>Ga0182792_1000022_pt1 | contig 146552 bp, 118 predicted proteins | sample Passage237B_FD_130497 | JGI IMG/M metagenome (GOLD analysis project Ga0182792, IMG submission 130497) | Cellulose adapted compost microbial communities from Newby Island Compost Facility, Milpitas, CA, USA - Passage2 37B (version 2) (version 2) ...
GCCAAAGGCGGCGGAGGAGGAGCGCTCGGCGTGGGCGGAGGAGGAGTGTTGAGAGTGGCCGTCGGTGCGGGCTGCGGGGTGTGCGCCGGAACAGGCGCTGCACTGGCGGAAGCGTCGGCGGCTTCGCTCTCTTCGTCGGCGGCTTCGGCCTGGAAGCCAGCGCCCGTTTCGCCGCTCAGCGGCTCATCTTCAAAACCTTGCGCAAAGGCGGCCCCAGGGAAAGCGACGAGGGTAGTAGCTAAGAGCGAAGTTTTAGAGGGCGCATGAGGATCTCGGTGTTCGTCCGGTCAGTATCATTTTCGAGTTGTGAGAAGAAAGGGGGAAGATGTCTGAAAGCGCTTCACGTGTGTGAATTGATGGCAGATGATGGCGCGACCAGAAGAGTGAAGTGGCTGTGATATTCGGGGTGAGGATTTGGATGAGCTTCCGAATCAGTGAAGGCTCGGCTGGGCGCAGGCGGAGGTGATGGACCGGGGCCAAAAAACAGCCAAAAATCCGCGACGCGGGGCGCTCGCTGGGGCTCGGGGTGGCCCAAGCGAACGAAGCGCACCTTCACCTCGCTGTTCGGGGTTCAAGGGGCGGGATGATTGGACGACGGCCGTTGCAGTAACCCAATCTTCCGTTGGACATTTTCAGCGAAACATGGGCGACGCTCTTGCGCGACTCTCCCCAGTTGGCTCTTGCCGCGAAACAGAGGTGACCTTTGCTTCGGCCCCAGGGCTCAGAGCGGCCGCTTTCTATGCGGCAAGAGCGCGCCGCTCAGGGATGTGCGGCTGGTCCGCCGGAAAGCGCCACGTAGAGGATCGGCGTGAGCACGCCTACCGCGACGAGCACCGTCTTGCGTCCAAACAGACCCCGCTCGCGCACGAGGAAGAGCCCGCTTGTGGCGAGGCCGAGGAGCAAGATGGCGTAGGCGTCCGCGACGACCGTCCAGGCTTTTTTGCCTCGGTTGGTGTGGAGCCAGTTCGCGAGGCGAAGGAAGGGGCGAGGCCTCTGGCCGGAGTAGTCTGCGGCGCCCCGGTCGAGATCGACGGTGAGCTGGCCTGTTTCGAGCGTCAGATCGAGCTCTGTCGGGCTGCTCGCGTAGACTTCTTTGACGGGACCGAGCTCGAGCTCGCGGGCGATGTGCTCGGCGAGGGCTCGGGCCCTTGTATCGTCCGCTGGATCGATCGGGTTCTTCTCGACGGAGGGCGGCAGGGAGTAGGTCGTTTCGGTTTGGACGAAGCTCGGATCCCAGTCCGCGATATGATTTACGGCGAGGCCGCTGAGGGCGTAAACGAACGTCAGGCCCACTAATAGATAGCCAACGTCGCGGTGGAGCCCGCGCAGCTTGGGAGTGAGGTTCATCCGTAGCGCTCTTCTCGCCAGGGATCGGCCCGATTATGGTACCCCCGCGTCTCCCAATAGCCAGGCTCGTCGACGGCGACGAAGCGAATGCCTGTGAGCCATTTGGCGCTCTTCCAGAAGTAACGGTCTGGGATGACCGCGCGCACCGGGGCGCCGTGGGCCTCGGGCAGTCGCTTCCCTCCGAGCTGCCAAGCGACGAGGTTCTGGGGAGCGAGGACAACGTCGAGCGGGACGTTGGCCGTGTAGCCGTGGGCCGCCTCCAAGATGACGTGTTTCGCTGTGGGCAGGACCTGAGCTCGCGAGGCGAGATCTGCGATGCGCACGCCGCGAAACTGTGCATCAAAAACGCTCCAGCCCGTCACGCAGTGGACGTCGAGGGCCAGGTCGACGGCGCCTGCCGCGAGCAGCGAGCGGAAGTCGAGCTCAAAGGGTTCTTTGACGAGGCCGTGCACCTTCAGGCGATAGGCGGAGACGGATGGATGGCCGGGCTCGCCGCCCATGGGCTTGAGCGCTTGGAGCAGGCGCTGGCCGGGAGGGAGCCGGGGACGTCCGTCTGCTCGGGGGGCCGCTTGAGCTTCCTGATTCAGGACCTCGTCGGCGAAGCGATAGATGCCGCCGCCGAGCACAGCGATGGTCGCTCCGGTGGCGGCGCTCCGGATGAACTCGCGTCGGTCCAAAAGAGATCGAACGGCGGGGGATTTTTCGTTCATGGGGGACATCCTCTCGGGCTCTCGGGAGTTTCCCATCGAAAAGGCCAGGGTGCAGCCTTTCACGGGGGGGACAAATATGGGAGATATAGGGCGTGTGTCGGCTTTTTGGCTTCCGGAGCGTGATTCCGAGTCAGGTCCACCGTTCTCTGCTCGCCTACGAGAACGCCCTGGGAATCCAAAGTAACAAGCATCCGGATGGCTGGGGCGTGGCCTATTACGTCGACGGCGCTCCTCACGTGACGCGCAGTCCGCTCACGGCCCTCGGTGACGCCCTTTTTCATCGCCTGAGCGGCGTCGTGGCTTCGAATACGGTCCTTGCGCACGTCCGCCAAGCGACGCAGGGCTCGAACAGCGTCCTGAACTGCCACCCGTTTCAGTATGGCCGCTGGGTCGGCGCGCACAATGGGGATATTCCGAATTTCGCTGCCAAGCGCGAGGAGCTTCGCAGCGCCGTCACGCCATCCCTCGCCCGCTTCATTCTCGGGGACACCGACAGCGAGGTGCTGTTTTTTATATTCCTGTCGCGGCTCTCGAAATTCGGGCCTCTCTCGCGACAAGCTTCCATCGAAGAGGTCACCTGCGCCCTCGTCGAGACCGTCGAAATGGCTCGAGAGATCTGCGATGAGGGAGAGGCGCGCTCGCTTCTGACGTTCATGGTCACCGACGGGCAGACGCTCGCCGCGGTCCAGGGAGGGAAGGGGCTCTATTATTCGACGTACAAGAAGCTTTGTGCTGATCGCGGACGTTGCGCGAGTCTCTCGGCCGAATGTGAGGCGCCCACCAGCACCGGCTTCGTGAACCATCTGATCATCTCGAGCGAGCAGCTCTCCGGGGAGAACGTGTGGTCGCCACTCGAAGAGGACGAGGTGCTCGGCGTCGACTCGCGGATGCGCGTCTTCTCCGGCTCCCTCCGCGAAAAGCCGAAGCCGCTCCCGGAGCGCTTGCCCCTCCTTTCGGTGGTTTGAGGGAAGGACCTGAGGCCCGCTCATGAAGGCTCGCCTTCTCGCTCTCTGGCTCCTCGGGACAGCATTTCTCCTGACCGTCTTTCGTCGGCTCTTCTTCGGGCGGGATCGGCTGTCGGAGTTCGTGAACGTCTACGGGCGCGAGGGGCTCTTGCCCGTGTCCCCGGAAGAGCACGAGATCCTCACGCTGCGCTATCGCTGCACGGCCTGCGGCGCCTGTGATCGGGAGGAGCAGGAGAGGATCGCTCAAAGCCGAGTCGGGTATCGGGGCATGATGGCGACGGTGCTCGGCGGAACTCGCTCTTTGGTGGACGCTGAGGCCGTGCGAGCGACGCTGGTCGAGGTCCCCGACGAGGCGATCCAGCGCGCCGAGGCCGCCTGCCCGGAGAACGTGCCGATCGTGCGCTTGGTTCAGCTGATCCGCGGGCACGCCGCGCGGCAACAGGCCGCGCGCGAGGGAGCGGCTCTGTCGCCTTGAAATCAGCGGACGAGCCGCAGCGCGGGGGCCGAGGAGTAGGCCGCGAGGTGGCCACTCTCTTCTGCGATGAAGACGTTACAGTTCTGATCGACGCGCAAGAGATCAGGGATCAAGTCACAAGGAACTCGTCCGATCATCTCGCCCGTCTTCGGGCGGAGCACCTGCACGTCGTGCTGGGGCACAAACAGGGCGCCTCCTTCGAGCACAGGCTCGAGCCGCCGGGCCAGATCGGCCTCGACCGGGCGGGCAAAGACGTGACGATAGCGGACGTCTCCAGTCTTCTCATCGAGGCAAGCGAGAGTCCCTGAAGCGCTGTTGACGACGACGGAGTCACCGAGCTCCAGCCAGGCGGACGTGCCGCTCGCGAGTCCCGGCGCCTGTTCCCAGGCGAGCTCGCCGCTCTCGCGACGGAAGGCGGTGGCGCCGACGCCGCGATGATCACGAGTCGGGATGATCACAGACTCATCACAGAGCAAAGGTGCCGTGCCGAGGATGGGCTGTTCGTCGAGAGCCCGCGTGAAGCGGAGTTCTCCGGTCCAAAGATCGATGTGGTGCAGGCGAGCGGTCCCCACGGAGCTCGCCGAGAGGGCGAAGGCGCTGTCTGGAGCGATCGCGATGTCGCCGGTGAAGGGGAGCCGGTCCCTCACGCGCCAGACGACTTCGCCGGTGGTGACGTCGATCGCCGTGAGGGCGGAGCTGCCGCCGGAGAGGATCGCGAGGCGTCCGGCGCGGCGAATGCGGAAATTCTCGCCACGGGCAGCGCTGTAGCGCCAGCGAACGTCACCTGTGGCCAGGTCGAGCGCGGTGACCGAGGACTGGCCCTCGGCGACCAGGAGCAGGCGCGGGAGACCGACCGTGTTCACGAGCGCGCCGGCGGAACCGCCGCCGGTGCGCGGGGCGATCTTGGTGACGTACTTCACGGCGCCGGTGTCGAGATCGTGCATGCGGATCCGTCCGCCATCGTGGATACGGATGATACCGAGGGGAGTCACCACAGTGGCCGCTCGCTCGCTCGGCACGCGCCAGGTGACTTCGCCGGTGGTGGCGTTGATGGCAGCGATCTCGCGCGCGCCGCTCACGAGCAGATGGTTCCCGACCAGGAAGGTGGAACGCAGATCGACGCCCGGAATGGTCGCGACCCAGCGAGGCACGAAGCGGAGCGTGCCGCTCTCCGAATAGCGGCCCATCGCGCGGGGGCGGACGCTCGGGATCCCGTAGGACTTGAAGGCCTCGGGCTCGGGGTTCGTGATGGCGTCTTCCTGCTTGAGCCCGACGTATTGGCTCATGAGGCGGTCGGCCGCGTCACGGATCGCCTTGAGGCGGAGGTTTTGCTCCTGGCGGGGATCATGCTGGACGTAGCGGGCGGAGAGGGCTTCAGCGAAGCGCGCGGTGGCCTCTACGAAATCGCTCACCTCCACGTCGGACAGCGTGAGCGTCTTTGAGGTGCCATCCGGACCGAGCACGGTCCAAGTCAGCCCGAGCGGAGCGTCTCCCGGGCCGCGACGGATCCCGATCCGGACGCCTTCGACGTCCAGGCGACGGAACAGGGGACGGGCGGCTTGAAACGAAGAGAGGCCGTCCTCCGCGAGCCAAAGCAAACGCTCGGCGAGGAGGAAGAGGTGCGCGTGGGTCAGCGTGAGGGTCTTGCGCCCGATGGCGATGCGGAAGCGCCCGGGCACGAGCAGCGCGTGGAGATCGGTGCGCTCCACCTGCTCGCCGGTTTGGGTGGTCGGGTATTTCACGACGCGGAACGAGGCGTCTGCTTGGATCTCGAGACCGCCCACGGTCTTCACGAGCACTCGATCCTGGACCAGGCTGCGCGGCAGCGGCTTTGCGCTGAGGACACGCCCGTCGAGGCCGCGCTCAGCTGCCTCGAGGACGCTGCGGTGGCCGGCGGGGAGATGAGATCCGAGGGCGGTGGTGAGGGCCGAGCGAACGGCTCCTTCGAGCTCGCTGAGCGGCACGCGGCGCTCAAAAACGCTGACTTCCGGGCAAGGCCCCCCGCGAAACACGGACAAGAGGACGTCATCACCGTCCGACTCCAGTCCCAGCTCCCAAGTGTCCCCGCCTGCGCAAAGCTGCGCCGACGCCCGCGAGGCCCGTCCCTTACGTAAGGTTTGAACCGCCCCCGCAAGCTCCGCTAAAAGGGTGAGCCCTTGAGCTTCTCCTGCTCGCGCCGTGATGCTCACTCCATCGATCAAAATGTCGAGGAGCGCTGATGCGGCGGCGCCCGACTCGCGAACGACGGTGTTAGGACGGAGGACAACTTGAACCAGGGACATCCGCTCTCGATTCTATGGATTCTCCATCAGAAGCCCCAACTTTTGACCCCATTTGCCGTTTGTTGGACAGAACGCGCAAAGCCGGGTACTCGGCCCTGTCGGGGACGCTCTGTGCTCTCGCCGCTCTGGTCCCGATCGCGCTCTTTTGGGGATTTTCCGTCGACGATGCCTGGATCGTCACGCGAGTTATCGAAGTAGCGAGAACCACTCACACATTTTCGCTGCATCCGGGGGAGCCGCCGGTCGACGTTGTGACGCCGCTCGGCTTTGCCCAGTTCATCGCCCTCTTGAGCTTCGCGCTCCAGGCCGATCCGCCTCTGGTTGCGCGGGGCCTGGGTGCAGCTTCCTGGGTGCTCTCCTTTTATGTCGCGGGGCGCGCAGTGGCTCAGGACAAGCGTGAGCCGCTTCGTATCGCCGCAGTCGCCCTCTCGGCACTCGTCAGTGTGACAGGAGCGGCTTGGTCAGGGGCGGGCCTTGAGACGCCGTACATTGCGCTCCTTCTGACGCTCGGTTTTGTGCTCACAGAAAACTCACGTTCTCTCGGGCCCCTGCTCCTCGGCTCAGCAGCGGCGCTTCGCCCCGATCTGATTCCGCTCGCCCTCGCCGCTGGACAGCTCGACCAGATGCGGCTCCGGCGGCGAGCCTGGACCTTGGGCCTGACTTTGATCCCCATCGTCCTTTTGATGGCCGTCAGGTTCCGGATTTTTGGGGATTTTTTGCCCCTCGCGTTCCGCGCCAAGCCGCCCGATTTTGGCTCCGGGGTCCGTTACGCCCTGGGCTCACTCCTCCTCTCAGGACCGTTCTTCTGGGCCCTCGGGGCTCGGGGACCGCTCGCTCGGCGCCTCTGGATCTTAATCCTCGTGCACGGCGTGTCCCTTGTCTTTGCAGGCGGTGACTGGATGCCTCTGTACCGGCTCTCCTGTCCGCTCTTGCCCTGGGTCTGTGTGCTCGGGGCGCGTGCGGCCAAAGGACGTTGGTCGATCGCTTCGCTCGTCTTGATGCTGGCAGGTCCGCTCCTGCTCACGATCTACTACCGGACCGACTCGGTGGCGGTCGTCGAGACGAGAAAGGAGCTCATCGAAAAGGCCCGCCCGCTCGTCGCTTCGGCGGAGCGCGTCGCGGCGGTGGACATCGGCTGGCTTTCCCATGCTACGCCCGGCAAGGTCGTCGACTTGTCGGGGGTGGCCAATCCGCGGGTGGCTCGTCTGCCGGGCGGGCACACGTCCCACCTCGTGCCGAGCGCCTACTTGGACGACGCGGGCGTCGACACCTGGGTGGTGCGGGTGTGGGACGCGGAGGGCGAGGGGGGCGCGGAGGGCGAGAGGGACAAGCTGCCCGTGCCCTCACGGGCCGTCTACGCGGTGGATGGGCGTCTGCTGCGGGACGCGGAAGAGCTCGGCTTTCGTGCGGTAGGAAGTGTACCGATCCCCCGGACTGGCTCCTCTTATGTCATCCTCCAGCGCGAGCTTACGGGCGGAGCGATCAATGGCGCGATCCGACCGTGACGTTGAGGGTCGGTGAATCGAGCTCCGGGTACGAGGGCGACTCGGAGCGGGAGGGCAGCACGATGGGCAGGGAGATGCGATCGCTCGGCTCGACCTTGAGGGCGAGCAGACTTTCTTTGAGCTCCCGCGCCGAGGCGAAACGTTCGTTCGGAGTCGGCCGAGTCAAGCGCCGAATGATGTCCCGCAAGGGCGCCGGGATGTTCGGACAATCCGCGAGATCCTCGGGAAGACGTGGCGAGCCCGTGAGACACTCGAGGAGGGTGATGCCGACGGAATAGAGGTCCGCTTGGGCCGTGACGGGGGCGCCTTCTTCTTGCTCGGGCGCCGCATAACCAGCGGTCCCGATGCGCATGCCGGAGCGAGTGATGCGCGTTTCGGCCCAGGCAATGTGGGCCACGCCGAAGTCGATCAGCTTGAGGGTGATCTGGCCATCCTCGGTGTGGTGCAAAAAGAGGTTGGTCGGTTTGATGTCGCGATGGATCACTCCGGCGCTGTGCACCGCGACCAGCGCGTCAGTGAGCTGGAGAGCGAGCGTGCGGACTTCGACGGGATCCAGGGGACCTTCCCGCGCGAGCCGATCCGCGAGGGACTCTCCGTAGAGACGAGCCATCGCCAAAAACGCCGTTCCACTCTGGAGCAGACCCGACTCGTAGACCTCGACGACGTGAGGATGCCAGACGAGCTCCAGGGCCTCCGCTTCGCGCCGGAGCCGATCGGTGGCGCGCACGTCGTGAGCCACGGCCGTACGGATCAATTTCAGGGCGACCTCTTTTCCATCGGCGGCGCGGATCGCCGACCAAACGGCGCCGGCTGCACCTGAGCCGAGCGCCTGACCGAGGCGATATTTGCCTGCGATCATGGGCTCTTCGTGAGGAACCAGCGCAGTCTGAGAGCGCTCGGAGCGGAGCAAGGCCTCTCTCTCGAGCGCGGCGATACGAAGGCCTTGGGCCCGGGCCTGGGCGCGGACGCGTCGCTCTCGGCGCAGGAGCTCATAGCCGAGACCAAACAAGAGGGTGGCGACGGCGAGGGAGCCGAGTTCGAGCCTCGGCGAGACTCGCTCGGCCAGGGCGGTCGAGGGGAGCGCGACATGGGCGAGGAGGGCGGCGATGGAAAACGCTGACCAAGAGGCGAGCCTCGATTGGATGAGCGGGCGAACCTTGACCAGAAATGTGGCGAGGGGCTTTTCGTCTTCGACGGAGACCGAAGCTTGATAACCGACGAGCAGGGCGAGGGCCCGGAGTTCGCTCGCGAGCGCTTCGAGGATCCAGCGGCGAGTCGGAGCCGGGGCGCCGAGGGGCAGTTCGGCCGAGATCTTCCAGGTTCCCCCTTCGAAAGTCGCTAAGGTGAAGGGATTGTCCCCGGGCAGCCGGTCCCCTTCGGCGAGCACCCGAAAGATCTCATTCGGCTCCGAGGCGCTCGGAAGGCGCGCCCAGGCCGCCGCGATCTCGGCGTGGAGAAAGAAAGTATCGAGATCTCGAAAGGCAGTTTCGCCCGCCCGCCTGACGAACTGTTCAATGCCCCGCACCCACAGCGACCCGCTCACGGGGGCTGTTTCGTCTTTGAAGAGAGCGGCGCCCCCGAGGGAGTCGGCGAAAGCTTCAGCCGTTCGACTTCCCCGGCGCTCCCTCAGATAGAGGTGGAGCACCTTGAGTCGAAACGCGGCCGTCGACTTGTCCGCCCCGATACTCACGTTCGTAGCAGCTTTCTCCCCCCAGGGGGGCCGCGTCAAATGCCGGAGGCGCAAAGCGAGTTTTCCAGTCCAATTCGTCGGGGAGGACCCGCGGGCGGCAGCCCCGGAGTCCCCGATGCCCCCCGAAGGGCGTCAAAGCAACTATCGGGCCAAATCGTCAATCAAGACTGTTTCCGGGGGGCTACGTCTGTTACCTTCAAATTCAGCCCACCGACATGGAGATCAAACAACAGCTTCGTTTGAGCCAGCAGCTCGTCATGACGCCTCAGCTGCAGCAGGCGATCAAGCTGCTGCAACTCTCGCGCCTGGAGCTGGTGGACGAAGTTCGAAAAGAACTCGACAATAACCCCGTTCTCTCTGACGAGGACGTGTCAGGCGGGCCCGCCGCAGAGCGCGAGACGGACCGCGCGCGCCTGGCGGATCAAGACTTCGAGCGGGAGCTCCGGACGGAAGAAGGGAAGGCCACCGACAAGGCCACCCGTGAAGTCGACTGGGAAAAGTTCCTGGAGAATCGAAGCCAACAGAGCCCGCTGCCCGGTTCCGGCGGGGGCATGGATGAGCTCCCTCCGATCGAGCAGAGCCTGACGCGGCCCCGCTCCCTCCAAGAGCACCTGCTGTGGCAGCTCCAAATGAGCAACTTCACGGAGGAGGAGCGACGGTTCGCGGGACTCGTGATCGGCAACCTCGACGAGCGCGGCTACCTGGATCTCGAAGGCATCGATCGCCCCGACGGTACGCGCACCCCGGATCTCACGATTGACGACCTCGCAGACGAGGCGGGGCTCGACCGGGAGGACGCGCCGTACGTGCTGGCCTTGATTCAGCGCTTCGATCCGATCGGGGTCGCGTCGCGAGATCTCAGAGAATGTCTCCTCATTCAGGCGGAGGCCGCCGGCTATTCGGCGGGCGATTCGACCTACGAGGTCATCAATCAACACCTCGGAGATCTCGAGCGGCGCAACTACCAGGCCATCGCTCGCTCTCTCAAACTATCACTCGAGGAAGTCTACGAGATCGCCACAGAGATCCAGTCGTTCGAGAGCCGCCCAGGGCGAAACTTCTCGGACTACGACGAGCGAAGCATCGGCATCACTCCGGACGTCTACGTGATCAAAGACGGCAACGAGTTTAAGGTCGTCGACAATGACCGCGGCATCCAGCGGCTTCACATCAACGAAGAGCTCACGAAGCGATTGCTCGCCGATCCCCAGGCGAAGGAGTTCGTGAGCGAAAAGCTCAAGAACGCTCAGTGGCTGATCCGCGCCATCGAACAGCGTCGAAAGACGATCCTGCGCGTCTCCGATTGCATCGTCGAAAAGCAGCGCGAGTTCTTCGAGAAAGGCGTCGCTTATCTGAAGCCGATGATCCTTCGGGATGTCGCTGACGCTGTCGGAATGCACGAGTCGACGATCTCGCGCGTCACAACCAATAAGTACATGCACACGCCGCAGGGGCTCTTTGAGCTGAAGTATTTCTTCAACTCGAGCATCCGACGCGTCGCCGACGAAGATATCGCGAGCGAGAGCGTGAAGCAGGCGATCAAGAAAATGATCGACGAAGAGGACAAGAAAAATCCCCTCAGCGATCAAACCCTCGTCGAGCGCCTGAGCGCGGAGCAAGGGATCAAGATCGCTCGCCGTACGGTCGCGAAGTATCGCGAGATGCTCAACATCCTCGCCTCTTCGAAACGCAAGAAACACTTCTAGCGCGCCTCGATGGCGCACAAGCTCGAGCACGTCGCGCGGAAGTTTTTGAGACTTCAAGAATCACGCGCGAAAGGGGCTGTTGCTTTCCGCCCGAGCTCTCAGTGTGAAGGGGTCCCGTCGTGCGAAGGGGGCCTGTGTGTAAAGGGCTCTGTGCAGCTCCCGTGCGGTGTAACGGGCCTCTGTGCAGACGGGCTCCCGGGCGAAGGGGTCGCCGTGCCAAGGGGGCGCAGAGGGGCTCTGTCGGCGCGTGTGTGAGTCCTAGGGACATGCGGCGACGACTCTCGGATCCAAGGACAAAAGCTTTTGAAACGGAAAATCCCTCTTCCCAGATGGATGTGGTGGCGTTAGGATGCCTTTGTTGACTGGCAGGAGTCTCCCCGGAGCGCGCCTACCTGAACGGGTGGGTGCCCCGACCGCCAAGCAGGCGGTTAGGCGCGGGGAACTAAGATTCGGACCTCTTGGAGAGGGCGTCAGGGGCGCTGGGTTCCGGAGGGAGCGATGTGGCCGATTCGGGCGGTTCCGAATCGGGTACTTGGCGGGCGCGCGTCCAGGCTCGTCCGCCTAGGTGCTGCCCGGGGTGGTTCCCGGGGGCGTTGAAAAGGAGTGTAAGAATGAACGTTTCGATCACCTTCCGGCACATGGATTCCACGGACTCGCTCAAGGCGTACGTCCAAAAGAAGGTCGAACGGCTCCAGAAGTTCTTGAGGCAGCCGATGGCAGCTCGAGCGACCCTGGCCCTCGATAGGCATCTGCACGAGGTCGAGCTTCAGATTCAAAGCGGCAGCGAACATTACGAGGCCAAGGACGCGTCGGACGACGCCTACGCCTCGATCGATCGCGTCACTGACAAACTTCTTCAGCAGATCCGTACTGCCCACGGCGTCGAAAGCACCCGCCGGCGCAAGGAAACGGACCTGAGACATGCGGACTGGTCGCCGGTTGCGGTGGCCGCCGGAGGCCGTTAGAAACAGGCCCTAGTGGCCGTTTCAGTGGACTCGGGGTATTCCCTCGATTGCGTCTGAGGCTCGCCGCTTGGCGGGCCTCTCTCGCTTCCTGGGCTCTTCATGCTACTCACCGATATCCTTAAAGAATCGCGGATTGTTATTGACCCCACAGGCGCGAGAGCCGGGACGAAAGAGCTCGCGCTACATGTTCTCGCTGAGGTGATCGCGACCGATCTCGGGGTCTCGGTGGAGGAGGTCGAAGGACCGCTGCTCGAGCGCGAAAAGCTCCAGAGCACCGGCATCGGGGAAGGAGTGGCGATTCCCCACTGTTCTCTCCAGACCCCCGCTCTCCACGACCAAATGGCGGCGCTTTTACTATCGGCCCACGGGATCGAGTTTGAGTCGATCGACAACGCTCCCGCCCAAATCCTGTTTGCGGTCGTGAGCCCGAAGCGCTGCGCGAGCGACCACCTGAAAATTCTCGCCAAGGTTTCGCGCCTGCTGCGCAGTCCGGAGACGCGGCGGCGACTTCTCGAAGCCACCACCAGCGAACAGGCGTATTCTCTGATCTTGGAACACGACGAACGAAGCACGGCGATATGAAAGTCTACGATCCTCCAGCTTCTCCCTCGGTCGGGGGAGTGACGATCGGCGCATTGCTCACCGATCCGAACCTGGGGCTTCGTTATCAGATCGTAGCGGGTCAAAGCGGCATGGGGCGGCGCGTCGTGCACCCGCGCATTCAGAAGTCAGGCCTCGCGCTCGTGGGGCACGTACACGGGCTCGTCCCCGACCGGATCCAGATGCTCGGGGAAACCGAGGTCAGTTACCTGGAGAAGCTGAGTCTCGAGCTCCAGCAGGAAGCCGCGGCTCACCTCTTCAACCAATCCCCCTGCGCGGTGATCTCGACCCGCGGAGTGTGCCCGCCGGCTCCTCTGCTCGAAGAAGCGAACCGTCGCGGATGTGTGCTCGCCGTTGTCGAAGAGCGGTCTTCGGCGGCCATCGCCGCGCTGCATACCGCCCTCGACGAACACTTGGCGCCGCGCTGTCGTCTGCACGGGGTCCTCGTGGACATCTTCGAGGTCGGAGTGCTGCTCTCGGGAGCGAGCGGCGTCGGCAAGAGCGAATGCGCTCTCGAGCTCGTGATGCGCGGACACCGGCTCGTCGCGGACGATATCGTCGAGTGCGACTACCGTCCGCCCGGGATGGTGTTCGGCGAGCCCGCCGAGAAGCTGCGCCATTACATGGAGGTGCGAGGCCTTGGCATTTTGAACATCAAAGATCTCTACGGGGTGACTGCGGTCCGGGACAGAAAGCGGATCGATCTCGTGGTCGAGCTCGAACTTTGGAAAGAAGGGGCCGAGTTCGATCGCATCGGCGCAGAAGATCAACACCGGGATATCCTCGGCGTTCCGATCCGCACCGTGCGCCTCCCGGTCCAGCCGGGACGCAACATGAGCTCGATCATCGAGATCGCCGCGCGCGCTGAGCTGCTCCGTCGCGCGGGGCACAATCCTGCGCGTGAGTTTATTGATAGCATTGAGTCGACGCGCTTTGAGGCTCCGGCCCCGCACGGCGTGCATGAGGCGTATCGCCGCGCGCTGAACGAGAGCTCGAGTCCGTCGCCCGTGCACCATACACCTAAGGTTTGGCCTTCGGATTTCTCGTCGCCGTCGAGCACGAGACGGCGTTCATGATGGAACCTGGGGGAAAGAGTGTCCTGATCGTGACCGGCATGAGCGGCGCCGGAAAGACGGTGGCCGTCAATGCGCTCGAAGACCTCGGGTTCTTTTGCGTCGACAATCTTCCACCGCCGGTCGTCGAAGCGACCATCAGTGCGCTGCACCAAGCGGGGGAGACGCGGATCGCCTTCGGCATCGACGTCCGAGTGCGCGATTACCTGGAGCTTGCCTCGCCGATGATCGACGCGCTCTCCGCGCGCGAAGACTTTCGCCTGTTTGTCCTGTACCTGGACGCGTCCGACGAGCTCCTCTCGCGCCGCTTCAGCGCGACCCGGAGACCTCATCCGCTCACGGCCCGTGGGGCGAGGGGAGCGCGAGCGCTCTTCGACGGCATCCGCAAGGAGCGCGAGCTCATGGCGCCGCTCCGGGGTCGCGCCACGGCCATCGTCGATACGACGAACCTGACGGTCCACGAGCTCCGCCGCGAGGTGATGGAACTGTTTCGGGGAGCCGAGACCGGCAACCTCATCGTTCGCATCGTCTCTTTTGGCTTCAAATATGGAGCACCGCGCGACGCAGACATCGTGCTCGATGTGCGATTTTTGCCGAACCCGCATTTTGATGACCGCCTGCGCCCCCTGTCGGGCCTGGACGCCGATGTGCGAGATTTCGTGCTGGGACAAACGGACGCTGCCCAGTTCCTCCGGCTCGCCCGCGCCCTCGTCGAATTTTGCATCCCTAGGTTCTTGCAGGAGGGGAAGTCCTACGCGACGATCGCCCTGGGGTGTACGGGGGGCCGGCACCGCTCCGTAGCGCTCGCCCAGGAACTTGCTGAGAATCTCTTGAGCTCCGGGAGTGTTTCCCACGGGATCGAGCTCGAGGCGAGTCACCGTGACCTGCACCGCCCCGAACACTTTTCAGATCCCCCTGGACGAGCAGCGAAGTAAGGACATGGACGTCGAGCACGCAGAAGACACCTTTGAGATCGTCAACCGCTTAGGACTCCATGCGCGGGCGGCGAGCCGCCTGGTCCAGTTGGCGTCGAAGTTTCCCTGTGAGGTCAGCGTCAGGCGGGATGATCAGCGCGCGAACGCGAAGAGCGTGATGGGGGTTCTGCTCTTGTGCGGAGCCAAGGGCGCCAAGGTCACGGTCGAGGCCCATGGGCAGCAGGCGAACGAGGCGGTTCGCGCTATCGGTCAGCTCATTGCGGAGCGCTTCGGGGAGGAAGATTAACGGAGATGGCGGCGGGGAGCGAAGGACCACCATCCAGCGGCTCTTCTCATCCTTCGACGGAGCTCGAGGGGATCGGGGGAAGCGCCGGCTTTGCGATTGGGCCTGCGTATGTGCTCGATCCGGGGCGCCTCGGCGTCGTGCACCGGCGCATCAAGACCGGCCAAGTGGAGGCCGAAATCGCGCGCTTCGACGCGGCGGTGACCGCAGCCAGACGAGAGCTCCGGGAAGCCATCGATCGCGTCAAGGGTCGCGGCTCGCCAGCGTCGGGCGCCGAAGTATCCATCCTCGAAGCCTACGCGCTCATGGTGGAGGATCCGATGCTCTTAAGTGGGGTTCACGATGAGATCCAAAAGAATCACCTGTGCGCCGAGTGGGCCCTGGAGATCGTCTCGGGGGGGATCAGCGATCAGCTGCTCGCTCACGAAGATCCGTATTTGGCCGAGCGGAGCCATGACGTGGCCTTCGTGCGCGATCGGATCTTGGGCGCGCTCACGGGCCAAGAGCGACGGCTGATCGCGACGGATCACGAGCCCGTGATCTTGGTGGCTCATGATCTCTCGCCCGCCGAGACGGCGACTCTGACGCGCGACAACGTGCTCGCGATCGTGACCGAAGTCGGGACCCGCACCAGTCACACCTCGATCCTCGCGCGCGCCCTCGAGATCCCGGCGGTTGTGGGCGTGCGCTCCGCGCTCCAGCACATCGCGAGCGGCGACATGTTGGTGGTCGATGGAGTCCATGGGCGCGTCGTCGTTTCTCCGGATGAAGCGCGTCTCGACGAGCTCCAGCCGCGGGCGGAGCGCTACTATGAGATCGCGCGCGGTCTCCGGGAGCTCAAAGATGAGCCGGCCCAGACGGCTTGTGGCGTGCCCGTCGACGTGCAGGCGAACATTGAGCTCGCCGTCGAGGCGGAGATCGCGCTCTCCCACGGCGCGCGCGGCGTCGGTCTCTATCGCACAGAGTTCTTATATATCGAACGCTCGACGCCCCCGACCGAGGACGAACAGTACGAAGCCTACAAGAAGGTCGTGGAGATCATGGCGCCGCTCCCGGTCACCTTGCGCACCTTCGACATCGGCGGGGACAAGTTCGTGACTTCGATCCGCATGCCGCACGAAATGAACCCGGCGCTCGGTCTGCGCGCGGTTCGGCTCGGCCTCGAACGCCCCGAGCTCCTGAAGACACAGCTCCGCGCGATGGTGCGCGCCTCGGCCCACGGGCGCGTGCGCATCATGGTTCCGATGGTGGCCTCCTTGAACGAGGTGCGCGCGGTCAAGGCGCTGCTCAGCGAGTCGGTGCGCGAAGTGGAAGCGAGAGGGCACGCCCACGACGATCACATCCCGCTCGGTTGCATGATCGAGGTGCCCTCAGCAGCGATCATGGCGGACGAGTTCGCGCGGGAGGTCGACTTCTTGAGCATCGGCACCAACGACTTAGTTCAATATTCGCTCGCGGTAGATCGGAGCAGTCGCGAGCTGGCGCGCCTGGCGAGTTACTTCGATCCTTCCGTCGTTCGGCTGATCAAAGGCGTGATCCAGGCCGCGAACTTCAGGAAGCGTTCGGTTTCGGTGTGCGGCGCCATGGCGAGCGATCCTCTGGCGGCGCTTCTTCTCGTGGGCATGGGCCTTCGGAGCTTGAGTATGGAGGCCTCGGCGATCCCGGAGGTGAAGGCGGCGCTCGGTCGGGTCACCTTGGCGGAGGTCGAGGACGCAGCGGGGACCGCCTTCGAATGCACGACCGCCCACGAGCTCGAGCAGTCGATCGCCGAGCGCTTCGCGCCGCTCATCGGGGACCTCCTCGATCCAAACTGAAATGTACGGCGGCGAATCGGAGCATCTTCCCCTCGGGTCTGCTGGGAGGCTGGTCTGCTCCCCGGGGAGCCGATTTTCCTGCTGGAGTGAAAACGGGAGAGCTCAGGATCGGGCACGCGGAGGGGACGGAGCGCCTCAAAGGGGCGCTTCCCAGGCCCGCGAAATCAGGGACAATCGGGCGTCCGTCCGGGATCGTCTTCTGATCGTCCTTTCAGGCAAAGCTGTCGATTGACCGATTCCAGCTCCTGCGTATACTTCGCGCGAATCCAAGGCCCAGAACGTTCGGACAGGTCGTTCGTCCTGTCCCCGAGTCCCGTCGGTTAACGGGTGAATCCAAGGAAAAAATGCCTCTTCTCCCCGGCGCAAAGCAGAGCGTCATCGAACAGTCCCGAATTCATGCGACGGATACCGGCTCCCCCGAGGTGCAGATCGGTCTCATGACGCAGCGAATCAACCACCTGACCGAGCACTTCCAGGTTCACGCTAAGGATCATCATTCCCGTCGCGGCCTGCTCAAGCTCGTGGGTCAGCGTCGTCGCCTGCTCGATTACCTGAAGCGCAAAGACGTCGAGCGTTACCGCAACGTGCTCGCTGCTCACGGCATCCGCCGCTGAGCCAGAGGCGCCGATGACCGACTTCTCTCGGGCGGGAGGGTCCGGGAGTTGGTTTATCGGCGCATCGAGTTCGATGAGCGCTCCTTGGGCCCTTGGGCCTTGAGCTCCATCGACCATTCGTGCCGCCATTTCCTCGATTTGTGCCGCGTCCCGCGTTTTGTCGGGAGCGCAGGCACTCGAGGGGATCTTGGGCGGTTCGGACAGCTTGCCGTATGGGCTCCCCGGCCACAGAGGGGGTCCGCTCTCAGTCCGTTTGCGCGAAGGAGCGCCATTTCAATGTTTGTTCGTGAATCAGTCCTCGTCGGCGGCCGTCCGCTGACCTTCGAGACGGGTCGTCTCGCCAAGCAGGCCCACGGGGCCATCTTGATTTCATTCGGTGAGAGCCAGTGTCTGGTGACCGCCGTGTCGACCTCTGAGCGTCCGGGCCTCGACTTCTTCCCCCTCACTTGTGAGTACGTCGAGAAGACCTACGCGGCCGGCAAGATCCCGGGTGGCTTCTTCAAGCGTGAAGGGCGCCTGCGCGATTACGAGATCCTCGCCTCGCGCATCATGGATCGTCCGCTGCGCCCGCTGTTCCCCGAAGGCTACAAGCTCGACACCCAGATCATCGCGACGGTCCTCTCTGCCGACCGCGTGAACCCGACCGACGTGCTCGCGCTGACAGCGGCGAGCGCGGCTCTGTCCATCTCCGACATCCCCTGGAACGGCCCGATCGCGGGCATCCGCGTGGCGCGCGTCGACGGAGCTTTGGTTTCTTACCCGACCTTCGAGCAGATCGAGCGGGCGGACATCGAGCTCGTCGTTGCGGCCAGCCGCGACGCGATCGTGATGGTTGAAGGCGGCGCCAACGAGGCGACCGAAGAAGAGATCATCGACGCGCTCATGTTCGCGCACGCTGAGTGCCAGCCGATCATCGACATGATCGAGAAGCTGCGCCAGGCGGTCGGCAAGGAGAAGCGTCCCTTCTCGATCCCGAAGCTCGACGAGTCGATCAAGCAGCGCATCGCGGCCATCGCTGACGCGCCGCTCCGTGAGGCTTGTGTGATTCGCGCCAAGCACGCTCGTTATGACGCTTACGCGGCGGTGAAGAAGAACGTCATCGAGACGCTCACCGCGGAGCTCGGCGCCGAGGCGTTCCTCGCAGTCGAGAAGCTCGTCAAGGAAGAGATCGAGGAGCGCAAGGCTGTCGTCGTGCGCAACATGGTGCTCGACACCGGCAAGCGCATCGACGGCCGCGCGACCGCCGATATCCGGCCGATCTCCTGTGAGGTCGGGCTCCTGGCTCGGACCCACGGTTCGGCGCTCTTCCAGCGCGGCGAGACCCAGTCGATCGTGACCGCGACGCTCGGAACGAGCGGCGACGAGCAGAAGATCGATGCGCTGACGGGTGAGTCGTGGAAGCAGTTCATGCTCCACTACAACTTCCCGCCCTTCTCCACCGGTGAGACGAAGCCGATGCGTGGTCCGGGCCGTCGTGAGATCGGTCACGGCGCTCTCGCTGAGCGCGCCCTGGTGCGCATGATCCCGAGCCACGACAAGTTCCCCTACACGATCCGCGTCGTGAGCGAGATCCTTGAGTCGAACGGCTCGAGCTCGATGGCGTCGGTCTGCGGCGGAACCCTCGCGCTCATGGACGCCGGCGTGCCGATCCGCAAGCCGGTTGCCGGTATCGCCATGGGCCTCATCACCGAGGACGAGCGCGTCGCGATTCTGAGCGACATCCTGGGTGACGAAGATCACCTCGGCGACATGGACTTCAAGGTCTGCGGTACCGACAAGGGCATCACCGCGATCCAGATGGACATCAAGATCGCTGGCCTCTCCCGCAGCGTCCTCGAGCGCGCGCTGGCTCAGGCCCGCGACGGCCGCCTCCACATCCTCGGCAAGATGCTTGAGACGATGCAGGCGGCGCGCCCGGAGATCAGCAGGTGGGCTCCGCGCATCACGAGCATTCAGGTCAAGCCCGACCAGATCCGCATCATCATCGGCCCCGGCGGCAAGACCATCAAAGGCATCACCGAACAGACCGGATGCAGCGTCGACATCAACGATGACGGCACCGTAAACGTCGCTGGCTCCGATCCGGAGGCCGTGAAGCGCGCCCTCAGCATCATCGAGGGCCTGGTCGCGGAGCCCGAGGTGGGCAAGGTGTACAAGGGCGTCATCAAGCGCATCGTCGACTTCGGCGCGTTCATCGAGATCCTGCCGAACAACGAGGCGCTGCTCCACGTCTCGGAGATCGACTACAAGCGCATCGGGCACCCCTCCGATGTCTTTCAGGAAGGGGACACGGTGGAGGTCAAGTGCATCTCAGTCGAGCGCGACGGCAAGGTGCGCCTCAGCCGCAAGGCGCTTTTGCCCGTACCCGAAGGGTACGAGCCCCGTCCGGAAGGGGAGCGTCCTCCTCGCCGCGAGAGCCGTGAAGGTGGCCGCGGGGATCGGGACCGTGGCGGCGATCGAGGCGACCGTCCTCGCCGCGAACGTCGGGATCGCTAAGGGGTTTTTGAGGCCCCGGCCCGGCACCCCCGGGTAGGTCCAGCCGAGCCTTCGTCTGAGCTCATCGAGCTCGCGGAGGCTCGAGCGTTTTGTGGGGGTGACTCGGGGGGCTCTTCGTCGCCGGTCGCGCGCCGCAAAGCGCCCCGAAGAGGCGCGGATTGCCTTCTGCAGGAGCGCGGAGGAGCGTGATGGTTTCGCCCGGCGCGCGGCTCTCCGAGGATCTCCGAGCGGACCCTCAGAAGAGGGCCCGCTCGGAGTGAAAAAGCCACACTTTCAGTCGCAGACAGCGATTTTCTCGAAGATGGCTCCGAGCTCGCTCTTCACATCAGCGGCGCTCTCCGGCGCTCCATAAGGGGCCAGCATCGGATTGTCCCCAAACTCGAGGTCGCTGCCGCAGGCGCCGCCGAGGAAGTTCGGGATCCCATAGCCGCGGCCTGCGTTGGCCAGGGCCTGGGGGTAACCGGCGAAACGACCCTCGCTCTCCAGGTACAGGACGCGCACGCGGATGCCCGCCTCGCGGAGCTCCTGGACCTTTTTCACCGCGTCGTCAGTCACACATTCGGTGTCGATCTCGCCGCAGGCGTCTGGGTTGCCCGAGATGACGAGCACAAGGTACCGGCGAGAGTTGCCGCCGCCTGGGCCGAGATCTTCGGCGGCAGCGCTCATGGCCTCGACCAGGGGAGCGTCGACCTTAGCGTCGCTTTCGAGAAGGTCTTCGTGGGCCGCGCGTTCGTCGTCCAAGAACTTCTTGAGACCGTCTTTCTGGACGGGGCCCGACTTCGTCTCGCCCTCGAGGCATTCTTCGCCTTGCTCGGTCATGAAGAAGGTGCGCACGGAGAGATCGAGACCGGCGTATTCTTCGAGCAGGTCCTCGTCGTCGTCGGAGGCGAGAGCGGCGGTGAGCGCCTTCCACCAGTTGTCCTGTGCATTCGGGAAGTTGAACATGGCTCCGGAGCGCTGGATCAGAAGGCTCACCTTCGGCTCACAGCCGGAACCGCTTCCGCCACTGCCACCGCTCCCGGTCTCGCTTCCGCCGCTCGCCGGCGGCTCTCCACCTTGGCCCCCGGTCTCGGACCCAGCGCCACCCTGACCGCCGCTTCCGCTCGATTCCCCGTCGACGCATTTCTTGGTGGTCGTGTTGCAGGTCTGATCGCCAGAACAATGAGAGTTCTGTGTGCATTCGACGCAGGTGGATGAGGCCGCGTCACAGACGAAGCCCGTTTGGCAGGCGGGAGCGCAGACGCCGGCGGCAGAGCCGCCGCTCGCGGCGGTACCGCCCGTGCCCACACCGCCGATCGGTCGGTTGCTCGTCTCTTCGCAGCCTGCGAAGACGCTCAAGGTGAAGAATGCTAAGAGTGGAATTCCGAGAAAGCGCATGGCCGGCTCCATATCACGCTGGAGTCCGCTGCCACGGTAACGGGGGACGATTTTTCTCCCTCCTTGCCCGTCAAATTTTCCTGATAACAGAAAAATGTGGGCAGAGGCCGCCTGAGCGCCGGGCCAAAAGCGGTGCTGTTTCGGTCAGTTCCGGGAGACGTCGACGACCGGGAGTCGACGCTGGCCGAGGGCCTCGTTGAGGTTGCCGGAGCGGTAGCCGGCGAGATCGAGGGTCACTGCACGGAATCCGGCGGCGAGACCCGCGGCGAGGACGGGCTCACGGAACTCGGGCTGAGCGAGCCGTGAGAGCGCATCCAAGGTCACCTCGATGCGTGCGATGTCGCCGTGAGCGCGGACGCGCACCTGGGGAAAGCCGAGACTGTGAAGCACCGTCTCGACCTGCTCGATCTGGCTGAGGCGCTCGGGAGTGACGCGGGTTCCGTAAGGAATGCGGCTCGAGAGGCACGCGGAGGCCGGTTTATCGAAAGCCTCGAGCCCGAGCGCCTCGGCGACCTCACGCACGTCCGCTTTCGTGAGCTCGGCTTCAAGGAGCGGCGAACGGACGCGCGCTTCTTTGGCTGCGATGAGCCCAGGGCGATAGTCGCCGAGATCATCGAGATTCGTCCCGTTACAGATCACTGAGACGCCCCAGCGCGCGGCCATCTCGTGAGCGATGGTGTAGAGCTCGCTCTTGCAGTGGAAGCAGCGATCGGGGCCGTTACTGACATAGCCGGGGCGCTCGAGCTCGTGGGAGTCGACTTCTCGATGGTCGGCGCCGATCGCGAGCGCGAAGCGGCGGGCCGCTTCGCGCTCGCTCCGAGGAAGGCTGGGGCTCACGGCTGTCATGCCGATCGCCCGCGGGCCGAGCACATCGGTCGCGACCTTGAGCACGAGCAGGCTGTCGATGCCTCCCGAGTAACAGACGAGAGCGGAGCCGTAGCCACGGATGACTTCGGCGAGGCGAGCCTGTTTCGGAGCGACGCTCATCGCTTTTGGTCTAGCACAGCTCGCGGGGCTTTGGGGCGCGCGCCCGGGAGACGAAACGCCGCGTCAGACGAGCAGCCGGGCCCGAGGAGAGGGCTCTTTGGGGCTCTCCTCGGGGGTCCGCCGGCCGGGGCCAAAAACCTCACTCGTCCGCTTCGAGCTTATAGATAGCGCCGGGGCCGATGCTGTTGCCCGAGATGGGCCCGAGGGAGGTGAAGTAGAGCTCGCCGTCGTTACCGGTCGTGATCGCGACGATGGAGGTCGCGGAGAGCTCCTGGGTCACGCTGACCGAGCTCGAGATCTCTTTTGCTTCGCGATCGAAGAACGCGTACCAGGCGCGGCTACTCACATAATCCGCGTAGAAGTAGGCCCCGCGGAGGCTCGGGATCGAGCTGCCGCGATAGACCGCGCCGCCGGTGATGGAAGAACCGTCCGAGCGCTCGAGCTCGATATAGGGAGGCGTGATGCCTGTTTCGTCACAACCGGTCATCGGGGAGAAGCAATGGAAGCCTTCGGTCCGGTTCCAGCCGTAGTTGTGGCCGCCGTCGCCTGCGAGCTCGATATCGATCTCCTCATATTTGTTCTGACCGACGTCGCCGATGTAGAGGTCCCCCGTGCAGGGATCGAAGGTGAAGCGGAAGGGGTTGCGGAGACCGTAATCCCAGATCTCCGGGAGCGCTTCGGAGACCTTGTCCTTCAAGTTCCCCTCGGGAATCGTGTAGGCCTTGTCGCCATCGGCGAGCGGGTTGATGCGGAGGATCTTGCCGAGCAGCGTGGTCAGTTTTTGGCCGTTGCCCTCGGGATCGTTCGAACCGCCGCCGTCGCCGAGGCCGATGTAGAGCATCTTGTCGGCGCCGAAGCCGATCGCGCCTCCTTTATGGTTACGGAAAATGCCGTTGTCGGGCTGCTCGACCTTGAGGATGAGGCGACCGCTTCCGGGATCCGCGACGTCCGGATCCGAGCTCACCTTGTACTCCTCGATGATGCTGTCGCCGCTGTTGTTCGGATCATTGGCGTCGCTGTAGTGCAGATAGAAGAGGCCGTTTTCTGCGTAGTCGGGATGGAACGCGATGCCGAGCAGGCCTCGTTCGTCGCCGCCTGCGCCACCCACGGCGACCTTCGAGGAGATGTCGAGGAACGGCGTTGGAAGAAGCGCTCCGTCTTTGATCACACGAACGGAGCCTGTCAGTGTGATCACGAACAGGCGATCATCTCCGGGCGGATGGGTCGTGAAGACAGGGCCGTCGAGGTTACCTGCGACCTGAGTCAGCTTGAGGGGAGGGACCTCACCTTCCTTCGGCGAACAATCGGCTCCGGAATCATTGCCGGAGCCAGAGCTCCCGCCACTTCCATTGCCGTCGCCGCCACTCGCCGCGCCGCCCGTGTCCGTGCCGTCTCCGCCGCTTCCCGGAGCTTGGCCGCCCGCGGAGGAGCCACCGCTGTCCGCGTTTCCGGAGCCACCCCCCGGCGCCGCGCCGCCCGACGCGCTCGGGTCGCCTCCGGCCGCGGCTCCCCCTGTGTCCCCTTGGCCGCCGGAGCCGCCGATGGGTCCTTCGCTCTCTGAGCCACAAGCGAAGGAGAGTGCTAAAATGGTAGCGATCGGTGAGAGGCGAACGAAGCTCTTGGTCAAGGAGGACGTCATGAGCGCCTAAAGTAGCGCGCAAAGAGCGCGCTACAAAGGCTGAATTTCGCACAGTTTTTGCTGACAGATATGTGGGCGATCGGTTACGCGGGATCGAGCCGATACACGGTCCCCGCGCTGATGGAGACGAAGTAAAGCTCCCCGTCGGGGCCGTTCTGGATCGCGACCGGCGAAGAAAGGTTCAAATCTTGTGTGTAACTCACAGGATTTGTGACTTTTTGTTCGGTGCGATCGAAAATCACCGACCAGACGCGATTCTTGACGTAGTCAGCGTAGAAGTAAGCGCCGCGGAGCGCAGGGATCTTCGAGCCGCGGTACACAGCGCCGCCCGTCACCGAAGCGCCGGAGCCTTCACTCGGGTAATCGAGGACGGGCAGCGTCAGCCCCGTCTTGTCGCACTCTTCGGCGCCGTAGCAAGAAAAGCCCTCCATCACGTTCCAGCCGTAGTTGCGCCTGCCGTCGAGTGCGAGCTCGATATCGATCTCCTCAAAGGCGCCTTGTCCGACGTCGCCGATGTACATATCGCCGGTACACGCATCGAAGTTCCAGCGGAACGGGTTTCGAAGGCCCATGTCCCAGATCTCCGGCGCCGCGTTGTCGACCTCATCGAACAGGTTTCCGGCGGGGATCGTATAGGGAGAGTCGCCGTCTTGTCGGGGGTCGATGCGCAGGATCGCGCCCAGCGGAGTCTCTACGTTTTGGCCGTTTCCGTTGGGATCGCCGCCCCCGCCGCCGTCGCCGAGGCCGATATAGAGGTAGCCGTCGAGGCCGAAGTTGATGCTGCCGCCATTGTGGTTATTGGCAGGCTGGGGATAGCTGAAGACGACGCGGGCGCTCGCGGGATCGACGCGGTCCGGATCGGCGGAGACGCGATATTCTTCGATGATCGTATCGCCGCGTTCGTGGTCCGGTTCGAGAGCGCCGCCGGCGCTATAGTGAACATAGAGGAGACCACTTTCCGCGTAGTCGGGAGCGAAGGCGAGGCCGAGGAGACCTCGCTCATCGCCGCCGCCCCCGCCGATTTGCACCTTGTCACCGAGATCGAGAAACGGCTCAGTTTTTACGGTCTCGCCCTGCAGAATCTTCACCTTGCCGTCGAGCTGCACGATGAAGAGGCGGTCGTCATTCGGCGCGTGGGTCACCAGTACGGGGTAGTTGAGGTCCGTGGCGACCGGTGTGAGCGTTAACACGGGCTCTTCGCCGCTCGGCGGATCACAATTGTATCCGTCGCTCCCCGGGATCCGACTGGGCAACCCACCGCTGCCCCCCGTCTCAGGGGCTCCGCCATCGCCCATTGCGTCGTCGCCTCCTGCTGCCGAACTTCCTCCCATGGGAGCTCCGATTTGGCCGCCGGCAGCAGCGGATCCGCCGCCATTTCCGCTGGTGCCGCCGCTGGTCGACTGCTGGCCACCGGATCCGGGGAGAGGAGAGTTTTCTGAGTCTCCTGCGCAACCAGGAGCGGCAAGGAAGAGAGCAAATGGTGAGAGAAGGCCGAGCAGTAAGGAGGGAGAACGCATGCAGGTGAGCATAGCGATGTCCGTTCGAAAGCCTATGTGCACAGCGAATCGACGTGCGGTGAGGGTGAAACGGATCTATGCTCCAGCGCCCATGAGTTGGTCGAAGCCGCGCCATTTCGATTCGTTCAAAGTGCTTTCGGGCGTGTCCCTGGGGTTGGTCCTCAGCTGGGGCTGTGGGACGAGCGATGGGGGCCCTGGGGGCTCCGGGGGAGCTTCGTCCGGAGGGGACAGCACGAGCGCCGGAGGGGCAGCCTCGAGCGGAGGAGCTCCGAGCGGGGGAGCTCCGAGCGGGGGCGCGGGGAATGAGAGCGGAGGAGCGACGACCGGCGGAGCCGCCTCGGGAGGCTCGGACCCGAGCGGGACCGGGGGAGGGAGTGGCGGCGGCGGCTCCAAGGCCTGCAACGAAGGGACGAAGCTGACCACGCGCCTTCCGTGTTTGCTCTCGGAAACCGGGCTCTTCGAAGCGGATATGGTGACTTTGGGAGAAGGGGTGCACCCCTTCGAGCCCCAGTTCAAGCTCTGGACGGACAGCGCGGAGAAGCGACGCTGGATTCAGCTGCCTCCCAATACGAAGATCGATACGTCCGACATGGATTATTGGTCGTTCCCGGTCGGAACGAAGGTCTGGAAGGAGTTTTCGCGAGACGGGGTGCGGGTGGAGACGCGCCTGATCGAGAAGCAGAAGTCAGGGAGTTGGTACACCGTCGCCTACCATTGGCAGGAGGACCTGAAGGAGGCCATCGCCGTGCCGGATGGGCTCGAAAATGCGTCTGGAACGCCTCACGACGTACCGGACGCGGACGCGTGTCTGACCTGCCATAGCCAGCAGCCGGACAAGGTGCTTGGCTTCTCGGCGATTCAGCTTTCTCATGCTCCGGCCACGGACGATCCCCTCGAATGGACCCTCGAGCGCCTCATCACTTTGGACCTTCTGACCGAACCTCCCGCGGCTCCGCCGAGCTTTTCCTGGGACGAGCTCGATCGAGACATGTTCGGTTATCTCCACGCCAACTGTGGAACCTGTCATAACCCGAAAGGTTCTGCGAACAGCCAGACCGGCCTCGACATGTGGCTCAAGATCGCTGACTTGAGCGCGCCGGTGACGGAGTCGTCTGTCTACAAGAACCTGTACAACGTGAACATTCAGTGGCTCGACGATGCGCCGCCCGCCGAGAAGCGGGTCGCTCCGGGCGATTTCGAAAATAGCGCGATCTATCAGCGTTTCGTGAACAAGGAGGCAGACTTTGCCATGCCGCCGCTCGGGACCGAGGTCGTTGATCCGGACGGAGAGCGGCTCATGAAGGAGTGGATCGCGGCCCATTGAGGCCGGGATGTTGGGCGAGGGCTTCTCCGGGGGCGCTCGCCTGGCGGCGGACTGGGCGGAGGAGCTCCGTCGCCGGGGTCTCCCGCTGGAGCGTGCTCTGTGGCTCCGGCTCGGAAGGGCGGCTCGGAAGGGGGCTCGCCGACAACAGGAAAAGATCCGAGCAGTTCGCGGGTCAGGGAGCGACTGGTGAGACAGTCAATGACCTAGCGCAATTTCTGCGCTGGCCCAGCCTGGGGTGGCTGCTAGTTTGTTCAGTGCATGGCGCTCCCCGCTCACCTCCTCGATCGTTTTCCCCCTGAACTCCGGAAGAACGCGCTGCTCCGGACGGCGGATAGCCTCGAGCGCGCTGTCGAAGCCCGTTTCCCCCTGGATTCCCTGCTCGGGGAGCTCCTCGGCCAAGGGGGGATTGTCGAGCTCGCCCAGAAGGGAGGGCGAGCTCTCGGGACCAGCCTGGCCCTGCGAGCCTGCGCCGAGGCGCAGAAGGAGAGTCTCGCTTTCAGCCGGGAGCCGAGTCTGTGTGGATTCGTCGACACGGAGGGTTCCCTCTACGCTCCGGGAGTTTTGGGCCATGAGGTGCGCCTCGATCGGCTCCTCGTCGCTCGCCCGCGTCCGGAGGCGCTCGCCAAGACCGCGCTGCGCATGGCCGAGGCGCGGATCTTCTCCGTGCTCGTCATCGACATTGTCGGCAGCCTCAAGGAGCCCCTCGAGCTCTACCAGAACTCCTGGGTTCGGCTCGTCCGCCGCCTCGCCCACACGATCGAGGGCTCAAACACGCTCATCTTGCTGCTCACCGACAGCTCGACGCGCGCGGCTGTTCCGCTCCCGACCCACGAACGCCTCGAACTCAGCCGCGTCGGGAGTCGCGAGATCCTGACCCGGCGCACGCGCAGTCGACGGGGAGTGATCGGGGCGAGCCTTCGCCTCGAGCTCCCGAGCCCCCGCGGGGAGGAGCTGCTCGCGAGCTAACGGAGTGGCCCCATGACGTCTGAGTCCTCTTCTTCCGAACGACGGATCGCAGCGATCGTCTTTCCTGATCTGCTGGTCGAAGCAGCGCTTGGTTTAGGTCTCGATGAGGAGTCCCTTCTTCAAAAGCGAAAGACCTCTTTTGGAGTGATCTCGATCCCGGCTGCGCTTTGGGAGAGCCGGGAGAGTCTTCTCTCGGCCCCGGGGCGCAAAGAGCCGCGGCTCGAAGCGGTGAGTCTTCGAGCTGAAAAGCTCGGAGTGCGCCCCGGACAGTCTCTGAGCGAAGCGCGCGCTGTTTCTGCGGATTTTGAGCTCAAGCTCGTCTCGAGCGAGACCGTCTCAAAGCTCTTGCTGACGGTGGTGGACGTCGTGCAGAGCTTCGGAACGAGCGTGAGCATGAACCACTCGGCGGGGGCGTCTTTTTCGCCCGGCGCGGTCCAAGAAGATCTCTTTGAGCCCCGAAAGCTCGCCCCCTGCGTTTGGATCGACGTGAGCGGCATCGCTCATCTCTGGGACGGAGAACGGGCGCTCGCTCTGGAGATCCGAGAGAGGGTGCGGCTTCTCGGACATACTGTGCGGGTCGCGATCGCCCCGGGGCCCGAACTCGCTCGAGCGATCGCGCTCTATGGACCTGAGCGGGAAGGGGGCCTGCTCATCGTCCCCCGCGAAAAGACGCGAGAGATGGTGCAGATGCTCCCGCTCGCGGCGCTTCCGCTCGCCGCCTCTGAGCTACAGTACTTCGCAAAGCTCGGGATCTTTGAGGTAAGTGAGCTCGCGCGCTTACCGAAGGCGAGCCTTGCGAGTCGACTAGGACTGCGCGCCCGCTCGATCCTCGATTGGCTCGAAGGGCGAGACGACACGCCGCTCACTCCCTGTGCTCTTTCGGAGACTCTGGAAGAGAAGATGGAGTTCGAGGGCGAGACGACGGATCTCTCGCCTGTTCTGTTTGCTCTGCGAGGACTCCTCGCTCGACTGTGCGCTCGTCTCCTCGGACGGGGACGCGCCGTGTCCCATTTCGAGCTTGGGCTTGAGCTTGCGGCTGGGTTCACTGCGAAACGTCCCGCGCGCTCCCTGCGACTTTCCTTCGAGCTGAGCTTGCCGCTCTCGAAGGAGGGAGATCTCTTTCGCGTCATAAAAACTCGCCTCGAGCGAATTCAGCTGGAGCAGGCGATCCAGGGACTTCGCCTCGTCGCGGATCGGTTCGAAGAAACTCCCGCTCTGCAGCTTTCCCTGGGCAAAAAGGCGCAAAGCCCTCACGAAGCCCTCGAGCTCTCGCTGCTTCTAGGAGAGCTCGGTCAAGATCTCGGAGCGGGCCGCGTCGGAGTTCTCTCCGTAGAAGAGAGCCACAAACCCGAAGAACGCAGTCGTCTCAAGCCGCTTTTCGGTCCCAAACAAAAGACCCGAGGACCACGCCGTGCCGTCCCCTCAGAGCAGTGGAAAGCCGAGCTTTTGCGGACCCGGGAGCTCGATCGAGTGACCCGTTTGCTCCCCGAGCCGATCCCGCTGTCGATACCACTTCGGGTCGGGTCGAGCGTCCTGCTCGCCAAGGAGCTCTATACGTTGAAGCGCCTCAAGTTCATCGAGCGGCTGGATGGAGTCTCCTGGTGGGAGAAGTCAGGCGTGCATCGAGACTATCTGTGGGCGCTGTTTCAGGGGCCCGAGGCCGTTCTCGAGACCTTGGTCTACGTGGACAGGCGCACCGGGGAGCGTTTCCTTCAGGGGCTCTGCGACTAGAGGTGACAAGGTTGATCCTAGAGCTTTTTTGCCGCTCGTCTCGCGGCCTCGGGCGCGCCTTGAGAAGTGGGGACGAACCGAGCATCCTCAGGCTCGCGACATGAGTCTTCTTCTGGTTCCCCGAGCTTTCTTCGAGACGGCGCGCATTAGCGTACCGACCGTCCTCGAGTCCTTCCTCGGCTCTCTGAAGCAGGAGACCTGTTCAAAGCGGCTTTCGGACTGGTCCCGTCGCATCCTCCTGCAAGCTCAAATCCAGCTCGACGTCTCAGGGACCGAAGCCATCGAGAGCGGCCAGAGTTACGTCATCATGAGCAACCACCAGTCGCTCTACGACATCGTGGTGTTGTTCCAGGCGCTCCCGCTCGACCTTCGCATGGTGGCGAAGGCAGAGCTCTTCCGGGTGCCCATTTGGGGCACGGCCATGGATCGGGCGGGCTTCGTCAAAATTGATCGATCCAAGGGCCAGGAGGCGCGGGCGATCTTGGCGGAGAAGGGGCGCTCTCTGAAGGAGCAAGGACTCTCCCTTTGGATTGCGCCCGAAGGGACTCGCAGCGCCACAGGTGAACTCCTCCCCTTCAGAAGTGGTGGTTTCGAGCTCGCCATCGCCCTCGGTTTGCCGATCCTCCCGATCCGCATCGACGGCACCCGCGACATCTTGAACAAGGGGGCGTTTCGCATCCGCCAGGGGGTGCGCGTGAGCGTCCGGATTCATCCCCCGCTCACCCAGGCCCCCGAAGAGTCCCCTGAACAGGCGAAGCACAGGCTCAAGGCCGAAGTCTTCTCTCTCTTGTCCCGGCCGAGCCTCCCGAGTTGAGCATGCAGACCTCAGACCAGGGTCGGCCGACCTGCTTTGAATGTTTTCGTCCCGAGGCGCTTTGTTACTGCGTTTACGTGAAGAAAATCTCGACGCGCACCAAGATCGAGATCTTACAGCACCCGCGCGAAGCCTTCCATCCGCTGAACACGGCTCGTTTGGTCGAGCGCTCTCTCACAAACTCGATCGTCTACCGCGGCGATCTCTCGGCGCTCCGGAAACAGGTGCTTTCCCTCCCGCCCAATCCCCGGAGGTTCATCTTGTTTCCGAGCCCAAAAGCGCGGGACGTGTGCGAGCTCGAAGAGCTCCCGGAGAGCGTCATGGTGCTCGACGGGACCTGGCCCATGGCGCGCTCTTTACTCCGAGAGATCCCTGAGCTCTCGCGCCTGCCACACGTTCGGCTCACCCCAACCGCGCCGAGCCGCTACCGGATCCGCCGTCCACCGAAGTTCGAAGCTCTCTCGACCCTCGAATCGATTAGCCTACTCCTCTCAGAGCTCGAGCCCGAGCTCGATCTGTCTCCTCTCGCTCTGCTCTTCGAGAAGATGATCGATCTCAACATCGCCGCGCGAGCTCCCTCCGAAAGCGGTCCGAGGTTCAAGAGGCGGGCTCTCCGCCCCCACAAGTTTCCCGAGCTCCTCGACAAGAGTGCCCGGGCAGCCGTCATTGTCGCCGCCGAGGGGCTCTGGCCGAGCGGAGAGGCGCGCCAAGTCGTCGCTGTCCGCGTGTCCGCCGAGAATCCTTGGAATCCCACATACCTCGAGGCGACCCACCTCAAAGATCTTTTACTCAGACTCAGAGACGACGAGGTGCTCGTGACTTGGCAGAGCGAGCTCGCTCGGGCCCTGAAGGAGCTCGGCGAGCGGGAGGTGCTCTCGCTGCGCGGCGTTGCCGCTGACTATTTGGCATACCTGGGCCGCAGCCAGGCGGGCCCTTCTGACTCGCTTCCGCCCCGTCCACGGCTCGGAACCCTTGCTGAGACGCTCGCGAAGCTCGGCAGAAATGAACCAGCTGAAAGCGACCGCGTCCTCCGTCGTCTTCGAGCCTCACAAGAACTCTGGGAAGTCCTTGTGGGGCGAAGCCGACGGAAAACTTGAACCGAGTGGCTTTCCTTGGTCGAATGCGGTCAGATGATGGAAGCTGGCCAGACTTCCCGCGACGAAAGCGCTGAGCAGATCCAACGCGCAGCGGCTCTCAGCGTCGAACAGCGGAAGATCGTGCTGCACGGCCAGATCCTCAAGTTCGCCACCTGGATCCTGTTCTGCGCCGGTTTACCCTATTTTATCTGGGATTTGTGGCGCGCGACGCGCGAGGGCGATCTCGACTTCGTTACGATCGCAACCGGGATCGGGTTCGCTATCCTGACGATTGGCGCGAGTGTGGACAAAATCCCGCTCCGGATCCGGCGCCTCCTCGTCGTATTTGGCGTGACGCTCTGCTCCGTCATGGCGCTTTTCGGCAATGGCGCGAACCTCGGAACCGGCTTGATCTTCGCGACGGCCACGCTGTCAGCCGCGATTTTCCTCGGGCCAGGCGCGGCCGCGATCACCACTACGACCCTGCTCTTGGTGCTCGTTGGATTTACGCTCGAGGCCTACGGCGTCATCCCTCAATTCGTCGAGAGTGAGCTCGATTTCCCGCCCAATCTCTGGGAGCGGATCACGGTCACGGCGGCCATTACCCTATTTGCTCTTGCTTATGTGTTCTCTTACTTGGTCTCTGAGCTCTGGCGCTCGCTCACCTATGAGACCGCGATGCGCGTGCGGGAGAGACAAGTCGAGCGTGAGCGCCAGGAGGTCTTAAATAGCGCCGCCGCGGCGCAGAGGCTCGAGAGCCTCGGGCGGCTGGCGGGGGGCGTCGCCCATGACTTCAACAACGCGCTTGTGGTGATCCAATGTGGCGTCTCTGAGCTCCGGCTCACGCTCAAAGATCCTTCGACACGCGAGGTGCTCGATGAGCTCGACCGGGGCATCGAACGAGCCGCATCGACCGCGCGTCAGCTCCTTTCGTTTGCAAGGCGGAACGCCGAAGAGGTCGGGCTCTGCGATCCGAAGCCCATCGTCGAAGGGCTCATCCGTGACGCCCTGCGCATCTTACCCGCCCACATCCACATCGAGCATGAGCTGGAGGCGGTGGGCGAAGTAGCAATCGCTGCCTCGAGCCTCGAGCAGATCCTCTTGAACCTGATCTTGAACGCGCGGGACGCGCTCCCGGTAGGCGGAAAGATCACTCTTCGGCTCCGGGATCAGGGGATCGGGGAGGCGGCGACCCTCGAGATTGAAGACAACGGTCACGGGATGAGCCCGGAGATCCGTGAGCGGGCTTTTGAGCCCTTTTTCACCACCAAGGGAGACTCGGGGACGGGCCTCGGCCTCGCCATGGTCTGGGGAACGATGAATCGCGTTGGTGGCTCGGTGAGTCTGCACTCGGAACCAGGCAAGGGGACTCGAGTCACCCTCACGATCCCCTACGCGGAACCCTCTTCTTCGACCTCGATGCGCCTGCAGGTCGCGGACTTGAAGGTCCCTTCGGGGCGCGAACGGATCCTGGTGCTCGAGGACGAACCTGCGGTGCAGCGGGCCATCCACCGCATCTTGACCGCGGAAGAATACGAGGTGACGTGTGTGATGAGGGTCGCTGAGGCGCGCAAAGCCCTCGCCGAGCATGACTATTCGATGCTGCTCACCGACGGGATCGTCCCCGACGGTGGGGTCGGAGAGCTCGTGGAAGAGTTCCGGACGCGCACGCTCGGAGCGCCCGTGATCGTTTGTTCGGGCTACGTGGAAGAAGAGCTCGCCCACTCGGGCATCGCCTCGGGCCGCGTGACCTTCCTGGCCAAGCCGTTCACGCCCGCTGCCCTGACGAACATCGTGCGGGACCTCCTGTCGCGAGATCAAGCGAGGCGCGCGCGCTATTTGAGCGAATTCTTCGAAGGCAAAAAGTCGATCGCCGAGCAGGCGGACTAACCCCTCTGTCAAAGACCCCTTTGCGCTTTGATGAAGGCGCGCGGCAGCCGAGGGGCCGGTTATCCGAGATCGATGGCCCCGAGATCTGCCAAGTCGCAGAGCAGGCGCATCGCGTCGTTCTTGGGCATGCCCGAGATGTCGAGCAGCTCGTCCAAAGTGCTCACCGTGCCCAGCATGGAGAGAATGAAGCCGGCCTTGTGATCGAGGGGGAGCGAGAGAAGCTCCTCGGTGCTCATGAGGACCTTGATGCGTCCGTTGCCCACCCGCTCCGAGCGCGAGCGCACCTCACGGGACCCGGAGGGTCTCTGAGAGATCTCGCGGGCTGCCCTTGGACTCGGGACGGTCTCCTCGACAGCGCGCCGCATCCCGAGCTGCTTCGTGGGGGGAGGACTCGCCTTTCGGAGCGGCATGGCGCCGGCCGGTGGAGCCGCCTGGGGGGGACGGAACGGGTCGCTCGGCCGCTTCGCGCGGGGTGGGAGCTCGGGCGAGCGCAGGACAGGGCGGCTCGTGCCCTCTTCGGGCCAAACGGGAGCCTCGAAGTCCTCCACGGAGAAGCGAGGTGAGAGGGGAGTATGCGTATGGGGCGGGATCGCCGTGGGCCTCTGGCTCAGGGCGGGACGCGCGGGGGCCGTGGGGTGTTCGTTGGGAGGGAAGCTCTCCAAGCCCCAATCGGAAGGCCCTGGGTCGTGGAGAGCGACGGCGGGGAAGCTCTTCGGCAGGAAAGCCGGGGCAGAGCGCTCGTCGATGGGCAAAATGGGCGTCGGACGTTCGCCTCCACACAAGGCCAGGTCGTCCAGAGTCGGGGGGCTCGGGATCGTGGGATTTTTGGACCAGCCGAGCGGATACTCACCACTGTCCACCATCAGCTGGAGATCGAGCTCGGGCATCTGGACGGGCCGAGTCGGGGCCTCACTCGAGAAGTCGAACTCGCGGACCGCCGAATCGTCGTCCTCGGGCGTTTCGGGGCGCGGCCCAAAACGAGGTCGGGGGCTGTGTTGAGCCAGGGTCACGATCGGCAGAACGACGCGTTCTGATGAACCTTGAGGCCCTCTCCTTCTATAATCGACAATTTTTGTCAGAAGGGTGCTTTTTCTGTGCGGGGTCGGCTACGGCCAATAGCTGGGTCTTTTTAAGACATTAGAAGAAAATCTGGATCTTAGACTGAACGGGTGCTCAGTATTCAGGGTGTTCGCTGAGCTTCTCGGCCGGTCCTGTTTCTCCTTCCTGTGCGGCGGATCCCACCCCGAGGAGATGGTCGCTCGCGCGAGTGAGCTCGGGCTCTCGGGGCTGGCTCTCTGTGATCGGGACGGGCTCTACGGGGTCGTGCGCGGCTTCACCAAACACAAAGCGCTCATCGAAACAGGAAGCTCTCTCCGCTACGGGATCGGCGCCGAGCTCACCCTGGCGGGATTTTCCGAAGAGGACACGCTCAGCCTCGTTCTGCTCGCTGGCTCCGCCCTCGGTTACAGAAACCTTTGTGAGCTTTTGACCCTCGGCCACAAGGATCAAGAAAAAGGGCACTCGATCTGTGAACCGGCTTGGCTCGCGGATCGCTCAGAGGGGTTATTCGCGCTCTTGGTGCCGCCCTCGGACGTCCGGCGGGTCTCTTCTGAGTCAGCTGTCGAGAGACTGCTCGAGGAGCTGCAAGCGGCCTTCGCTGAGCGGCTTTTCCTCGCGATGTACCGACACCATGACGGCTTCGACAAAAGCCGCGAAAGCTGGGTCCGGCGACGCTCAAAGAAGTTCGAGGTTCCGATCGTGGCCACGGCGCGCCCCCTGTTCCACGCCCCAGAGAGAAAGCCGCTCACGGACGTGCTCCACTGTATCCGTCGCGGACTGACGCTGGACGCGGCCAAGAGTGAGCTGCTTCCGAACAGCGAAGCGCGCCTCAGGAGCGAGGAGGAGATGCTCCGGCTCTTCTCCGATCATCCCGACTGGGTCCATCGGAGTGGAGAGATCTTCGACGGTCTCCAGTTCTCCCTCAGCGAACTTCGTTATTCATTCCCCTGTGAGCTGCCGGAGGGGAAGAGCGCCGATGAACGTCTTCGGGAGCTGACCTGGCAGGGGCTCGAAAAAAGGCTCTCAGGGCGCTGTACGGAGGCGATCCTTTCTCAAGTTGAAAAGGAGCTCGAGTTGATCCGCAAGATCGAGGTCGCTCCGTATTTCCTCTCCATCCTCGAGGTCGTCGAGATGGCCCGGACACGCAAGATCTTGTGTCAGGGGCGCGGCAGCGCCGCCAATAGCGTCGTCTGTTATGGGCTCGGCATCACAGCAGTCGACCCTTCTCGATCCCATCTGCTCTTTGAGCGCTTCTTGAGCGAGGAGCGGAAAGAACCTCCGGATATCGATATCGACTTCGAGCATGAACGACGCGAGGAGGTGATCCAAGACATCTACGAGCGTTATGGCCGAGACAGGGCGGCCATGGTGAGCGAAGTGATCAGCTATCGAAGGAAGAGCGCGCTTCGCGAAGTCGGCAAAGTGTTCGGGTTGAGCCTCGATCAGCTCGAACATCTCGTCCGGAGCCACGCGAGCGCCGAGGACGAGGGAACTGAAGCTCGTCTCGCCGCAGAGGGTTTTGATCCCCGCGATCCGGGGCTCATGCAGATCCTCGCTCTTGCCGAACAGCTCCGAGGTTTCCCTCGCCACTTATCGATCCACGTCGGAGGCTTTGTGCTCTCTTCGCGTCCGCTCAGCGAGGTTGCTCCCGTAGAACCGGCGCGCATGCCTGGGCGTACCGTGATCCCCTGGGACAAAGACGACATCGACGAGCTCGGCTTCTTTAAGGTCGACGTGCTCGGTTTGGGCATGCTCACCGCGCTCAGGAAATGTCTCGAGATCCTGCATCAGGAGAGCGCCGCGCCGCTTTTTGCTGAAAAGTCAGCTCAGCCCTTCGATCCGATTGAGGCGCTCGCGATGATTCCTCCTGAAGATCCAGCGACTTACGACGCGATCTGTCGAGCCGACACGATCGGAGTCTTTCAGATCGAGAGCCGGGCGCAGATGAGCATGTTGCCGCGACTTCGGCCGCGAGAATTTTACGATCTGGTGATCGAGGTCGCTTTGGTGCGCCCGGGGCCGATCCAAGGAGGGATGGTGCATCCGTACCTGAAACGGCGCAGCGGTGAAGAGCCGGTGACGTATCCTCATGACGCGCTCATCGGCGTTCTTGAGAGGACTTTAGGGGTTCCTCTCTTTCAGGAGCAGGTGATGCAGCTCGCGATCTTAGGCGCGGGGTATACGGGAGGCCAGGCAGACCAACTGCGCCGGGACATGGCCGCCTGGAAAAAACACGGCAGGATCTTCGAACATCGAGCCCGTCTGATCGAAGGATTTCTGCGACGAGGCATGAGTGAGAAGTTCGCGCTGGCGCTCTTCGAACAGATCAAAGGGTTCGGTGAATATGGGTTTCCCGAGTCTCACGCATCCTCCTTCGCGCTCCTTGTGTATTCCTCCGCCTGGCTCAAGACCCACTTCCCGGGTCCCTTTGCCTGTGCGCTCCTGAACTCCCAGCCCCTCGGCTTCTACGCGCCTACGACCTTAGTGCGCGATGCCCAGAAACACGGCGTAACAGTCGAGGATGTGTGTGTGCTCGAGAGCGACTGGGACTCGAAATGGACCTCGAAGAGGACAGTCAGGCTCGGTCTGCGGCTGGTCAAAGGTCTCTCGGAAGCCGGCGCAGCTCGCCTGATCGCCGCGAGAAACTCTGGATTTTCTTCCTCCTTCGAGGAGCTCGTGCTCCGGGCGCGCCTCAAGCAAAACGAGCTCGAAGCGCTCATTTCCGCCGGCGCTTTCCAGGCTCTGGAGCCAGAGCGGCGGCGAGCTCTCTTTCGCGCTCGTGCCCCGAGAACCCAGGGACTCTTCGAGTACGTCCCTTCCGAGGAGCCTCCTGTGAGTCTCCCCGGGCTCACTTCCGCAGAGCAGCTCGTCCTCGATTACGAGCACAAAGGTCTCTCCGTCTCCGATCATCCACTGCGCTACTATCGAAGAAACTTAAAGAAGCTCGGCGCCCGGACGGCCTTCGATCTGGCCTATTTGAAGCAGGGAAGCTCCGTTTGCGTTGCAGGACTCGTCCTGAATCGACAGCGCCCGGGCACGGCGACAGGGGTCGTGTTCATGACGCTCGAAGACGAGACAGGATTCTGCAATTTGATCCTGTGGACGCGGGTCTTCGAGAAGTATGAAAAAGTGGCGCGTCAGAGCGATCTGCTCTTCGTCGAAGGGAAGATCGAGAGAGATATCCCTCCGGGGGACCAGGGGCGGACGGCTGTGATCCACGTCGTTGTGAGCCATCTCGAAGATCTGAGACAGCGCATCGGGCGCGCTCGTCGAGAAACTCTCAAAGGCTCAAAAGCGCTGCAGCGCTTGGCCCGAAACTTCCATTGAGCGAAAAAGGGGGCTCGCTCGGCCCAGCCTGAGATCTCTCGGCTCAGGTGACGAGCACGCGCTTGGGTTCGAGGCGCGTGAGATTCGGGTTGCGCAGGGAGCTCGGCCCCGGAGCCATGGAGAGCACAAAAGGGATCTCTCCGCCTCGCATGGGGATCGAGACGCGGACAGTGGTGCCGCGCCCGGGATGGGAGATGAAGAGGACGTTCCCGTGAAGCTCCTGGCAAGCTTGGCGTAAGGCGAGCAGGCCAAAGCCGTGCCCAGCGCCCGGAAGCGAGCGCGAACGTGTGGAAACTCCGGGCGCGAACAAGACCTCTACGAGATCTTCGCGTGTCACATGGGGCATGCGTTCGGCGCGCGCCCGCTCGGTGACCTTCTTCCAGTCGATGCCGCGGCCGTCGTCGGCGATCTCGAGGATACAAGCGTTCGTCTCGACGCGCGCCCGAATGCACAGCTTCCCAGCGCTCGGCTTCCCTTGGGCGAGGCGTTCTTCGGGAGATTCGATACCGTGTTCGAGGGCGTTTTCGATAGCGTGGACGAGCGCTCCCCAGATACCCGAGAAACGCTCCCGCGCGACGCGCACATCACCCGCCACAAGCTCAATGTTCAGATCCGAGTGCCCGTAACGCTTCGCTAAGCGCTCGATGTCCCCGCGCAGAAGCCGAAAGCGCCCCTCGACGGGTTCATTTCGGAGCGCCGCAAGCTCACTTGTGACCTGCGCCACGTCTTGTCCTGAGCGGAGCCGGTCGAGCAGCCCGTCCAGCACCACGAAGTCGACCTCGACAGTGTCGTCTCGAGTCTCATCAAGGGCTACTCTGAGCTCCTCCCAAAGCTGACCGAAGTAGTCGGCGAGCTCTTCGATCTCCTCACCGGTCGGAAGCCTGCGCCCCTCGAGGGCGCTCCCCTCGATACGATTCGTGAGCTCCGCGAGTCCCTCGAGTCCATAAAGAGACGCGCGCGCCGTGATGGTCCGGAGAGCGGCGCGCAGACGCAGCTCGGAGAGATCGCCCGCGAGGATCTCGCGCACCCGAGCGCCGGTCTCCCTGCAGAACTCGAGGAAACCGACCCGGTCCCGAGCGCTCGCCCGGTAGGCCCGAGCGAGATCAAGTTCGAGGGGGCCGCGGAGCTGGGTCCCGCTGGGGCGGCTCAGCGGAGCAGATTCGGAGCTCTCATCGTCCGCTCCCGGCTCTTGTGGGCTCGGCTCCACCAAGGACAGGGGAGCGCGGGAAGGGGCTTCCAAAGAGGGCTCTGGGGCCTCTTCGAGCGGAGGCGGCGCTGAAAATTCAGAGGGCCCGCCCTCCAGCCGGCGACGCCCCTCTCGAAGCAAGCTCAAAAGAGCGCTCGCCCCGAGCGCCACTCCCGCGAGCCCCAGACCCCAGACTTTCCCCTGCGTGGGGTCCGCGACCCAGCGCGGCGCCACGATCGTGACGAGCACCGTGCTTCCGAGCAAAACCCCGAGACGCACGGAGAAGGACGAAGAACCTCCCGCTACCATGAATGAACCCAACAGCCTCTGACTGATCACGGCTCGAGCGCCCGAACCTTGAGGAGAAACGCCCGAACATTTCGCTACCGAGGCGAAACGCCGCGCTCCCTTGTCCGAACCCCGGCCATGAAAACCTGGATCGGTTCGTTCGCTCTCCTCCTTTCCGCTGCTTGTGGTCAGAGCACCTCTGACCAGCTGCTGCCTCCGTCCTCCGAGTCTCCCTCGGACGAACCAGGCAGCGATCAAGCTCTCTGGCCGAAGCCTTCGACTCCCGACGCATCGGGCGGCTCTGGGCCGAATCCTTGGCTCGACCCGAACCCGGATCCGTCTTCCGGCGGCGGGACCGAGAGCCCTGGCGGCTCTGGGGGCCAAGGAGCAGGCTCAGGGGGAGCGAATTCCGCAGCAGGCGCTGGAGCCAACGATTCCCCGGCGAGCGGCGGTCAGATGGGCGAGCTGGAGGAGCTTCCGAGTGGTCCGCCCGCGGCCCTCGAGCTCTTGCTCGTCCGATATGAGGAGTCCACCACAAGCCAAAAGCGCCTCGAGATCTATAACCTCGGTCGAGACGTGGACGCGGCGGATGGCTGCGTCGTTCGCGTCTACTCCAACGGCAACACAAAGCCCTACCGAACCCACGCCATTGAGACGCTGCCCGCGGGCGCGAGCGTTCGCCTCTGCACCACGCAAAGCCCAGATCCGCTCTGCTTGCTCAGCCTCGGAAGCTCTTCGTTCAACGGGAATGACGCAATCGTCGTTTCCTGTGGCGATGAGATCCAAGACAGCCTGGGCCGCGTCGGGGAAGATCCTGGAAAAGGGTGGGCGGACGGGAGTTTACGCACCTGGGATGCGAGCCTTGTGCGCTGCGGCCGAGAGCGGGACACAGATCCTTCGGACGAAGTGCTCTTGAGCGGCTCCTGGGCTGCTCTGGAGTTCGAAGCGCCGAACGCCGAGATCGCGCGGGCCTGCTCAGCCCTCGGCCTCGGCGGCGCGCTCAGCTTCTGAGTCCCTCGGGGACGACAAGACCCGAGACAGAGAAGGCTGAAGGGCTCCCCGGGGACCTGAAGAGCCCGACCCGTTCGAAGGCCTCAAGCGACCTGAGCGCCCGCGCCGTCCGCGCCGATGACGTCACCGCGCGACGCCTGGAGCGCTTCGCTGCGGCTGGTGGCGCCGTCGTTGACCTTCACGCTGACGAGACGCGACACGCCCGGCTCGCCCATCGTGACACCGTAGAGGACGTCGACGCTCTGCATCGTCTTACGGATGTGCGTGATCAGGATGAACTGAGAGTTCGCGGTCATGCTGCGAATGGCCTCGTTGTAACGAGACACGTTCGCTTCATCGAGCGGCGCGTCGACCTCATCGAGCACACAGAAGGGCGAGGGACGGTGCTGGAAGATGGCGAAGATGAGGCTGACGGCCGTCAGCGCCTTTTCACCACCGCTCATGAGCTCGATATTGCCGAGCTTCTTGCCCGGCGGCTGTGCCATGATGTCGACGCCGCTCGCGAGCAGATCGTCCGGATCCGTGAGGCGAAGCTCTGCGCGACCGCCACGGAAATTCCGCACGAAGGTCTTCTTGAAGAGCTCGTTGACCGCCTCGAAGGTCTCCTTGAAACGGGTCTTGCTCTCGCGATCCATGTGCTTGATCGCCTTGTCGAGCTCGTCGAGGGCCTGCTCGATGTCGACCTTCTGGTTGTTCAGGTCGCGGTAGCGGGTCTCGGCCTCTTGGTACTCGCGCTCTGCGTCGAGGTTCACCGGACCGATGCGATCGATGGCTTGGTGGAGCTCTTCGATGCGCTTCTTGAGGTCCGCGTCCGGAGCCGGGCGCTTGTGGTAATCGCCGACCACTTTGCGCAGATCCAGGCCGCGGAACTTCTCGCGCACGGAGGTCAGGATGTGCTCGAGGTTCATTTCGACCCTTTGCAGGGCCATCTGAGCCTCGCGGGCCGCGTCGTCGAGCTCCGCGTGGATCACGCGGAACTCCCGCATTTCGCCCTCGCGCTGCTGGAGAGCACTGCGCACCGTCTCGAGCTCTGCGCGTACGGTCTGGAGCTCTTCGTGGGTCTGGCGGGAGCGCTCGACCGCAACGAGGCGAGCCTCGCGGGCGAGCAAGACCTTAGCCGCGGCCTCTCCGATCGATTTCGCGACCTCGACAGCCTCGAGAGCCAGGCGCTCCGAGCGCGTCATCAGGTCGACCTTCTGGCCGATCATGCGCTCGAGAGTCCTTCGAACAGCTTCCGTCTGTTCTTTGACCTGGGCCAGACGCACCTTGCGCTCAGTGACGAGGGCTGACTGGCCCGCGACCCGCTCACGCCACTCAGCGAGGCGCATCTCGGCGTCCCCGGCCTGGGCCCGGGCCTCGGCCACCCGGACGCGGAGTCCGTCGAGCTGTTCCATGCAGACGCGCTCGGTCTCCGTCGACTCTTCGAGGACGGTGCGGAGCTCGGCCGCGTCGATCAGGAGGACCTCCTGACGGCGCTCCAAACGCTCGAGGTCGGCGCGGCTCGCCTTGAGGTCGCGCTCCAGGGTGACATGAGCCAGCTCGCCGGCGTGGGCGCGCTGCTTGGCTTGTTCCAGGCTGGTCTCGAGCTCAGTGACGCGGGAAACAAGCGCCGACAGGGCACGCACCTTCTCATCGAGCTCTGCCTGAAGACGGGTCGTCTCGATCGTGAGCTCGTGCATCTCGCGCTTTTGCTCGACCATGGCCGCGGCCACGTCGTCGCCAGCGCCGCCGCTCACCGTTCCCTCGGGACGCATCACGGTCCCGTCGAGAGCGACGAGGGAGCTGCCCGGGAATTCCCGAGCGAAGGCGAGGGCTGCCTCAGCCGTCTCGGCCACAATGGCGTCGCCGACAAGGGATGCCACTAGACCCGCGTCTTCCGGCGCGTAACGCAGCGAATCCCGCAGCCGGCCGAGGATGCCCGGGCGACTCTCGACAGCGCGGGCCCCCGCCGTGAAGGGCGGGTTCTTCGCAATGATGTGCCCGCGGCCGCGACCGCTCTTCTTCAGGTCATCGAGCAGGCGCAGGCCCTCTTCGGGGCTCTCCACGACCACATACTGAAGTCGCTCACCGAGCCAGCTCGCGAAGGCAATCGTAAGCTCAGCGGGAGCTTCGATGCGATCCGCGACCAGGCCCAAGATCGCCGCATCGCCGCTGCCGATGAGCGCGCGGGCACCCTGACCAACACCTTCGAGGCGACGGTGCAGATCCTGGAGAACCTTGAGGCGGTTCTTCTTGAAGTTCACTTCACTCTTGGCGCCGTCCACCTCGCGCTCGAGCTCGCGACGCGTGGTGCGCAGATTGTTCAGCTCAGCCTCAAGCTCAGCGCGCTCGGCTTGGGTCATTTCCTTGCCGGCGAGGGCTTCAGCGGCGCTCTGTTCGAGGGTCGCGCACTTCACGCGCAGGACCTCGATTTCGTTTGCGATGTTCTCGCGCTCGGCTTCGATCTGCTCGACGCGGCGCTCCGCGTCCGCCCGGCGCACGATGACGCCGTCGAGACGAGCCTCGAGCCCCGCGGCTTCCGCCTGAGCAGCGCTCGCGTTCTGGCGCAGCTCATCGACCTCCGCCTGGACGTGGCTCTCCTCGGCGCGCAGGTGTTCGAGGGCGAGGTCTTCGTTTTCGCTTTCTTCGCGCCGCGACGCTTCGTCGCTCTCGAGGGAGGCGAGGCGAGCCTCGAGCTCGTCGCGCTCCTGATCGAGGCTCTCGGCCTGGGCGCGGGCCTCTGCTTGGCCCCGCTCGGCAGCGGCCAAACGCTCCTCGAGATGGGCGATGCGGTCGCGGGTGCGTTCAATCTCGGCGGCCAGCGAGCTCACCTCGTTGTCGGCAGCGAAGGCGGCCTTCGATGCGAGCTCGGTGCGCTCCTCGATCTCCGCGGCCTGACTCCGAGCGACGCGCAGAGACTCCTCGGACTCCTCCATCTGGGCCCGGAGAGCTTCGAGCTTCTGCCCCGCTTCAATGAACTGATCCGCATGGACCCGGCCCATCACCGTGTGCTCGAGCCACTGGTGGGACGCGTCGTGGAGCACGAGATCTTCGAGCTCAGTTCGATAAGCGCGGTAACGCTCGGCCTTTTGGACCTGACGCTGGAGGCTCGAGCTCGTGCGCTCGATCTCGCGGATGATGTCGGAGACGCGCGCGAGGTTCTGCCGCGTCTGCTCCATCTTGCGCTCAGCCTGCTTGCGGCGCTGTTTGTACTTCGTGATGCCCGCGGCTTCTTCGATAAACAGGCGCCGATCTTCGGGACGCGCCGAGACAATCTGGCCGATGCGGCCCTGCTCGACGATGGAGTAAGCCTTGGTGCCGACACCGGTGCCGAGGAAGAGCTCGGTGATGTCGCGGAGGCGGACCTGCGTCTTGTTGACGAGGTACTCGCTGGTGCCATCGCGGAAGAGCCGCCGTGTGACCGCGATCTCCGGATAACCTTGGTACTCGAGGGGCAGGGTGGCCGCGTAGTGGGGGTCGGTGTTATCGAAGGTCAGCGTGACCTCGGCGAGACCAGCGGGGGCCCGGGAGTCGGAGCCGTTGAAGATGACATCTTCCATGGCGCGCCCACGCAGGTGCTTCGCGCTCTGCTCACCCATGCACCACCGGATCGCGTCGACGATGTTGGACTTGCCGCAGCCGTTCGGACCCACGATGCCGATGACGTCGTGGTCGAAATGAATCACGGTCTTTTCGACGAAAGACTTGAATCCAGCAATCTCGAGCTTCTTGATGTGCATCTAGAACCCCTCCTCTTCACCTTCTCACGTCCCGGCCTTCGAGTCTCCCCCGCTTGAAGGGAGGAGGAGTGAAAGTTCACCGGGCCGAGCCATTCCCCGAGAGCCGTCGTCCGGCGACCGCGGGAACAAGCCAACCACAAAAGCGGCCTTGGAGAAAGTCAGGAACCTACAAAGCAAATAACGTCACCAAACGTCATGTATGGTCACGTGATTCACTTCCGAGTCATACGCCGGCTCGAGCCAATCCTACAAGCATGAAATGCAAGATGAACGGTAACGCTACGATATTTTTTGACATTTCGAGTGTGTGTCTCTGTGGTCCGTTGGCGCAAAGTTGACAAGGCCGGGCGCGCGACGCATCTCCCGAGGAGTGAAACGAAAGGTCCGCGCTCGCTCGAGTCAGCGGCCCATCCGGACCCTTACAGCCATGACCTACGAATACATCTGCAAAGCTTGCGGCCATGAATGGGAAGCTCAACAGTCGATCAGCGCAGCCCCGCTCACCGACTGCCCGAAGTGTCACGCTGCCGCGGCCCAGCGTCAGATTTCGAAGAGCGGCGGGTTCATCCTGAAAGGCGGGGGTTGGTACTCGGATCTCTACTCGAGCACGAAGCCTGGCTCGTCGTCCGACAGCTCTTCGAGCAGTAGCTCATCATCAACTACATCCGCACCGAGCTCCGGTAGCTCTACCACATCCACATAATCATCCAGTCAGCGGCAGCTGGACGCAAACGGGCGGCTGTTTTGCTGCGCGGCGTAACTTTGTGTTTCTTTTTGGAAGGGAGCCCTCCCGCGTGGCCTTCTCGGCTGTTATCTATCTAGGGTGACCCTTCGAAAACCATCTCACCAAGTCACCGCGACGGTTCTGGGTGCCGGGACCATGGGCGCCGGAATTGCGGCTCACCTAGCAGCCGCCGGCTGTCGGACCTTCCTCCTCGATATCGTTCCGAGCGGGGTCCCGGCCGATGCGAAGAAGCCGCAGCGCAACGCGCTCGCCATGGGCGCGCTCAAAGCGCTCCCGAAGAGCAAGCCGCCCGCTCTCATGAGCGCGAGCGTGCTCGGGCGGATCACCCCCGGGAACATCGAAGACGATCTCGAACGCGTCGCCGCCGAAAGCGACTTGATCATCGAAGCGGTCGTCGAGCGGCTCGACGTCAAGGCGGCGCTCTTCGCGCGGCTCGGCAAGGCGAGCCGGCCCGACTGTATCCTCGCCACGAACACCTCGGGCATTCCGATCGCGAGCATTGCGAAGGAACTCCCCGAAGAAGCGCGAGGTCGCCTGCTCGGGCTCCATTTCTTCAATCCGCCGCGCTGGATGTACCTGCTCGAGGTCATCCCGTCCGAGTTCACACGGCCCGAGATCGTGGCGGAGGCCTCCGAGTTCTGTGAACGCCAACTGGGTAAGGGCATCGTTCCCTGCAAGGACACCCCGAATTTCGTCGGCAACCGCATCGGCATTGTCGAGATGCTCCTGACCTTCAATGCCGCACGCGAAGCGGGGCTGACGGTCGAAGAAGTCGACTTCCTCAATGGTCCTCTGCTCGGAAGGCCGAAAACGGGCAGCTTCCGACTCGGTGATCTGGTGGGCATCGACGTGCTCGCCCACGTCGTGCAGAACCTCGAGCGAACCCTGTCCGCTGATCCTCAAGCGCCGAACTACGATCCTCTGTACGAGCGCATCCGCGTGCCGGACACGATCCAGAAGCTCGTGAGCGAGAAGCGTCTCGGCGACAAAACAGGCGCCGGTTTCTATAAGAAAGTGAAGGGCGCGGGAGGCAAGAGTGAAATCCTCTCCCTCGATCTCCAGACCCTCGAGTATCGCCCGCGCATCGAGCCGAATTTCCCTGAGTTCAACTTAATGAAGGGTGGGCTCGAGCTGCGCCAGAAGGTGCGTAAGATCCTCGAGACGCCGGGGAAGGGGGGCGACTTCCTGCGCGCCGTTGTCATTCCGCTCATGAACTACAGCGCCGCGCTGATCGGCCAGATCTGCGACACGCCGCAGGAGATCGACGAGGCGATGCGCTGGGGTTACGGCTGGCAGCTCGGGCCCATCGAGCTGCTCGATGCAGCCGGGCCCGCCTGGGTGCGCGAAAAGGTGGAAGCGATGGGTCTCCCTGTCGCGCCTGCGCTGAAAGAAGTCACGAGCACCTTCTACCGTCCGGAAGAAGACGCCGTCTTCATCCCCCAGGCGGGGTATCGCCCCGTGCGGCGTCCGGAAGGGATCATCGAGCTCAGCCAGCTGCCGCCTTCCGCGCTCATCGCCGAAAATCCGACGGCGCGCCTTTGGGACATCGGCGATGGGATCGGCTGCGTGGAGTTCCGCTCGAAGGCCAACGTGCTCGACGACGGAGTCGTGCGCATGATCGGAGAAGCTCCGGACATCCTCGCCAGCAAGGGTTTTCTGGGCCTCGTGGTCGGCAACCAAGCGGACCACTTCTGCCGCGGGGCGAACCTCTTCTATATCGCCGGGCTCATCGCCCAGAAGAACTTCGACGCGATCGAGAAGGCGGTCTTCGAGCTCCAGAACGCCTTCATGCGCCTCCGCCACGGGCCGATTCCGGTCGTCGCCGCGCCCATCGGGCAAACCCTCGGCGGCGGAACCGAGCTCTGTCTCCACTCCGCCCACGTCCAGGCGGGCGCGGACCTGTTCCTCGGTTTGGTCGAGGCGGGCGTTGGTGTGCTCCCGGCAGGCGGCGGACTCAAGGAGATCGTTCGTCGGGCGGCCGAGTGGGCTTCGGAGCTTCCGGGTCAGGATCCTTATCCCTTCGTGCGCCGCGGCTTTGAGGCGGTCATGATGGGCAAGGTCTCCGGTTCGGCCTTCGAGGCGCGGGAAAATGGCTTCTTGAGCCGCAGCGATGGCGTCACCTTCAATAAGCGCCGCCTGATCGCCGACGCGAAGAAACACGCGATCGCCCTCGCGGAGGCCGGTTACACGCCTCCTGATCCGAACGAGCCGATCCCGGTCATCGGTGAGGTCGGAGCCGCTAACCTCTCCCTCGGTCTCGAGACCTTCGTCTGGGGTGGTTTCGCCAGCGCTCACGACAAGCTCATCGGACAAAAGGTCGTGCACGTGCTGACCGGCGGTAAGGCGCCGGCCGGGGCAACCAAGACTGCCCAGCAGTTGCTCGATCTCGAGCGCGAGGCCTTCGTCTCGCTCACGGGTGAGCCAAAAACCTTCGATCGAATTCGCTTCATGCTCGAGAACAAGAAGCCGCTCCGGAACTAAGGACGAGGCAACTTCCCCGAAAACGAGCTCTCTTTTTGAAAGGATCAATGATGCAGGGTCAGAATACAGCCGTGATCGTAGCCGCGAAGCGAAGCGCCGTGGGGAAAGCCCCCCGAGGGGTGTTTCGCACGACGCGTCCCGACGACATCGGCGTAGAGGTGCTCAAGGCGACGCTCGCGTCTGCCCCGTTCCCCTTGGAGCTGATCGAGGACGTACTCGTCGGCTGCGCCATGCCCGAAGCGGAACAGGGCATGAACGTCGCGCGCAATATCGTCCTGCACGCGGGACTCCCGGACTCGGTGCCGGCGGCAACGGTGAACCGCTACTGTGCCTCCGGGCTCCAGACGATCGCGATGATCGCTGAGCGGATCCAGGTCGGCGCGATTGACGTCGGAGTCGCAGGCGGCGTCGAGTCGATGAGCCTGATCCCAATGGGCGGGCACGTCACGCGCCTGAACCCGGCGATCGTCGAGCAACGCCCGGAGATCTACATGAACATGGGTCTCACGGCGGAGAACGTCGCGAGCCGCTTCGAGGTGAGCCGGGCGGATCAAGACGCCTTCTCCCTCGAGAGCCACAGGCGCGCCCTCGAGGCCCAGAGAAGCGGCCATTTTGCCGAAGAAATCGTGCCCGTTCGCTCCCACGAAGGGGTCACGGTGACCGCTGATGAAGGCCCCCGCGCCGACACTTCCTTGGAAGCGCTCGGCAAGCTGCCCGCTGTCTTCCGTCAGGGCGGCTCCGTCACCGCGGGAAACTCGTCTCAGATGAGCGACGGCGCAGCCTTTGTCGTCCTCATGAGCGAAGCCAAAGCCCGCGAGCTCGGGCTTCAGCCGATCGCTCGTTTCGTGGGCTATGCCGTCGCTGGCGTCGCTCCCGAGATCATGGGCATCGGCCCCGTCGAAGCGATCCCGAAGCTGCTCAAGAAGACCGGCGTGACCCTCGACCAGATCGACACCATCGAGCTGAACGAGGCGTTTGCAGCTCAGTCCCTCGCCGTCATCCGTAAGCTCGGCCTCGATCCCCAAAAGACCAACCCCAACGGTGGAGCCATCGCCCTCGGACATCCCCTCGGCTGTACGGGCGCAAAGCTCACGGCCACCGCTCTCTCCACGCTCAAGCGGACCGGTGGACGTTACGGCCTCGTGTCGATGTGCGTCGGGGGCGGTATGGGCGCGGCGGGGCTCTTCGAGCGCCTCTGAGCGCTCCTGGGGCGGGCCCGTCGGTGGCCGCGAGACGGAGAGGAGGGCCGCGCTCACAAGAGCGCGGCCCGAGCTTTTTGTGGAGCCGTGACCGGACCGACTCACAGACCGGACCGAATTCGAGCTTTTTGTGGAGCCGTGACCGGACCGACTCACAGACCGGACCGACTCCGAGGGAGACCGCGTGAGCGAGGCGCGGGGACGGTCGATGTGCGTCGAGGCGCGCGGGGTGAGCCCCTCCAGAAGGGCGGTTTCGCCCCTTTGAGAGGCGCTGAGGCGCCGACAGCGTGCAGGAGCGCTTGCAGTGCGTCCGCTGCCGCAGGCGGGAGCAGGTGAGCCCTGGGACCCTCGGCCGCGCAGGGCGCGGCCAAGAGGGCCCCGCGCCGCGCGCGCGGAAGGGAGCCCCCGGGAGAGCCCAAGTTTCGGGCGCCGCGCGCGCGGCGCGGAGTCACCTTGGGGGCAGGCGCGGGGGAGCCCTCTTCCCAAAACACCACGAGCGATCCGGAGCTAGACTCCAGATCGCTCGTAGGACGGTCCTCTTGGTCGCGTCAGATGCGCGCTCAGGGAACCGAGGTCGCCCGGCTCACTTCTTCGCGGGCTCGGTGGCTTTGCTCGGAGCAGGCTGGGTGGTCTTGCTCGGAGCAGGCTCGGTGGCTTTGGTCGGAGCGGGCTGGGTGGCCTTGCTGGGGGTCGACTGCGTCGCCTTGCTCGGAGTGGTGGTCTCCTTGGTCGGAGCAGCCTTCTTCGCCGCGGCCGGAACCGGCTCCGTCTCCGCCTCCGCGGAATCGACGAGCGACTTCAGGTCCAGCATTTCCTCGACGTTCGGCATCATGATGAGCTCGACGCGTCGATTCTTCGAGCGACCCTCGGGGTCATCGTTCGAGGCGATCGGATCCGTCTCGCCGTAGCCCGAAGCGCTCCACAGAGACTCGTCGAGGCCACCGCCGGGGTTCTTCTCATCGTCGGTCGGCGTGACGAGGAAAAGGAGAACCGTGCGGGCGCGCATGAGCGACAGGCCCCAGTTGTCCTTGAACTTGTTCTTGGTCACCACCGACGAGATCTTCTCGTTGTCGGTGTGGCCAGCGACCTGATAGGTGCGCTTGGAGAGATCTTCGTCTTCGCGGATCGCCTTGGCGACCAGGCCGAGAATCTCCTTACCCTTGGCCTCGAGCTCGTCCTTGCCGCTCGCGAACAAGACGTCGCCGGGCAGTGAGATCACCATACGGTTTTTGCGGATCTGGATACTCAAGCCCAGCTTGGTCAGCTCTTCGAGCTTCTTACGGAGAGCTTCAAGACGGCCTTTGATGCGCTCGAGGGCTGCCGCACGCGCCCGGTACTCTTCGAGAGCCTCTTCGAGCTTCTGTTTCTCGGAGCCGAGGCGATAACCGAGGGCCTCGAGCTCCTTCTCGAGGGCGGCGACCCGGGCTTTTTCAGCCTCGAGCTCGTCCTCCGTGGCCTTCTGCTTGGAAGCGAGCTGGTTGTACTTATCGAGCTGCGCCTGCCACTCGTCCTCGCTGTAGCCACATCCCGTGATCAGGATCGACGCGCTGAGGAGGAGACCAAGCGATGCTGAGAGTCTTGTGAGTTTCCTTTCCATGCCCGCTCGGAAATAACACGGTTCTCCGAGGGGACCAACCCGAGCGCTCTTCTCCCTATGTTCTCCTGGATCGCGCGATAGGAGTGCTTCAGGAGGGCGATGAGCTCGCCTTGTCACCCTCGCCCTTCGGTCAAAAAGAAACCCCGTCGACGCGAAGTCCGACGGGGCTCTTCTAAAGTGAGCTTCGGGTGCGAAAATCAGCCGCCGCCGAGGATCTCGGCTTCGATGCTGTCGAGCTCGGCCTCGAGGTGGTCGAGGGAGACAGACTTGACAGCTTCGTCGGCAAACTCATCCGGGACCGGATATTCGCTGACCTCCGTGCGCGGTTCCTCGGGCGAGACGCGAGGGAGCGGAATCGGCCGTTCCTTCGGCTTCTTGTCCTTCTTCTCCGCTTTTTTCTCGACCTTCTTTTCAGGCTCGGGCGGCGGCTCAGACTTCTTGCAACCGCCTGCGACCATCGCGAGGACGAGGGCTGAGGCGAGCCACTTCATGGATCGAAGCATTTTGTCGTTCATGGTTCAGTTGCCCTCCGCGGGTTTGGTAGCTGCCGGCGTGGGTGTGGTCGGTTTGGGAGCGGCGGCTGCGCCCGGGGCGGCGGGCTTGGCTGCTCCAGGGGTAAAGGGTTCGCCCTTGGGCTTGCCAGCAGCCTTCCAGATTTCGACGAGCTGTTTCATACGTTCGTCGTGACGCGCCTGCTCATCGGCGAGCAGCTTCGTGGCTCGCTCAAGGAGATCCTGGCGCTCGCTCGCCTTGGCGACGTCCTGAGCTCGCTCGAGGCGGGCGACGCGCCAAGCATGGCGACGCAGCTCGTTGCGGATCGGACGGAAGAGATGTGAGTCGCTGTAGGATTTCTTGAGCTGAGCCTTCTGTTCGGCGATCCGCTTCTCGGCAGTCTTCTTGCGCTCCTCGGTGAGGGCATCGGCCTTGGCCTTCAGCTCCGCTTTCTGCTCAGCGCTCAAGCCAGGCTTCTTCTCGCCCTTCTCAGCCTTCTGGGCCTTCTCGGCCTTCTGGCGGAGCTCGATCTGGGCCTTCATGTAAGCGCGGCGCGCCGCTCGACGCTCTGCGCGGACCTTCGGATCGGGATCACCGTCTTCGTCCTTGGCGACAGCTTCTGCCGCTGCGAGAAGCCGTTCGCGAGCCTGGTCAGCACGAGCTGCCGGCGTCTTGGCGGCCTTCTGCTTCTTGCCCTTGTCCGACTTCTTCTCGGACTTCTCGGACTTTTCGGCGTCGGCTTTGTTGCCCTTGTCAGCCTTGTCAGCCTTGTCCGACTTCTCAGTCTTCTCAGCCTTCAACTCGGCGACTTTGGCCTTGGCCTCGCCTGACTTGCTCGGGGCTTCCCCCGTGGCCTCGGCGCGCAGAGTTTTTACTTCTGCCGGGCCCCCCTTGGGCTGCGGCTGATTTTCGCCCTCTGCCAGCGCATTGCCCGTACCGAACGCCATGAGGACGAACGCTGCCCCCAGAGCAGAGCGCGCGAGGCGTCTGTCATCAGGAATTCCCCAGATCTTCTTCATCGTTTAAAACCTCTCGGGCCCAAATACTCTAAGCCCCGTGGCCTGGTTACATCACTTGCTCGCCCCGCGCCACCCCTAACCCCGGGTCGATTGAGCCGTAAGGATGCCGTAAGGAACACTCGGGCGTGTGTGGCGACGCAGCGCGGGGCGCGGTTTCGCGGCAATTGTGCTGGCTCGGGAAGATTGATAGTGAACGAGAAGATGGTGGAGAGTGCCGAGCCGCGGGGGACCACGCGGGCAAGAGGCCCCGGCGCGCGACCTCGGGTGCCCTTCGATCTCACCGTATGGGGATTGGGAGCCGCGAGCCTGCTTCTTGTCGCGTCTGTCTTGATCTTTCTGGTCGCAGCTGACTACGGGCCTGCCACCCAAGGCGCCGGATGGGAGGCGTTTCTGAGTGCTCTCGATCAGGAGCTGAAACGCCCTGTGACGCGAACCGTGAGTGTCCTGGCTCTTGGCGGAGCCGTGCTTTGGGGCGCCTCTGAGATCTCCTTGTTCGTGCTGGGGCGGCGCGGGCCGGCGCGCTCCGGAGACTTCGGTCCGCTCGTTTCGGGGGAACTGCGCGAGGTCTTGACCGAGATCCGTGAGCGCATCATCGAGCTCGTGAAGGAGCCGGAGGGAAGCGCCCCGCTCATCTTGGACGAGCTCTTGCGCGGAGCGCTCAAGGCTGAGGCCTCGGACATCCATTTGAGTCCAGCGGGCGGCGAGGCCCACGTGACCTACCGCGTACACGGCACGCTCTACTCGATGGCGACAGTCCCCGCGGCGATTCAGCAGGCGCTCACGATCCGGATCAAGGTCCTCTCCCAGCTCGAGACCTACGGACGCCGACCTCAGGATGGCCGTCTGCGTCACGTGATCGATGGGGTGCCCCTCGAGGCCCGCGTCTCAGCGCTCCCGGCGGACACCGGCGAGCGCATCGTCTTGCGCCTCGTGCGCGGGACGCGAAAGGTCCCCCAGCTCGCCGAGCTCGGGCTCCCGGAGGTGGCCAGCGCTCGCCTCGCCGAGATCCTCACGAAGCCTGAAGGCATCTTGTTCGTGAGCGGTCCGGTCGGCTCCGGAAAGACGACAACCCTCTACTCGGCCCTCGGTCATATCAAAGACAGCCGCGGAGCCACGACCGCCATCGTCAGCATCGAAGATCCGATCGAGCTCAAACTCCCTTTTTTGACCCAGATCCAGGTCAATCCCAAGGTGGGCATGGGCTTCGCGCAGGTGCTCCGCAGCGTCCTTCGCCAAGATCCCAACGTGCTCATGATCGGCGAGGTGCGCGATCAGGAAACAGCAGAAATCGCGCTTCAAGCGGGCCTCACCGGACACTTGATCCTCACGACCATCCACGTCGAGAGCGCGGCCGGCACCTTCGCGCGCCTGCTCGATATGCACGTTGCGCCCTTCGTTGCGGCCTCGGCGACCCTCGGCTGCCTCTCACAGCGCTTGGTGCGGACCCTTTGCACCCATTGCCGGGAGCCCGAGCGCCCGACGGGACTTCTCGCCGATCGGCTGTCGAGGCTCGGCGTCGAGCTGGAAGGTGTCACGTTCTACGAGGCGCGGGGCTGCGCGTATTGTGATGGACAAGGTTACAGCGGGCGCACGCCGATCGCGGAGCTGCTCGTGATGGACGCCGAGCTCCGCAAGCTGGTCGTCGACAAGCGTTCCACCGACGAGATCGCAGCAGCCTACAAACAAGGGGGCGGGGAGACTCTGCTCGACGCGGGCGTCGCGCTCGCTCGGAGCGGCGTCACAAGCCTGCGGGAAGTCGTGAGGGTGGTCGGATAACATGGCCAAGAAGGTTTTGGCTCTCTGCGCGTACAGCTCTTGGGTAGGCCGCCATGTGGTGATGGCCTCCGCGCTTTTCATCAGCTTTCGACTCGCGGGCACCGCCATCGCCGTCGCCAAGGAGCGGTCCGCCTCTGAGCAAGAGATCGCGCCGCGACCGAGCAGCTCGAAGGACCGAGGCCCTCTCGACGGGCTCCTCGTCGGAAAAGACATGGACGAGGTGCAGAAGCTCGCCGAGGAGGCCAAGGCAGCCAGAGAAGCGGCGGAGAAGAGCGAAGCCGGCGCCCGGCCTCAGGCCCGCGCCGAGGTCAAGCTGCGCTCGCTCATGGTGGACTTCGGTCCGCCGCGTTCGGAGGTTTTCGTTCAGGGGCGCCTCGTCGGGAACACTCCTTACGCCGGGCAGGTGGCTTGCAGGGATGGCGATAAGATCAAGGTCGACGTCGTCCCGCCCAAAGGCCTACCGATCACGAAGATCATGCTTTGTCCGGAAAGCGGAGCGAGCGTCGCCCCGAGCCCCGAAGCAGATCTTCGCGCGCCCTGAAGCGATCTCAGTCTTCCTTATTGCGGGTCGCGTCGAGCACCGAGCGGCAGAGGCGCACCGTGAATTTCCCAGAAAGCGCGGCGCCGCGCCCCTCCTCCGGATTCAAGAATTCGAGCTCTCCTCGAACGAGACCATGCAAGTCCGGCTCGAAACCCGTGAGCTTCAGCTTTCCGTAGGCGGGCAAGCGATCGGCGCCTTCATGCAAACGAATGAAGGGAAGGGCGCGCGGCTGATCCAGGCGCGGCTCTTCGGCAGTATAGGGGTATTCCCCGACGCCGAGCGGACGCCCCAGGGGAGACTCGACGGTGATCGTGATGCTCACTCCGTGGGGTGGTGGGGGCACCAGCTTGCGGCAGTCGGCTTCATAAGAAGCGAGAGTGATGCGGAGCTGATCGGAGACTCCCGAGAGCTCAAAATACTCAGCGAAAGCCGCCCGGGGCTGAAAGCGAACCACCTGCTCGGGCCCCAGAATGAGCTCAATCTCCTCCGCTTCCTGGCTGCGGCAGCCCGAAGCGAGGACGGAGAGGACCAAGAGGACGCTATAGATCCGGCGCCGCACGATCTGCAGGGGAGGACCCATCACGACGAGGCCTGGATCGGTTCAGCGATCGCAGAGTCGAAGGTGAGCGGCCAGGGGTGGCGCGTCAGTTTCTCGAGAGCTTGGGCCATTTGGGTGCGGAGAATCGTGGCAGTGGGGCGCTTGCGGGGATCTTGGCGGAGGCAAGAGCCAATCACACGCGCGACGTTTTGCGCACCTGGTACCGCGTCCATCGCCGCAAGCGGGGCGAGCCAGCCGTCATGGGAGACGTGCTGAGCGACGAGAGCGTATTCGTCGGGAGCACTAAAAAGCAATTGCCCCGTGATGAGCTCGTAGGCGAGCGCTCCGAATGCGTAAATATCGGCGGGGGGCGCGAGCGGCTCGTGACCATCGGGGATCACCCCCAAGATTTCAGGCGCTGCATACTCGACGGTGCCACAGCCATGGCGAATCTTTCGCCCACTCAAGCCAAAATCCACGAGCACCGGCTCCTTGCCGTCTCGCAAGATGACGTTCGAGGGCTTCACGTCGAGGTGGCCGAGGCCCGCTGCGTGCATCACCTCGAGCCCCTTGAGGATGCTGTCGAGGTGCATCGCGACCCGAGCCATGGTGAGGCTGCGCGAACGGATCAGGCGGTCGAGGCCGATGCCGCGAATGAGCTCCATCACGAGGATCGGCTTGGGGCGCGCGGCGAGATCGAACGTGACGAAACGGGCCAAATTTGGGTGCGCCGGCAGCGAGAGGAGCGCGCCCGCCTCGTCCTTGAAGAGCTGGAAGAATTCCTGTTCGGACATGCTGCGCGCAACGCTCGGATCGTAGTCAGGGACCTTGAGCGCAAAGGACTCTGCGTTTGGATTGTTGCGCTCTTCTACGCGCCTCGCGACGAAGACGGAGCTCGCGCCGCCGCTCCCGAGAGCGCGCAGCACGTAGAAAGAACCGATCGTGCGGCGAGGCAAGAGCCACTCGGGCAGCGCCGCAGGGCGCAGGTCGATCGGGGCTTTCTTCGAAGGCTTGCCCACGCGAGGCAGGCTGTAGAGGCGGAAAGTGACCTCCTCGACGGCGCGCGCGAGCGAATCTGGAAGCTCTCGGACCAGAGACTCGATGGCGAAAGCGAGCTCGTCGTGGGTGGGAGGTTCCCCTGAGTCGACGCTGCGTGCGATGATATCCTGCAGATCGGAGTCATCATAAACTCCGCTTCGATAGCGGCGCTGACGCCCCAGCGTGCGCAAGAGGGCGCTGCCCATCATCTGGGTCAAGTCTTCGACCGCGCGGGTGAGCTCGGCGAGAGGGTGTTCGCCTTCGCCAGCGCCGCGTCCTTCGATGAGCTCCGTGAGCGAGCTCGCGGTCGCGATGCACTCGAGGCTCCGGCCCATCCGGAAGAACACGCGCCGGAGCGCTTCGGAGAGGTATCCTCCGCCCGTAAGCCCCTGACTCAGCTCCAGCACCTTCGTCGCAGCCGCGAGGGCGCTCGCGTCTTTCGGGGAGTTTGCGTCGTGGGTATCGAGGCGCAGACCGCTCGAATGGATCGACTCGGGTTGGTCCGCCGAAACAAACCGCGCAAGCGCCGCCAAAGGTACGGCCAAGTCGGGCGCCGTCGAGGCCTCAGCGAGCGCGAGGATCGCATACGGATCGCTCAGGCACGAGAACACCACGAGCAGCAGATCGCCCGCCTGACGGACGTCGTCCCGCACCGCCGCATCGAAACAACGCGCCAGCGCCGCACACAGGATGCGGTGGATGGCAGGTTCGGCGCCCATGGCGAGCCGATCGACGAGCACCACGATCGCGCGCTCGAGCCGTCGCGCCGCAGGGCGCTCTCCTTCGTGAGCCGAGTGCGCGTCGGTGTCGACGAGATGGAGCAAGGCACGCAGACGCTTCTGATCGGACACCAAGCTCTCCCGCGTGAACTCGGCGCGCCCCGCCTTTTCGAGGAGGTCCAGCACCCGCGTCGTGACCAGGGACTTGAGTCGCTCCACGGGCTCGACTTGGGTGTCGCTGTCGCCGGGCTTTCGTCCGAGGAGCAGCAAGCTCGGTAGGATCGGCCGTTCGAAAGCGGCCGCGTCCAGCTCGAGGAGGGTGCTGTCGATCAGATCGGAGTCGTACTGCCCGCCGAAGGTTCGCTCGGCAAGATCCGTGGCCTCGCGCAGCCCGAGGATTGCCTTTTCGTAGGCTTGTTTTGCGCCTTCGGTCTCATAAGCGTAGAGCGCGCTTTCGACGCGGGCGCTCGGATGCGAAAGGTCGACCTCCTTTCTGAGGGAGGCGAGCGCCCGACTCCGCATGAGCTCATCAAAGCCCAAATCGCCTGCGCTCTTCTCCAGCGTCTCACGCAGGAGCGGGAGCGCCGACTCGGCGAAATTGAGGTCCCGAGAGCTCAGAAGGCCGAGCCCCACTGCTATCGCCACGTCGGGGCGCCTGAGAGCCGCGAGGCGCTCGACGAGCGCGCGTGCTCGATCGAGCTCGAACTCCGCGAGGCGCGGCAAGGCCAAAGCGAGCACCGAAGGGAGCCCTGGATCTTTCTTGACGAGCGGGCCCGACAGGAGCGCACTCACCGATTTGTCCGCCTCGCGATCGCCTTGGACCATCGAAGCGACGAGCGAGACTCCCGCCCGTCGCCACTCGCTGATGCCGAGCTCTGGATCGAGCTCGTGCTCCACCTGTTCGCGGAAGTCCGCGTCCATCGAAGCGAGGAGCCCTCGGGCGATCGCCGCGTGGCGCCAAACCAAGGGCTCTCGGTCGCGAAGCAGCCGCTCAAAGGCGACCCGCAGGCTCGGGTTGATGAGCCGATTTTTCGGCTCATAGTCGCCCATCTGATAGCGAAAAACCGCTTCCCGGGCCGCCTGCTCGTAGAGCAAAGCCGCACCACGCCGCGCAGGTAGACCCTGCGTCGAGGGGTCCAGGAGCCAGGCGTTATAACTCGATGGGCGGCTGACGAGCGCCAGCGCGAGCGGCGCAGCATTGACCGAAGCGCCGACCGCTAGCTCGAGACACAAGAGCACTCTCGCCCGCAGCGTCGGCGACGCGAGCGGCGCGCCATTACCGAGAGCGATACGAGTCGCGACTGGCACAAAGGCCTTCGCGTTCCCTTCGTAGAGGTGAGAAAAGACGCGCCTGCGCACGTCTCTCCGGATCGGGCCTGGAGGCAAGCTCACAGAAAGCTCATAGAGCGCGAGCGCCCTCGCTCCTTGCTCGAGCCAAGAAAGGTCTTCGGCGAAACCTCGCTCCATCGCGACATGGACGGCGCCCTCGAGGGCGCGCGGATCGACCGCGTCGAGCGGAGGCGGCCCAAATTCGAGGCTCGCTCGAGCCAGCGCCGTCATCGCCTCGCGAAAGCTCGCTTCCTGGTCCTCCCGCGCGGAGAGGCGCGGAATGCGGAGCAGGGGGACAACGGGCGAGGCGCGGACACGCATGGACAGCTTCGAGCATCATACGGCCTTTTTGTCCTGTCCCGAAGGGGCGCGGACTTGCCGCGGGACGTCCTTTTTGGGAGCCTTCCGGGCGCGCGTCGCGCGCTCTGGTCTTCTATATGCGAGAAGTCATTGTACTCATCGCCCATGGTACGGTGAATTCTCTCGATGAACTGCCGGAGTTCGTGCGAGAGATCCGTCGGGGCCGACCTGCCCCTGCGGGGCTCATCGAGGAGCTCCGCGGCCGCTACGAACGTGTAGGGGGATCTCCTCTGCTCACCCTCACCCATGAGCTCGCGGCGAAGGTAGCTCAACTTTCGGGACTCGAGACCCGAGTGGCGATGCGGCTCTGGAACCCCCGCTTGGTAGACGTCACGCGAGACCTGGGCCCAAGCGATCGCGTGATCCTCGTGCCGCTCGCGCCCTTTTCAATCCCCGTCTACGCCGCGGCGGCGCGCCGAGAGCTCGCTTCGAGACAGGACGCGCCGGACCTGGCTGTCACGGGCGCTTACGGAAGCTCGCCCGAGCTGATCGACGCTTGGGCGCGGGGAATCGCTGCTGCGCTGGGATCGATCGACGAACTGGGAAATGCGGCTGTCATTTGCACGGCTCACAGCTTGCCGACGGCGGTGATCCGGGCAGGAGACGCTTATGAACGTGAGTTTCGCCGGAGCGCGCAGCACGTCTTCGAGCGGCTGCGGGGGCTCGGCTACGGAGGGCTCTCGATGCACGTCGCCTTCCAGAGCCAGGGCGCCGGGGAAGGGGAGTGGCTCGGACCGACCCTCGCTGAGACGCTCGGCGCACTCGAGCCTGGGACGCTCGCCTGCGTGGCGCCCATCGGCTTCCTCTCAGACCATATCGAAACCCTCTACGACCTCGACATCGAAGCGGCCGAGCAGGCTCGAGGCCTGGGCCTCCGCTGGGTCCGAGCGCCGGCCTTGAACCTCGACGAGGGGCTTGTCGGAGCTCTCGTCCAGGCGGTGGAGAGCGCCCGCGCCGCCAGGGTCCCGGAGCCGAGCCTCGCCTGACCCTGGCCGCTTTGATTGACAGGGGGGGACCCGTGCGCAAAGGAGAGGGACCACCGTGATTGAGCCAGAACTTCTGAAGGCCCGACTCGAAGCGGCGTTTCCCGACGCGCGCATCGAGCTTGAGGACCTGACCGGAACCAAAGACCACTATCAGCTCGCCATCGCCTCCGAACAGTTCGTCGGCAAGACCCCCATCGAGCAACACCAACTCGTCTACCGCGCCCTCGCGGAAGAGATGAAGGGGCCCGTTCACGCGCTTGCGCTGAAGACCTTCACCCCCGAAAGCTGGAATCGCACCAAAGAGGCAAAAACAACATGATCGACGAAGCTCTGAAAGCTCGCATCGAGTCCTTGATCCATTCGAATCGCGTCGTGCTCTTCATGAAGGGCAATAAGAACTTCCCACAATGTGGGTTTTCGGCCCATGTCCTCGACATCCTGAAAAAATCAGGCGTCGATTTCGCGACTCACAACATCCTCACCGACCCCGAGGTCCGCCAGGGCCTAAAAGAGTATTCCAACTGGCCGACCTATCCCCAGCTCTACGTCGACGGGAAGCTCGTCGGTGGGGCCGACATCGTGTCCGACCTTGCTGCCTCCGGTGAGCTCGAGGGGCTCCTGCGCGGCTCCGCTCAGAACTAGAAGAGGGAGAGGCGCGCATCCAGCGGCCCTCCGAAGGGCCCCCGAGGACCGGGGAGGAGCACTTCATGAAGTTCTCCTCCTTTTGCCTTCCTAGAGCCCAATCTGGTGGGTACGCGTGCGCCGCGCGGAAGCTTCCTCGTCCGCTCACCGGCTCGACGACGCCCCCCACCAGCACGGCACACAAGCGGCGCTCGTCACCGCAAGGGCGGGCCGATTCAAGCTGCTCGAGACGCGACGTGCGGGGGAGCCACAAGCTCGCTGGGCGTCGAATGGGTTTTGGTCGGGGTGATAGGATTTGAACCTACAACGTCCGGCACCCAAAGCCGGCCCTCTACCAAGTTGAGGTACACCCCGTTTGGGCCCCACGGGCCGCCGGGACCGCGGCTTTTCGCACAGTTCCGGGTTCATCACCAGTACCCTTTTTCTCTTTGGTAAACTTGCGCCTCAACTAGCCGTTCCGCAAACGAGGAGCGACGAGGGTGAGTCGACTGGAAGCTGATGCGCGGGCTCGGGAGTATCGAGACCTGCGGGCCGCCGAGTTTGCCGCGACGTTGGTCGGGTTTGCGCTCCTTTTCGCGCTTTTCAGCTTGTTCACCGGTTCCACCGAAGACAAAGCCGGAATTTCGCTGGGGGTGCTCGGAGGAGCTCTCGGCCTTGCGCTCAGTTTTCGGGTCTTCCCTGAGCGCGCACGGGGAATCACGCTCTGTGTGGCGCTGGGTCTCGGGGCCCTGGCAGCCGCTTTCGGGCAGGGAATTGATGTCGTCGGCGGGCCGCTCCTTGTGACACTGCCTCTCTCGGTGACGGTGCTCCTCGGGCCTCGCCAGGGTGCTGTTGCGCTCGTCGTGCTGGCCCTCGCGCTGGCGACCGCCCCCTTGGGAGCTTCCAGCGGAGCCTCCTCGGTGCTCGTCACGATCATCTTCCTCGCGATGGTCATGGGCTCCGGGGTGCTGCTCCGGAGTGTGCTCGAGGACGCAGATCAGGTCTTCGAGGAGTTCGATGAGGCGCGGGCTTCCCTCGAAACTGCTGGAAAACTGCGCGCGGCGGCGGAGGAAGCGCGCGACCAGGCCATCGCCATCCGGAACGAGGCGCGCTCCTTGGAGGCCCTCGGTGTCGTCGCAGGGTCCGCGGTTCATGACCTGAACAACATGGCGCAGGTGATCCGAACCTGGGCCGACGAGGTACGGGAAGAAGACGGGCCGCTCGCATCCCGCGACGCGGCCTCCCAGATCGTTGATGCCTGTGACCGGGTGACGAACCTGGCCGCAGACGTGCTGATGCTCGGGCACAAGGACCCCGAAGCGTCGGGTCAGTCGCGAGTCCGCGACGCGCTCCCGATCGCAGCCCGTGCTCTGCGCCGTCTTGTGCGTGAGACGATCCGCATCGTCGTCGATCCGGTGCTCGATGACGACGAAGAGCCTTTGCCGGTCGGCTCGGCCGACCTCGTTCACATCATTCTCGAGACCGCGGCTGCCATGAATATCGGAGCCGTGAGGAGCGGAACGCTGATCATCTCCGCGCCCCGTGCGAACGAAGTGGACGGACCCGCCCCCCGCTCAGGGATGCGGCGGCACCCGTTTCTCCTTGCGCTCGAGCTCCGGGCGGACGGTAAGGCCCAGGTACGCCCCGGGGTCTTGAGCGGAAATATGTGGGTGGAGGATCGGGAGATCGTGACCACTGCTGAGGTTCGAGTGCTCTCCTGGTGTCCGACCCCAGATTCCGCCTGCATCAGCTTCGACGTCTTTCCTCTCGTTTCCTCGCCCGCCTCTTCGAGCACGATCGCCGTGTCTCTGAGAGCTGCGCCATCTAGCCCCTCATGAGCGCCGTCATCACCCCCTTCCAATTCGCTCGGAGGAGGCTCGCGCAGCGGGGGCTCTGGGCACAGGGTGTGCTCGTCCTGCCGACCCTTGGGGCCATGCGAAGCGGCTCGAGCACGCTCTGGGGGGGCCTCGCTCTCGTCCTGTTCGCGCTGATTGGCGCCACGGGGACGGGGCGTCATTCCTTTCATGTCCGCCGCGCAGCCCTGATGATCGGCCTCCTCGCGGGGCTTTTGTTCTTTGGTTTTGGCAGCGGCGCGCGGGTTTTTGCGGTCGCCGCGTTCGGAGCGCTGCTCTCCCTCTATGCCCTGCTTCTGATCGAAGGCCTCTTGCCGGCGCTCCTGACGGCGGTCGCCGCTGCCTTCACGCTGGCCGTGGTCGTCGAGCCTGCGCGTTTTGGTTTTGAGGAGCTGCTCGCCTCGCTCGGGACTCCTGCTGCAAGTGCAGGAGAGCTGGCGCCGCTCTCGATTGCGGTCGGCCTCCTGGCGCTTCCGATCATCTTAGTCCTTTCAGAGATCGATGGGGCGACGCGATCGCGCGCGGAGGCCCTCGAACGAACGATTTTCGAAGAGATGCGCCGCGATGAGGCGCTCCGGCTGCATCGTGTCACCCAAGAGGAACTACGAGCCGCCCAGCGCGAGCGTACCCTCGGCCGAATCGCGGGCGGACTCGCTCACGAGATCAACTCGGTCTTGCAGGAGATCGAAGGCTACATCGAGATCCTCGGGACCCAGCGCTCGCCGTCGAGGGCAAACTCCCAAGCGCTCGCCGAGATGCGCGCTTCGGTTGCCCGGGCCGCCGCGGTAGGACGCAGATTGCTCTTTGTGGGCGGACAGAATCTGTCGACGGGAAAGCTCACGAACCTCTCCACCTACTTGGAGGGAGTCTTGCCCACACTGACGGCAGCGGCAGGCTCCGTCTCCCTCCAGCTCGAGATCCTCGATTCCTGCAGGGTTCTCGTCGATCCATCGGAGCTCACCCACGCCCTAGTGAACCTCGTCATCAACTCCCGCGACGCGCTCAAAGGAAAGGGGAAGATTCGCGTTGTCGTGGACCAAACAGTAACAAGTGGGCGATCGTCCGCAGGAAAGTTGGCACGCATCACCGTTACGGATAACGGTCCTGGTATCCCGCCTCGTGTCCTCGAGCGCGTTTTTGAACCTTTTTTCACGACCAAAGGCAAGAATGGAACCGGTCTCGGCCTCACTACAGTTCGCCGGCTCATTGAGGGAGCTGGAGGCACGGTCACCGTCGAATCCGAGAAAGGCTCCGGGACTCGAGTGACGATCTCCTTGCCGGCACGAGCTGATGCTGAGAGCGCCAAAGGGTCAGCGGAGTTTCCCTCCGAGCCACTGACCACGACCCTCTTGCGATCCCGGGCCGCTACATCACGGCGCCCCTTTGTTCTGTTCGTCGAAGATCAGCGGGAGATCCGCAACGTCTTCTCCCAGATCCTGCCTCGCCTCGGAGTGGAACTCGTCCTCGCAGATTCGGTGGACGAAGCGCTCACGCGCCTCAGCACAACCGAGCCGGACCTGATCTGGAGCGACGCGATCATGCCCGGGCGCCCCACCCAGGATCTGATCGACGCGGCCAACGAACGCAGCATTCCGATTGTGATCTGCTCCGGCCACGTTCAAGAAGAGCTCCTCCGGCGCGAGATCCGCGCCGCTGACGTCGAGTTCGTTCCGAAGCCCTACCGGGCCCAGGTCCTTGTCGACAGAGCCTATGCGGCCTTGGCCGCCCGCACTCTGAGCGAGGGCGAAGAGCTCCCGAGCGCCCCCGAGCTCGCGGCGAGGGACGGGGAAACCAAGCGCCGCTCTTCTGCTCCGCCGAAGGGGCGCGACTCCGCGACTCCGCGCCGCTCCCCGAGCGAGCGACCCTTGGGCCCGCGCCGCCTCCGGATTCTCATTGCCGACGATGAAGAGACAGTGCGCCGCTCCCTGCGGCGTGGCCTGGAGCGCCTCGGCTTTGACGTCACCGAGGCGGACAGTGGACAAGCCGCCGTGGACCGCTTCCGAGAGGACCGCAGTTTTGACGTGGTTCTCCTGGACGCCAACATGCCGGGCTTGGACGGGATCGGCGCCGCCACCCGTATCCGCTCCCTCGAACCCGCCGCCCGCATTGCCATCTGCACCGGGTGGACCCCAGAGCCTTCTGAGGAGCTCAAAGTCGTTGACGAGGTGATCACCAAGCCGATCGCGCTTACGGAGCTCGCGGCTCGACTGAATTGGCTCGGAAGCCAGAACGTCCTCGACACGGAGCGATGTGGCGTGCCGGGCGCCGCCAGCTCGGAGATTCGCGTGCGCAAAGGCGCCCGCGTCCCTGAGAGCGCTTGAGGGGGGCGACTCGCGAGGGTCGAACGGTGCGCCCCGGAAGACGCTCTTTGCGCCTCTGGCCCCGCCTGAGCCGTCCCGCGAACTCTCGGAGCTTCATCGGGGCCCGCGGCAGCGGGTCCTGAGAGCGGCGTCCGGCGGGGCTGCCCAGCGGCCTCGACCAAAAAAGAGACCCAGACCAAAAAGAGAAAAGCCGGAGCTCCCTTTGAGAGCTCCGGCTTCCTTTTGCGACCCCAACGAGATTTGAACTCGTGTTACCGGCGTGAGAGGCCAGTGTCCTAACCGCTAGACGATGGGGCCAGTTGTATTTTCAGGTTTGGATCCGGTCTTCTGGTCACCGGGGTCCTTCGGGCTTCGCTGCCAGAGTCTGGCTCGAAGTGGCTGGGGAACTAGGATTCGAACCTAGATAACAAGAACCAGAATCTTGCGTCCTGCCGTTAGACGATTCCCCAAAATCCGAGGGAAATCCCCGTCGAAGCGGGGACGGCTAGTTATCGCCAAGTGGGGGGCGATGCAAGCCCCCATTTTCGATTTTTCACTTTTGGCTCCAGGCGCTTGTCCGCGGACCCATTCATTTTTCGCGCCGGGGCGGCCTTGACGCTGCAAGGGGGGGGCCTAAGTTGCGGCCCAAATGAGCGCCAAAGGAATTACATTTCAACGCGAGGCCCGCAGCAAGATGCTGGCCGGAGTGAACCTGCTTGCCGACACCGTGAAAGTGACGCTCGGGCCGCGCGGACGCAACGTCGCGATCGAAAAAAGCTGGGGAGTTCCTTTGATCACCAAAGACGGCGTGTCCGTCGCTAAGGAAATCGAGCTCAGCGAAAAGCTCCAGAACATCGGTGCCCAGCTCGTACGGGAGGTCGCCGAGAAGACCAATGACACGAGCGGCGACGGCACCACGACTGCGACCGTCCTGGCCCAGTCGATCTTCGTCGAAGGCATCAAGCTGATCGAAGCGGGAGCGAGCCCGATGGGCCTCAAGCGCGGCATCGAGCTGGCAGCGGCGCGGATTGTCGAGGGCCTTCGCAGCCAGTCGAAGGATGCAAGCTCCCCCGAGAACATCCGCCACATCGCCCTGGTCAGCGCGAGCGGCGACGAGAAGGTGGCGGACTATATCGCCGAAGCTGTGGGGCGCGTCGGCAAGGACGGCGTCGTAACCATCGAGCAGGCGCCGGGCATGGAGACCGAGGTTCACGTCGTCGACGGCATGCAGTTCGACCGCGGCTACTTGAGCCCCTACTTCGTGACCGACCAAAAGGACATGAAGGTCGAGCTCGAAGACGCTTACGTCCTCGTGCACGAAAAGAAGCTCAGCTCGATGGTGGACCTTGTGCCGGCGCTCGAGGCAGTCAACCAGACGGGAGCCCCGCTGCTCGTGATCGCTGAGGACGTGGACGGAGAGGCCCTCGCGACGCTGGTGGTGAACCGGGTGCGCGGTGTGCTCAAGGTGGCCGCGGTGAAGGCCCCGGCTTTCGGTGAGCGCCGTAAGGAAATGCTCAAGGATATCGCTATCCTCACCGGCGCCACGGCGTTCATGGAGGACCTCGGACGCAAGGTCGAGTCCGCGACCATCGAAGACCTCGGTCGCGCTCGCCGCGTCGTGATCGACAAGGAAAACACGACGATCGTCGACGGTGGCGGTGACCCGGCGGCGGTGAAGGGCCGGATCGAGCTCCTTCGCCGACTCGCCGCGGAGACAAACAGCGAATACGACCGAGAGAAGCTCGAGGAGCGCATCGCCAAACTCGCAGGCGGCGTCGCCGTGATCCGCGTCGGTGGCCGCTCCGAGATCGAGCTCAAAGAGCGCAAGGACCGAGTCGAAGACGCTCTCGCTGCGACTCGCGCGGCTCTGGCTGAAGGTTTCGTCCCCGGTGGCGGAGTGGCCCTTGTGCGAGCCCTCTCAGCCATCGAAGGTATCGAGTACGCGGACGAGGACGAGCGCCTGGGTGGGCTGCTCGTGGCGCGCGCAGCTACGGCGCCCCTCGCTCAGATCGCGGCGAATGCGGGCCACGAGCCGGCCGTCGTGGTGGAGAAGGTGCGCGAAGGGAAGGGGTCCTTTGGTTTCAACGCGCGCACGGAGACCTACGAGGATCTCGAGGTCGCCGGCGTGATCGATCCGACCAAGGTCGTGCGTCTCGCCTTCGAGAATGCGGTCAGCGTCGCAGCGCTGATGCTCACGACCGAGGCGACCATCCACGAGCTTCCGAAGCCTCCGGCCCCTGCGGCTCCCGGTGGGGGTATGGGCGGCATGGGTGGCATGGGTGGCATGGGTGGCATGGGTGGCTTCCCGATGGGCTGAGCCCTTCTCCGGCACCGACGTCTCAAGAAGAAGGCCTCGCTCGACTCCGAGCGAGGCCTTTTCGCTTTGTCCTCTGTTCGTCCGCTTGGAGCGCTGCGGGTGTCCCGTCCCGACGGGTCTGAGCGGGAGAGCGGGCCACGGTCGTCTCACCGCGGCCGCGCCCCGGAGGCTCATTCGGGAGGGCCGCTTGGGTCGAGCGGAACGGGCTTCTCCGGGTCGGCTTCAGATTCTTGCTCCTCCGAATGCGCGGCGACACTCGCGATGACCCCGAGAATGAGCAGGCCAAAAATGACCATCAGGCTAATGAGCGGGGGCGGGTGCCATCCGAGGGCTTCGCCCGCGATCATCTTCAGGCCCACGAAGACCAGGATGATCGCCACCGTCGGCTTCAGGTAGCGGAACCTGTCGAGCAGCGCGCGGAGCGCAAAGAACAGCGAGCGAAGGCCAAGGATCGCGAAAATATTCGACGTCATCACGATGAACGGATCCAAGGTGACGCCGAACACCGCGGGGACCGAGTCGACCGCGAAGATGACGTCCGTAAATTCCACCGCGATCAGGGCGAGCAGAAGCGGCGTAATGTGGAGCTTCCCGTCCACGCGCACGAAGAACTTCGTTCCCATGAACTCGCGCGTCACGGGAAAGTGTCGACCGACGAAGCGCACCGCGAAGTGTTCGGTACCGTCGGGCGCCGCATCATCGTCCGTCTTGAACATCTTCCCGCCGGTGAACACGAGCAGGGCGCCCAGCGGATACATGAGCCAGGAGAACTGACGGATCGCCGCCGTCCCCGCAAAAATCATCGCGCCCCGCAGCACAATCGCGCCCAAAATGCCCCAGAAGAGCACTCTGTGCTGAGCGTAGGCCGGTACGCGGAAGCTGGTCATGATGGCCGACATCACGAAGATGTTGTCGAGACTCAACATTTCTTCGACCAGGTAGGCCGTGAAGAACTGGATCGCCGCGTCAGCCCCGCTCAGGTGCTTCACACCAGCGGGTCCTCCCATCCAGTCGTGCTCGTAGATGAAGTAGACGAAGGCATTGAACACCATCGCCAAGGTCACCCAGAAGGCGGTCCAAAGGAGCGACTCCTTGACGCTCACTGCGTGGGGCTTGCGGTTCAGGACCCCGAGGTCCAGGACGAGTAAGCCCAGGATGAGCGCAAAAAATCCGACCCAAATCAGCTCATGCATGATGTTGAAGAGACGCCAGACGGCGTGCGCCCGGGCGTAGCGCGGCCGGTGCCCGTTGACCAACAGACGCCGCAACGAGGCACAGGCACGCGAGATCGCGACCGAACCGAGCTTGGGCGGGCTGTTCGATGTGCGGCGCGAACGTACAAGGGAGTCCCGCGGCTCGGGGGTCCGACGTACACCCGGGACCCCCTCGGGGGTCCTTCTCCTCTAAAAGTTAACATAATATATCTTATGCGCGGTTTTTGGAGGAAGAGAGGGGGACCAAGGAGCGTATCCACTGAGATCAGCCCCAGATTTTCCTGGCTTGCCCCCGTCCGTGCAAGGGCGCCCGGGTTCCGGAGGGCTCCTCTCAGAATGAGACACGCGCGCACGTTGCTCATGGAAACCTCTGGCTGGGCGGCGCCTCCGAGCAGCCGTCAACGAGCCGACACCTCGGGGGCCCCTCCGGCGTCAACGCGCTAGCGCAGAAGGTCGGCTCGCGGCGCGCTCCTCACACTCAAATCTCAGGAATTCAGCCACAAACGCCTCACTGCCTTCGTGGCACAGCGATTGCTGAGTCCTGGCCGCATGCTGGCCTCTGCTCAGGAAGAGCCGCGCCCGAGCGGACCTGCCCCATCCTCCACCGCACGCCTCCCGGCCTCCTTCGACCGGGACCGCGACGCGATCGTGTTGGTCGGAGACTCCTTCGGCGCCCGGGCGCTCGAGCTGCGCTCGGCAGGAGTGCTGCGAGTTCTGGCGCTGACCAAGACGGCCCAGCCGTCGGTCGAAGGGGTGCGAGCGGCGCAAACGACCTCGGAGACTCTGGCCCGTCTCGTCGAGTTCGATCCGCCACCGGACAACGTTGTGGTCGAGCGTATCGCGGGCAGCAGCTTCACGGACCAAGAGCTTCGTGACTTCGCCGCGGCCGTGCGCGATCGCGCCATGAACAGCGCGACCATCGCGGTCGCGGGCGCGACCTGGATCAAACATTGTCTCACGAATCTTCCCGAGCTCGCACGCGCCGAGGGACTCGAAGCGTTCGCGGGCCGCTTTCGGGGCACTCCGGCGATCGTCGTCTCACCGGGGCCCTCGCTCCAAAAGAACATCGATAAGCTCCAGGGGGCCTCCGACAAAGCGCTTATCATCGCCGGCAATCGCGCCCTGTTGCCTCTCCGCAAAGCTGGCATCGTCCCGCACATCGTTGTCGTCGCGGACGCCTTGAACCTCCGCTACCAGCTCGATGACGGGCTCTTGGACGGAGTAGCGCTGCTCGCTTTGGACGTAGTTTGCCACAGCGAGGTGGTGTCACTTCCCGCGGCAAGAAAGGTATTTTTCGCCTCGAACCCCGAGACCTTTCGCTCCGGGCTTTCCGTCGTCTCCGAGCGCGGACTGCTCCGAAGCGGCGGCTCAGTGGCCACGCTCGCCTATTCACTCGCCGCCTTCGTCGGCTGCGAACAGATCGCCCTCGTTGGCCAAGATCTCGCCCTCGCCGGGAGCTCCTATTACGTCGAGAGCGCGCCAGACGGCTCCACGAAGATCCAGATCGACGAAACCGGACGCGGCATCTTCAAGAACTCGAGCGAGGCTCTGCGACGCGCCATGGCCGAAAACCGCGCCGTCGCGGGCCTGGGCGAAAATGCCGTCCAGGATTTCTATGAGGTTCCGGGCTACGACGGCGGCGCGGTCCGCACTTCGCGGCAGTTTGACACTTATCGAACGTGGTTCAGCTCCGAAGCTCAGCGACTCGCGCCCCAGGTTCTTACTGTGAACTGCACGGAGGGCGGCGCTCGCATCGACGGCGTCCAGCAGCGGGCGCTCAGCGAGTTCTTGAGCGAGTTTGCGGCTGACGCCGGGATCAGTGAGCGGCTCCCCGCTGTGGATCCTCCGAGTCAAAAGCGGCGTAAGAAAGAGATCCTTGGGTTCGTCGAGGGCCTCCAAAAGACGCTCCTTCAGACCGAAGTGGAGCTCAACAAGTGTGAGCGATTGCGAAAGCAGGCCAGTCAGTCGCCTGACGCACTTGCTCGCCTCGATCTCGCCGAAAAACAGCTGAACAGCGTCGTCAGCAAGGTCCCTTTCGTCGTCGCGCTCGAGAGCGCTGAGGTCGATGCCGCCCGCCGCCAGGGAGCCAACGCGAAGACCCTTGAGGAATCCTTGGACGCCACCGGTCGCCTCTATCGAACCATCGAACGCGCCATCATCACAGCCCGGCCGCTCCTCGCCCGCGCGAGAAAGGAGCTCAAAACATGAGCGACTTTTTGCCCTACGGACGCCATGTGGTCGACGACGAGGACATTGAGCAGGTCGTGCGAGTCCTTCGTGGGGGGCCTCTCACGCAGGGGCCGCGGGTCTCGGAGTTTGAAGCCGCTCTCGCGGCGCGTGTGCAGGCGCCTGGCTGCGTCGCTGTTTCGAGCGGGACGGCTGCGCTCCACGCCGCTTATCAAGCCCTCGGGCTCGGCCCAGGCGACGAGCTCATCACGTCCCCGATCACCTTCGTCGCCACCGCCAACGCAGCTCGGCAGCTCGGCGCCCGCGTCGTTTTCGCCGACGTCGACGCTTCAGGAAACCTCGATCCCGACAGCGTGCGCGCCAAGATCACCGACAAAACGCGCGGGATCGCCGCGGTCCACTTCGCCGGGATGCCTTGCGACATGGAAGAGCTCGGCGCGATCGCCCGAGCGCATGGCCTCTTTCTCGTCGAAGACGCGGCCCACGCCATCGGCGCCAGCTATGCCGGTCGCCCCGTCGGATCCTGTGAGCTGTCCGACATGGTCACGGTGAGCTTTCATCCTGTGAAACACATCACAACAGTGGAAGGCGGCGCGATCTTCGTCCGAGACGGCGATCAGGAGGCCCGGCTTCGGCGCATCCGCGAACACGGCCTTCGGCGAGAGCCGGCCCCCGATTCTCGGGGCCTTTACGGCTACGTACAGGAAGAGCTCGGCTACAACTATCGCCTGAGCGATCTCGGAGCCGCCCTCGGCCTCAGTCAGCTGCGGAAACTCGACCGCTTCCTCGGGGCCCGCCGCGACATCTACGAGCTCTACAAGCGCCTCCTCGGAAATCTCGACCCTGAGATCGTCGCGCCTCTCCCCGAATATCCAGACCGGCAGAGCGCTCACCATCTCATGCCAGTGCAGATCGACTTTGCGCGGGCGAAGCGCTCCCGGGGCGAGGTCATGGAAGCGCTCAAAAATAAAGGGATCGGCAGCCAGGTCCACTACATCCCGGTCCATACGCAGCCGTACTACCGGGGATCTGGCTCTTGTCCGAAGGCGGAGCGCTTCTCGTCCCAGGAGCTCAGTCTCCCGATGTATCCGGGACTTCGAGCGGTCGACGTCGAGCGGGTCGTCTCGGCCTTGGAAGAGATTTTGTTTGAGGGCCGCGCCCTCTCAGTCAGCGCCTAAGCAGGAAAAACTATGACAGATTTGCACTCGGACCTCGACGGAAAAAGCATCCTCATCACCGGCGGCACCGGATCCTTTGGGCGAGCCTTTGTTCGCCGCATCTTGAGCGAGGCGAATCCAAAGCGTGTCATCGTCTTCTCCCGCGACGAGCAGAAACATCACGCCATGCAGAGCGAGTTTCACGACCCGCGGCTGCGCTACTTCGTGGGTGATGTTCGTGACGTGAACCGCCTGAACATGGCGCTTCGCTCAGTCGACGTGCTGATCCACGCCGCTGGCATGAAACACGTGCATCTGTGCGAATATAACCCGATTGAGGCCATCAACACCAACGTCCTCGGCACCGTGAACGTGATCCAGGCGGCCCTCGCGCAGAACGTCCAGAAGGTCGTCGGAATCTCGACGGACAAGGCGGTCGCTCCCGCGAATCTGTACGGGGCCAGCAAGCTCTGCCTCGAGAAGCTCCTCGTCGCAGCGAATTCCTACTCCGGTGAGCGCGGCACTCGCTTCTCGGTCGTTCGCTACGGGAACGTGATGGGCAGCGCGGGTAGCGTCATCCCCTTGTTCCTCAAGCAGCGCGAACAGGGCAAACTCACGATCACCGATAGTCGCATGACGCGGTTTTGGATCGACATGAACGGCGCCATCGATCTCGTGCTCCAGGCGCTCTCTTTGATGCACGGCGGAGAGATCTTCCTGCCGAAATTGCCCGCCGCGAGCGTGGAAGCCCTCGCCGACACATTGGCCCCCGGCGTCCCCCGCGAGGTCATCGGCATCCGTCCGGGCGAAAAACTCCACGAGTCACTCCTGTCCCCCGAGGAGTGTCGCCGCACGAAGGATCTCGGCCCGCTCTTGGTTGTCGATCCTGAGTATCCGAGCTGGAGCATGGGTCCGCCCCGCGGCGTGCCGGTTCCTGCCGACTTCAAATACTCGTCGGATCGGGACGATCTCCTGCTCAGCGAAGCGCAGATCTCCGCGCTGCTCTCGGGAGCTGGCTGGAAACAGACCGCCTGATCGGCCCGAGCTGGCTCCTATGGTCGAGATTGTCCCCGCCATCATCCAAGCCCGCTTTGGGTCGTCCCGCCTCCGCGGCAAGGCCCTCTTGCCGCTCGGGACCATGAGCGCCCTCGAGCGCGTCATCCGTCGCGCCGGACTCTTCGCGAAGTGCGTCCTGCTCGCGACCTCGGACGCCCCCGAAGATGAGCCTCTCGAGGCCCTGGCGCGCTCTCTCGGGACTCCGACGGTGCGCGGCCCCCTCGAGGACGTACACGCGAGATTTCGCCTCGCCCTGGAACATGACGTGTGCCGGGGCGCCGAGTGGTTCTTCCGAGTCACCGGCGACTGTCCCTTGCTCTCGGAGCGTCTTGCGAAGGAGCTCCTCGAGGCTCGAGACGACTCTTCAGACTACCTCTACTTCGCCGACGAGGAGCTGCCCCGGGGCCTCGCCCCCGAGCTCGTCCGCGTTTCGGCGTTTGTTGAGACTGAGCCTTTGAGCGCTCCAGAGCGCGAGCACGTGACCCTCGCGCTCTACGGTCGCGCGGACGCAAAAAGGGCCAAGAAGCTCCCGATCCCTGAGATCTTCCGCCACCCCGAGCTCCGCCTGACCCTCGACTACGCCGAGGACGCCCGACTCTTTGAAGGGCTCTTTGCGATCGACGATCGCATCTCTCCAGAGCGCGCCGTCGAGACCCTCCTCGCTCGGCCCGACCTGTCAGCTTTGAATCGAGGAGCCGAAACCGTAGCTCCTCATCTTCTGTGAGGGAATGACGATGAGAAACTTCACAATTCAGACGCCCCGCGGCCCTCGTTCGATCGGCGATAGCTCCCCGGTTTTTGTCGTCGCCGAGCTCTCCGGTAACCACAACCAGGACAAGCAGCGGGCGCTCGCGCTCATCGACGAAGCCGCCCGCGCGGGCGCCGACGCCATCAAGCTCCAAACTTACACAGCGGACACGCTCACCATCGACTCGGATAAGCCCTATTTCCGCATCCGCGTCGATGGGGCTTGGCACGGCGACACTCTCTACGAGTTGTACCAAAAGGCCCATACCCCTTGGGAATGGCACAGAGAGCTCATGGAGCGCGCCGCCTCTCATGGGCTGCCGCTGTTTTCGACGCCCTTTGACGAAACCGCCGTCGACTTCCTCGAAGAGCTCGGCGTCTCCCTCTATAAGGTGGCGTCCCTCGAGATTCGCGACGTCGCCCTCCTGCAGAGGATCGGCCAAACGGGGAAACCGGTCGTCATCTCGCGGGGCGCCTCCACTATCGCCGACATTGAGCTTGCCCTCGCGACCTTGCGCGCAGCCGGGGCGAGCGACGTCGTCGTGCTCCACTGCGTGAGCGCTTACCCCGCTTTGCCGCGCGAGATGAACCTGCGCACGATCCCGGACATCGCTGCGCGCTTTGGCGTCATTTCCGGACTCTCGGACCACTCCCTGGGCGTCACTGTTCCGGTCCTGTCGGTGGGCCTCGGGGCTCGCGTCATCGAAAAACACTTGACCCTCAGGCGCGCAGACGGCGGCCCCGACGCCGAGTTCTCCCTCGAGCCCGAGGAGTTTCGCGCCATGTGTCAGGGAGTTCGGGACGCCGAAGCGGCCCTCGGCTCTCCTCACTATTTCGCCGACGGTCGCGAGGCGCAGATCTCTGAGTATCGCCGTTCCCTCTTCGTGGTGAAAGACGTGGCCGCGGGGGAGCTCCTGACCCGCGAACACGTCCGGGCCATCCGCCCCGGCCACGGCATCTCGCCGGCGTACCTGCCCCTTGTTCTCGGGCGGAAGGCCACTGTCGCCCTCGAACGCGGGACCCCCCTCGCCTTCTCGCACGTCGAAGGGCTCGATCCCGAGCGCAAATCCGCATGAACACGACGGGCCCCGCAGAACTTCGGGCGCACTATCGCGCCCTTTTCAAACAGCATGGCGCAAACGCCCACGCGGTCCAGTGGAGCTCCACCGCGACCCAGAGAAACCGCTTTCGAGTGCTCTCCGAGATCCTAGAGCCAAACGAGACCGTCATCGACGTCGGCGCGGGCCTCGGCGATCTGCTCAGCTTTCTCCGAGAAGAACGAGGATTTGTCGGCCGATACACCGGACTCGACCTCGTGCCCGAGTTCGTGACCCATGCCCGCGAGCGCTACCAAAGCGACAAGAGCGCGAGTTTTTCCGTCGCCAACGTGCTCGAAGATGATCTCCCGCGGGCGGACGTCTACCTGAGCTCGGGCCTCTTCAATAATCGCATGGACGATAACTGGGGCTACTTGACCCGAATTTTGGCGCGCATGTATGAGCGCGCCGAGCGAGCCGTCGCCTTCAATGCGCTCTCGACCTATGTCGATTATCAAGACGCTCATCTCTACTATTGCGATCCGCTCGCGCTCTTCGATCACATCAAACGAAACCTGACCCGACGCGTCGTCCTTCGCCACGACTACCTGGTCAAAGCCGACTCGATGCCCTTCGAGTTCACCATGGTGCTCTATCGATGAGAGTCGCCATCATGCAGCCGACTTTTCTCCCGTGGTCCGGGTACTTTCACCTGATGACCGAGGTCGACTGCTTCGTTTTCCTCGACGACGTCCAGCTCCAGAAGCCGTCTTGGCAAACCAGAAACCGCATTCTCTTCCGCGGAGAACCTCATTTCCTGACGCTGCCGACCCGCGGCTGTCGTCATCAGCTCATTTCCGAGACTCGGCTCGCGGACGAACCGTTCCGAGAAAAACATCTCGAAGTGCTCCGCCACGCCTACGGGAAACACCCTCATGGCGCGCTGGTATTGTCGCTCCTCCGTGACGTATACGCCGATCGGACGCTCTCTCTGCTCGCCGATTTGAACGAGCGCTTCATCCGCTCCATGGCCCGCCTTCTCCAGATCAGCCCGACCTTCGTGCGCGCTTCAGAGCTCATGGCGTCCGGAAAACGCTCGACCCATTTGCTCGAGCTGCTCGAACGCCTCGGCAGCCGAAATTACCTGAGCGCCCGCGGCTCCGCGGCATATATCGAAGAGGAGGGGGTCCTCGAGGAGGCGGGCGTCGCCGTTGTCTACCAGGACTATCCCGTACGGCCCTACGCGCAGCTTGGCACAAGCGAATTCGTCTCCCATCTCTCGATCCTCGACGTCCTGGCGCACCTGGGTCCCGAAGCGACGGCTCGCTACGTCAGAGCCCGAGAGCCCGCCGAACCAGAGCCACGAGCCGCTTTGGACCATGCTCGGGAAACGCGCGCACCTGCGCCGCCCTGAGTGCTTGCCGCGCCTCTGGTCCTCGAAGTGCCTCGAGCCCAGCGCGAAGCGTTGCCGCCGAAATGGAAGAAGCAGCCCCCAGATCCACACACAGCCCTCGCTCGGCCAAATCTCTCGTGTCCTCCGCTTGGAGAGGAGTCTGGGAGATCGAAGCCACAGGCAAAAGACAAAAGCCCGCTTCGTACTTGAGGCGTCCGCCTCCGGCTAAGACCAAATCGCTCTCCTCGAGCGCATCTGCTAGACTGGGGCCGAGAGGCTGAGCGATCACTCCCCCTCCAATGGGTCGGCCGCCGACCCAGATGACCTCCGCGCTTTCACACACTTCTCGCGCGCTCCTCGCGAGAACTGCGCCTCGGTCATAGAGGTCCTCCCCACCGATGAACACGGTCACCTTCCGCACGCTTTCGCGAATGGCTCGAGCGCGCGCCCTGAGAGCCAAGATCTCGGGGCTGGCCAGGAAGAACTCGGTCCCGAGCGCCTGAGCCTCGGCGCGATAGGAGAAGCGCTCTTGGGCCGCCACGCGAGCGTTCAAGACAAGGGCAATGCGAGCCTCCGCGGCGACGCCGAAATCGTCGAACGCGACGATCCGAAGCGGCTTGAGCTCAGCTCGTTCGTAGTCGCTCGCGGTGAGCCGATAGCTGTCGAGCACACAAGCGCTCCCGAGCTCTGCGAGCAGAGGGCTGACGACGGGAGCGTCCTCTTCGACGTCAAACCGGTCGAAGCCGAGAACGTCGAGTTCTTCTTTCGCGTAGGAATTGAAGCACCCGAGAAAACGCATCGTGAGCGACGGACACTCCTTTTTCAGCAGGCGCGCGAGGTCGCGGCAGCGCGCAAAATGGCCGAGTCCTGTCGCCGGGGTCGCGTCACAGCGAAAGAGGAGCGAGCTCGGCTTCATGGGCGCGGAGAGCTTAGCTCAACTGCCGACGCTCTGCGCTCTTTGCGCGCGTCTCCCACCTGCCAGGAGAGCTCTCTCAGCACTTCTCACAGGTGCGCGAGGCCTCGCGCAGCACCCAATCTCTTAAATACGAGGCGAAACTGGCCGTTCTTCCCTGAGTAAGGACTGACTCATGCGCGGAGATTGCATCGTTTTCGGTGGTGGAATGACGGGGATCGTCGCAGCCTTCCTCCTGGCTCAAGAGGGACGGAAAGTGACCGTCGTCGAACCCCGCGGCGGACTCGGCGGAGTGAATACCGGACGCGTTTGGGAAGGGTTCTGCCTCGATTTTGGATGCCACCTCTTCGGCAACGAGTCGGACGTCTCGACCTCGGTGCTGCTCGACCTCATGGACGGAGAGGTCGTCCCGGTGGATGTTGTGTTCGCGTCGATCCTCGGTGGCAAGCGAACCGAGGGCTTCGAGCTCCCCGCCCTCGATTCGCTCGGGGAGGAGGTGAGCGCGCGCATCTTGAAAGAAGTCATTGCGGCGGCGTCGAGCGCCGCCGGACCACCGCCCAAGAACCTGAAAGAATTGCTCATCGATCGCTACGGCCCAACGGCTGCGTCGATCCTCGACTCATGCCTGCAGAAGGTTTTCCCCGTGCCGGCCAGCGAGCTCGCCCCGGAGGCCATCCACGCCACGACCTTTCGCCGCATCAAGATCGTCTCGAACGAGATGGCGGATCTTCTCAAACAGCTCACGGCCCTCGACGAGCGCATCGCTCGCGGCTCTTCCGACGATCCGATGCGCTTTTACAGAAACCAGGTGCGTCTCTACCCGCACCGCTCCTTTTATCCAAAGAGCCGCGGCATGCTCGGGTTCGCCGAGCGCGCTACGCGCAAACTCGAAGCCTTGGGCGTGCACATCGTCACAGGCTCCGAACCTACGGGTCTCGGGCTCGGACACGAGCACGTCACTCTTGAGCTCGGAGCGGAGAAGCTGACCGCAGAGGAGCTGATCTGGACCGCGGGGCTCGGTCGTCTTGAACCGCTCTTCGGCGGAACGAGCGGCATCATCCACGCGAGCCAATCTGTCCCTATGGTGCTCTACTATTTCGATATCGATAAGCGCCAAGAGACAGGCACAAGCTACGTCAACAGCTTCGATCGGGAAGATCTTGTCTTCCGCGCGAGTGTTCCGGGCCTTTATGGGCCCGAGACCTGCCCCCCTGAGCGCTCCTATGTCTGTTGTGAGGTTCCCACCTCCCTCGACAGCGACGTGTGGAACGACCCATCGCGTTTCACCCCTCGAATTTGGGACGAAGTTCTGAGGTTCGGGGTCGCGACGGGAGAGCCCGGACGCACCTTCATCCAGAAGGCCAAGACCTCCTACAAGGCTCCGCGAGCCGATTTCGGCGAGCGGAGCGCCTGGCTCAGCCATCGACTATCGCGAGAGCCCCGAGTCTGGGCGCCCCCCGAGTGGGCATTTTCGACGACGCGCACGATTCTCGAATTGATTCCGAGGATTCGCGGTGAGCGCGCCGCATGATCGCGACGCCGTTGTTTCCGATATCCGACTGGGGCAGGTCCATGAGGGCTTCGGCGAGAAGTTCTCATTGTTTCAATGGTTTCACACTGGGCGCCCATTGGAGTCCGTTGTGTGACAGTGTAACGACGCTGTCGTTTTCCCACTCACGTGAACGTGCGATCTGACTAAGCCCGTGTATAGTAGTCGGCATAGTGACACGTTCGGCAAGCGTTGCTTCTTTCGTTCCGACATCCGACGCGTTCCATTCTTCCTTGACCCAGCCCGTTCACGGCGAAGGTCCTCTTCCCTCTGAGGAAACGGACGCTCAGCTCGACGAGGATCCCTCCTCGAACCGGGAGAGCGGCATGCGCTGGAAGGTCGTACAGATCCCTTCAGAGACCGCGTCTTCCCGCGGCGCGCAAGCGGAAGCGCCTCCACCTGGCCGCATCCATCCGGCGCGACGCAAGCGAGCCGTGCGCGCGCGAACGATCGACGTGCGCTCGCTGCGCCCGCAGCCGTCGGACGACGCTGAGGTCTTGTTTGGGCCCAATGATGGTCCTCGTCCCCACACGCGCGCAGATTGTGCCGAAGGTCCACGCCCCTGCCCGTGGGTTTCATGCCGCTACCATTTGTACCTTGACGTCTCGCCGCGCACCGGCTCGCTCAAGTTGAACTTCCCGGATCTCGAAGTTTGGGAACTGGAAGAGAGCTGCGCGCTCGACGTCGCCGATCGAGGCCAAGCGGGAAGCGAGCGCATCGGCGCTCTGTTGAACCTGACCCGCGAACGGGCACGTCAGCTCGAGGAAGCCGCGCTCCTCCGAGCGCGGGCGAAGATCTCGGGGTGATGGGTTTGTTCTCGCGATATCCCTCAAGATTCTAGGAATTTGACGCGCACCAGAGTACGCTGCCGCGGTCGTGCACTTAGCTTGGCTCGAAGACGCGTGGCGCGAGTTCCAAGAATCGGCTGACCCCGATGAATTGGTCGCGGCATCGAACCCGATCGCGACGATCACAGTCGTGGTGACGCTCTCTCTCGTCTTCCTCGGTCTCGCATACGCGCCGGGGATCGCAGAGCTCTCCGGGTTCGACACTGTCTGGTACTCGGTTGTTTTGGTCGCCTGTGGCGGCGTCTTTTCGATCGTCGCCTTCACCCAGCGCTGTCGCGGTCCGCTCGGTACGCTGTGCACGCTCTTGGACAATAGCTTCTATTCGGCGGCGCTCGTCCTCGCCGCGTTCAGTACTCATTCGAAGGTCGGGCTGCCGCTCGCGGTGGTTCACGGCCTCATGCTCATCTCGTTCCCCGCCCGCTCCTACGGACTCTCCAAGCTCCTGTCGGCGGTGATGATCGCGCCGGCGCTCGTCCTCTTCTTTGTCTTCCGCCCCGAGCTCCCTGTGGCGCTGATCACGGGAACCTCGCTCGCGATGATGATGATCTATTCACAGGTCACCAAGACGCGACGCGAGGCTCGCCGACGGCAAGCTCGCCTGGAAGAGGCACTCGGCGTCGTGGACCGACTCGTAGACGAGAGCGTACAAACCGCGCTCACTTCGACGCTGCTCACCCTCGGCCATTTTCTGCACGAGCTGAGGAACTACCAAACAGCTCTCTCGGCGAATCTGGAGTATCTTGCGGGGGAACCGAGCCTCACCGACGAAGCGCGCTCCGCGATCGAAGAGGCTCAAGATGCTCAGAAGAGGCAGGCTTCGCTCCTCGAGGAGACGATCGCAACCCTCCGAGGCCGCTCTCGCAACAGTAGGACCGTTTTCTTGGTGGAAGACGCCGTCCGCGACGGCGCGGCTCAGCTCCGGGAAAAGGTGCATCTCGAAGTCGCCGGGGATCTCGACTTCGAGATGACGGGAAATCCAGAACATCTCAAGGTCGTCGCCATGAACTTGATCCGGAACTCGGCACAAGCGGGCGCCTCCAAGATCGTCTGCACCATCCGAGCTTCACGCCGGGACACCTTCGGGGAGCTCATCCTCGAAGATGATGGACCTGGTATTCCCGCCGGCGAACTCGGCCAGATCTTTCGCACATTTGGCATAAGCTCGAAGCCTGGAGGCAGCGGCCTCGGACTCTATCTCGTCCGGCGTCACGTCGAACTTCTCGGCGGCGGCATCCGTGCAGAGAACATGGTGGGCGGCGGAGCACGGTTCGTCGTGCGCCTTCCGGGGACGAGGCGCCTGTCAAAAATTCCCGCGAGTGGGTGAAAAAAAATTTGGATCAGTGTCCAGCCGGCTGCACTGTCGAGCCATGGACGCAACCGGAGAGCGGCCCTCCGCCGCTTCGACCACGAGAGCTGACAAGCGCCGAGCGGTCTTGGTGCTTCAAACCAATCCGCTCACCCTGTCGTCCTTTCGAAGGTGCCTAAGCCGTCATTTTGAGGCGGTGCACGTCGCCCACTCCCCGGAGGACGCCGAGCGCGCGCTTGCCCTCGGCGCAAACCCCACGCACGTCGTCTGCGGCCACGATCTAGGAGAAAATAAGCCCAATGGCTCGACATTGATCGCCCGCTGGCGCCGTCAATACGCCTCGATCGAGCGCGCCATCCTCGCGACGGGAGCCGAGGTCGAAGCCCGCGCCGGCGGCCCCATCGACGCCGTCTTCCGCAAGCCCTCGAGTCCAAAAGAACTTCTTGCGCTTCTTTGAAACGCCCCTGAGTCCATCACATACCCCTAAGGAGAAACACCATGAAAAAAGAGAACGTTAAGGCCCATTCCGCTGAATCCCTCCGCGCTCGCTTCGCTGCCCAGAAGTCGGACAAGGCTCCCTTGTCGACGGCTCAGGGTTTCGCGGTCGTCTGAGTAGTTTTTTCACAGCGGAAGTGTCGAAGCCGGGGGGGCTTCGACGCCGCCGCAGAAATGAGCCCCCCATGGCATGCCGTCAAACGAGAGCGACTTCTCTTCGCGTGTTCCTGTCCAAGGTTCGTGAGCGCATGCTCCGTTCCGCACAGAACCCGCGCTTCCCCGAGCACCAGGTCTCCTTGCTCGTTCGAACGATCGAGATGTACACCGGTGCGGCGCGAGGCGACGACTGGGGCCACCCACTCGGCCTCTTCCATGGGTGCTATCGGCTATTTTCCCCGGAAATTGACGAGAAAGGTCTCCTCGTCGCCGAGTCCTGTAGCTTTTTTATTCTCTCCCTCGACCTGTTCGATGACGTCCAGGACGAGGACCTCGAGGGCAAACACTACGCCTCCGAGGGCCCCGCCATCGCAACGAACTCCGCGCTCGCTCTGCTGTTCTTAGCGCAAGACGCGCTGCGCCAGGCGGCGGAGCTCGAGCCCTTAGAGACCAGACGCATGGCCTGCCTCCGTGCCATGCACCGGATCTCTCTGATCGCGATCGGCGCACAACACCAAGATCTCACTTCTTCTTCCGCTCATCCGACGCCGGCGCAGGTGCTTGAGATGCACGCCGGCAAGACCTCCGCGGTCCAGCTTGTCGCCGAGTGCGCAGCGCTCGCTGCGGGTGCCGATCTCAAATCCGCAGAACAGATCGGCGAGTTTGGCCGCCAGCTCGCGATGTTGACGCAGGTGGTCGATGACGTCCGCGACGTCTTCGGCAAGGAGCGGAGCCCCGACCTCCTCACGAACAAGGCGACCTATCTGCGCGCTTGTTTCGACGAGCGCGCCTCCACGGCGGAGCGCGCAGAGTACGAGAGGCACCGTAAAAACCTGGACAACCCCGAGTCCCTCGAAGCGATCCGGAGCATGTGCGTGGACTCCGGGGCGCTCGACGCGTGTGCCCAGGCGACCGAAGCCGCCCGCGAGCGGATTCACGAAATCCTCACGGCTATTAGTGGCTCGCTTGGTCATAAGAGAATCCTGCTATCGATCGTCGACTCTCTCGCGAATCTCCTCTATTCGCCGGAGCCCCTCGCCGTCAGTGAGGCGATCTTCCAGGGCGGCGCGAGCTTCTCAAAAGCGATCGCTGAACAGGCGCAGCTCTTCCGCGAACGTTTCCGGGGAGGATTCCAAAAGGACGTCAGCTTCGAACCCTGGCACCGACCGTTCTTCCTCTACGATCCTTGTCGGGACGTCATTCACTATCCAGATCTCGATGGCCTCGAAGAGGAGACCTTGCCCGCGTACTCTTCCCTCTTCGACGGGAACGACACGCGCGCCCTCGGTTATCTGCTCGACGCGCTCCCGCTTCTGTTGGCCCATGAGATGTTTCACGCGTGGCGCAGCCAGGTGGACCGTCTCGGCAGCGACGCGTGGCACGAAGAGTATGTCGCCGATCAGCTCGCCATGGGCTATCTGCGCGCCTTCGATCCCACGGCCTACAGTCGCGTTCGCGCAGCGTGCCACGAAGTCCTCAGGAGCCCTCTGCCCGCTGAGAGCGCCGAACGCTTGAGGTCGATCCTCGAGCGCGCCCAGAAGCAATCAGACGCTAGCGCGGACTACGAGACGAGCCTCCTTGAGACTGCACACCTGCACGCGCAAATGTGTCTCGCGATGCCCGACGAGCTCATGGCGAGCCTCATAGAACGCTGGCTCGGCCCTGAGACGGCTCTCGCGGCCGAGTGAGCTTCCCGAGGAGCCGGCTCAACTGAGCTCACACGCGGTTCTTGGAGTCCGAGGCGCTCGGGACTTTTGAGACGCGGCAGCAGCTCCACGGAGCGCAGCGTCGCCGGGTTTTCGAGCTTGCCTGCCGATCAATTGGTCGTGGAGCCGTTATAGAGAGGCGAGAAGCGATCCGGGTCGCTCGGAGCCCCCACCGTGAAGGCCAGGAAGTTCCCGCCATTGGTCATCACGAAGGCCCGACGCCCGAACCCAACTGGGGTCGCCGAGACTCCGAGATCGAAATGCATCCCGTCGACCACGCTGCCGTCGACCGGAGACAGAGCGTAGACGCCGAGCTGGCTCGCGCCGACAAGCAGAAGGCCGCTCACCTTGGTGACCGCCGAAACGCCGCCACGAGGCAGGTTCTGGCGCCACACGGGAGCACCCGTCTCAGGGTCGAGCGCCCAGAGCCCGGTCGTCCCCGTGGAGGCAATGATGAGGCGGCGACCGGGCACCTCGACGTCGTCTTGGTAGCGCATCGGCTCTTCGAAATAGACGATATCGCTCACACCCACCACGTCAGGGTTCGACCAGAGCAAGGTTCCAAGCTCCGCGTCGAGAGCGGAGACGCCACCCAGGTAGTGGCCAAAGATGACAGTGGGTCCAACGCCCAGCTCCAGGCCCAGGGGCGTCGTGTCGACGTCGAGGTACTGAGGGACTTCTCCGAGCACGTCTTCCGCGTCAGCGCTCAAATCCACGCGCCTCCAGCGCTCTTCGCCCGTCTTCGCGTCGAAAGCCGTCGCTGTTCCGTCGCTGAAGCCCTGGTAGATGAGCCCGCGAAAGAGGCACGGCCCCGAATATCCAGCGACTTCCATGCCCATGGCCGGGCTTCTGTGGTGCGACCAGGCCATCTTGCCGGTGCGCCGATGGACCGCGATGAGCGTGTCGTTGGCGTTCGTGAAGTAGACGAGGTCCCCATGGACCACCGGGCGCCGGGCCACCTCCGCGCGAGTGAAGACGCGATAGTGCAGGCGCCCCGTATCCGCGTTGACTTTGTACAGGGCGCCGTCGTGGGACCCAAAGTACACGGCATTATCTCGGGGATCGTACAGCGGCTGACTCTGGACAGGACCGAGAGTCTCGAAGCGCCACAGGACCTCACCGCTCGGCGCGTCGATGGCGTAGAGGGCCCCGTCGCTCGAACCGACGAAGACTCGTCGCCCGATCGCGTCAATTTCCGGCTGCCCCTTCTCGTGGGGCTCTCCTTGCGCCTTCGAAGCGGCGCTCAGGTCGCGCGAATAGGCGAGCTGGAGGCTGAACGAAGGATGATGTGCCCAGGCCGGACCCTCAGGTCGGGCGCGCCCCGTGGTCTGACACGCGGCGAGCGCGCCCAGACCGGCAAAGCAGATCGCGAGAGAGCGGCTGCGCCTCACGGGGTCCCTTCGCTCGGCTCCTGCGGCTCGTCCGTCTCCGGCAAGAGCGGGATCGGATCGAACGGGACAGAACCCTCCTGCCCCTCGTTCTGAGCAGCGTTCTTCTGGAGCTCTTCAAGCTGCTTCTGCAGCATCGCGAGCGTTTCAGGGGAGAGACCACCGGTCGGAAGCGTAGGTTTGGGATCGAGGGTTTTCTCGAGCTCGCTCACCTGAACGCTCAGGTACCCGGGACTTGAGCCCGGTTTCTCGGATTTTTTGAGCTTCTCGCTGAGCGAGGCCACAAGCTCCTTCGCGCGCGTCTTGTCGCCCTTGAGAAGCGCGAGGCGCGCCTCGTGGTAGGTCGCGAGCTGCGCCTGTCCGGCGACGCCCTGAAGGCGCTTCACGGCGTCGAGAGCCTTGTCATAGTTTCCAAGCGCCTCGTAGCTGAGCAGGATGCCCTCGGCGGCGCGCGCCTGGATGAGCGGGGACTTCTGGGCTTTGGGGTGGGAGAGGATCGCTTCGTAGGACTTGATGGCGTCCTCGAAAGCGCGTCCGTCAAACTTTCCGCCAGCCTGGGCCAGAAGGGCGTGGAGCTCGAGGGCAGGCTCCGAGGACGCGAGCGCAGCCCACTTCTCCTGGCTCGCCTTCGCGCGGGCCTCCGGATCCGCAAACTCGGGGCGCGTATCGACGAGGCCAAACTGGCTCGTCTTCGGCGCGGCATCAGAAGCGAGGCGACCGTGGGTCACGTCAAAGGCCTCGGCGAGTTGATCGCCGCGCTTGGCCTGGTCGACTCCGGAGCGATAGTTCCAGAACAGGTAGCCAATTCCGCCGGCCACACCGAGCACGATCAGGTACTGGAGCCAGTTGAAGTTCGAGCCAAAGAACTTACCAGCAGCGTCCGTACTGCGCAGGAGCACGTCGTCCAGACGCTCCTGTGCATCGAGGGCCGCCCGCGCTTTCTCTGCGCTCGTGGCTCGCTTCTTCGTCCCGCGCACTTCGGCCCGAAGCCTCTGATTGCGGTCCTTGATCTCGCCCTGATCGGCGTTCTTTTTCTCGCTCGCGCGCCGAGCCCGGCGGTTTTGCGGCTGGTCCTCAGATTCCACGGCGGGCTCCTTACCAAAGGGAAGCCCGAGGCGCGAGGGATCGGCGGCTGTTCTGCTCGATCCCAGAGGCAATTTACGGGGCCGTCGCGTCCCCGGACATCACCGGTTCCGGGGGCGGAAGGGGCAACTCCTCGCGCAGCGGCACCGCAACGAGGGCAAATACCTGCGCATCCATGCTGAGGACATTCAAGGAGAGCTGCTGTCCGCTCTTTGCTCCCGGAAGGACTCCCATGTCGATCTGGAGCGGCTCTTTCGAGGGCGGGATTTCGACCTCGAGCCCCCCTTCGCCGTGGAGTTCCGGCCGCTTGCGGTAGCGATTGTCCCCGGGCGCAGCATAGGCAGCTCGAGCCCGTTCGACCCGGACCCGCCCCGGGGTGTCTCCCTTGCTCTGGGCGAGAACCAAGAGACGAACCGGCTCCTTCGCTTCGTCCTTGCTGACCGGCGCCACCGTAACGTCGACGCGAACTCCACTGTCCGCGAGCGACCGCAAGGTCGCGAGGGCCTTTTGGGTCGGCCCGCCAACGTGTTCCAAAAGGCCCAGCTCCGAAGCGAGTTGAACTCCCCCTTCCAGCGGATCGGGCATCCCTAGGAACATCCGGAGTGGAACAACAAGCTCCTCTTTTGCGCCGAGGCGCCGGAGAGCATCAAAGAGGACGGGGCGCGTCGAGACGTAACGCTCCTGTCGCAGAGCGCGGAGCAGCGCGGGGCGCGCACCTTCGTCTCCGATGGTGCCGAGGGTCGAGGCGATCTGCGGACGCAGCCGGACATCCGACAAACGACTCACAAGCGCCGGCACTGCGCTCTTGACCCGATGTTTCGCGAAAACCTCGAGCAAGACGCGAGACTCCTCCTCACTAGGCGGCTCTCTCCACCACTCGATGAGGACCTCCGCACCCTTGAGATCCCCCGTGAGAGCAAAGGCGAGCGCCGCCCGTCTCCGGAGCGCAGGATCCTCGGAACGGAGGACGTCCGTCGCGAGCGCCACGGGCTCGCCGAGGCGCGTCAGGGCAAGAGCGAGCGCCGCCCGCACCGACTCTTCCTCTTCTCGGCTGAACGCCAGGCGAAGCGCCGAGAGTTGCGCCTCTCTGCCGAGCGAAAACAGGAGTTCGGCAGCTTTTCGCCGCAGAAAGGGGTCCGCGTCGTCGAGAAGACGAGCGACCTCCGGCGCGACCTCCTTGTCACCGGCGAGCCCCCTCACCAGCGCCTCCGGAAGATCGCGGCCCCCTTCGCGTAGGCCCCGCGTCTCGTAAGCCCCGTGTGTGGCAGCGAAGGCTCTGGCCCTCCTTCGAAGATCTTCGAAACGCTCGGGGCGCGCGAGGCCAAGATCTTTTTTCTGCTTCGGATCTTGGGTGAGATCGAAGAGGCGACAGGCCCCCGTCTCTCGCTCACAGATGAGGCGCTCGCTCCCTTCCGCAAGGAGCGTCATCGAGTCCGTCTCGGCCACCGCAAACCCGAGCGGCAAAGGTTTTTTCTCCTCGGATGCGCTGAGCCAAGGCGTCAGGTCGTTGCCTCGGACCCGCGGCGGCACCGGGATCCGGAGAGACGAAAGCAAGGTCGGCACCACGTCGACCGTTTGCACGGGCACGTCAGAGCGCCCGCTCAAAATCCCCGCGCCGTTCCAGATCATCGGCACCCGAACCTGCTCTTCGTAGACCGTGGTGCCGTGATAGCGGCCGCCGTGCTCCCCAAATTCTTCCCCGTGATCCGCTGAGATGATCACCACGGTGCCGGGATCGCGGGCACGCACGAGGCGCACCAACGCGCCGACGGTCTTGTCCGCCTCGAAGATCTCCGAGTCGTAGCGATCGACGTCTCGATCTCCCAGATCACGGCTACCTTTCACATAAGGCTCATGGGGACCGAACAAGTGAACCCAAAGAAAGAGCGGGCGATCTTGTGGTTGTTTTTCGAGGTAAGAAGCGACTTGTCCGACGCGCTTCTCGCCCTCGGCGAACTCGATCCAGGCGTACTCGAAGCCGAGGCGCGCTTCAGAGAAGGCCTGAAACCGCTCAGAATCGACGAAAAACACCGCCGGCGGATAGAACGCGGCCGTCCGATAGCCGTATCCCTGAAGCAAGGTCGGCAGAAGCTCCGAGTCCGCTCCTGCCCCTTGGAGCAAGAGGGGCCGCATGTACTTCCCCGTCATCAGGGACGTGAGCGAATAGGACGTGTGCGGAGTCGCCGCATATGCGAACTCGAAGGTGTGTCCATCGCGAGCGAGGGCGTCGATCTCCGGAGTCACGTCGCGCTCGGCCCCATAGGCTCCGACGTGATCGGCGCGGAGCGCATCGATCGTGATGAGCAAGAAGCTCTTGCCTCGGAGATCGACTCCATCCGTGCGGACGACGCGCGCCCCGAGCGGGCGCGCCAAAGCGGCTTCGTCGATGGGCAAAGGAGGCGCGAGGCGGCTTGCGAGCTGCACCCCGAGCGAAAGTGTCGGTGAGCCTTCGAGGGCAACGACGCGAAAGTTATCGAGCGTGCGCGCGCTCTTGCTCCCGGGGAAAAGCCCGGCCCAAGCCAGGCCGAAAACGCCCAAGATCCACGGCAGCGCCCTTTTGGCGCGCGGAATCAGAAGCGCGAGCCCGAGTCCTCCCCCCAATAGGGAGAGGCCGCTCAGGGTCCCGTGAAACGCCGGGTACAGCCGCACAAGCACCGTGTGGTTTGCGATAATGAGCGCGGCGACTCCCGCAAAGATCCCGAGGATCAACGGCGCCCCCGCGCCCTCCTCGCCGCGCTCGACTCGGAGACGCCGCGCAAGGCGGGCGCCGAAGGTCCCGGCCGCTCCGAAACCCAAAGCACAGAGGGCCGCGAAACCGGCGCGCAAGGCCGGGTCGCTCAGGTGGCGTCCGCCTCCTACGCCCCAGCCGAAAGCGGCTCCTACCAAGGCCAGAAGAAGTCCGAGCTCCGTGGCCGCCGAGCGGCTCGTGCGCAAGCGCTCGGCGAAAATGCCGCCGATGCCCCCGATCAGACCCGCCCCCGACAGCCAAACGGGCCCGAGGGACCCGAGCCCGATCATGAGCTCCCAGACGCTCGTAAGGCGCTGTCCGCGGAGGCCGAACGCGATACAAAGCTCGGCCAAGAGCACGAGCCAAGCTCCCCCCACGCCGAGGGCGAAGGCCTGCATCAAATGTACTCGACGTTGCCGAGCTCGTAGCGGCGATCGCCACCAGGGAGCTTCACGACGATCTCATCGCCGATCGTGCGGCCAATCAGGCTCCGCGCGAGCGGCGCCGAGATGGAGATCAATCCGCGATCGATGTCGGCCTCATCCGCGCCGACGATCTGGTAGGTCACCTCTTCGTCCGTATCCAGGTTCGTCAGGGTCACCGTCGCGCCGAATTTCACCCGATCCCCGGAGAGGGTCTTCGGGTCAATGATCTCGGCCCGCGACAGCTTGTCCTCAATGTCACGAATCTTCGCCTCATTGAGGCCCTGACGCTCTTTGGCGGCGTGGTATTCCGCGTTCTCGCTCAGGTCACCGTGCTCGCGGGCCGTCCCGATGTCAGCCGAAATCTTCGAGCGGTCGGCCTTCAGGCGAGCGAGTTCTTCGTTCAGGAGCTGGGCTCCCCGAGGGGTCATAGGGACTTTTTCCACGGCGTTCTCAGATCAATTCAGCAGATTTTGTCGAGCGGAACCGGGGGCGGACAGAGATGAGTCCGCTCGGCCGAACCTCAGGCGGCCGGCGTCCCCGGACGGCGGAACGCTACCACCGATGACAGAAGCGTCACAATGGAGTAGGAGCCTGCTCCGCATGCGGATCTGTCGCCTCTCGCTCCTCGCCGTCCTCGTCGCGCTCGGGCCCTGCCTCGGCTGCGAAAAGACCGCCCGCGAGCCGATGTCCGCGGCCCAATACCAAAAAAGCGCCCAGGAAGCCTACGATCACGCTCTGCGCAAATTCTTCGCGAAGGACTGGATCAACGCGCTCGCCCTGATGCAGGACGTGAAGCGCGAGTACCCCGGGACTCGCGTGGCGCGCCTGGCGCAGCTGCGCATCGCCGACACCCATTTCCACCAATCCGCCTATCCGGAAGCGATCACCGCCTACCGTGAGTTCTTGCGCGATTTCCCGAGCGACGGAGAAATCCCCTACGCGCGCTACCGGATCATCCTGTGCCTGTTCGAGTCCCGGGGCGAATCGATCATGGCGCCGCCCCTCGAGGAGCGCGATCTCGCCAACATTCGCGACGCCGATCGCGCGATCTACGAATTTATCCGCGACTACCCGGAGTACGAAGAGAAAGAGCGCGTCCGCTACATGCAGCTCTGGGTCCGCGGGATGCTCGCGCGGCACGAGCTCTACGTCGCGCGCTTTTACCTCAAGGAGTCAAAGTGGGACGCGGCCCTGGCGCGGACCGAATACGCGCTCTTGAACTACAGGGACACCGGCCTCGAACCCGAGGCGCTCGTGCTGCTCGGTGAGACGAGGCTCCGAAAAGGAGACACAGATCTCGCCCGAGCCGCGTTCCAGCGCGTGATCGACGAATATCCGTCCTCTGCTTTCGCGGAGCCCTCCCGTCGCTTCCTGATGCACATGGGGGAGAGCGGCCGTCCTACCGTCGAGACCAACTATTGACGATGTCCCCATCGCTCTCGCCGTGGCCGGAGAGCGGCCCTCTCGAGCCCGACCCTCCGCTCGCTCTGCGCGAAAAGCTCTCGTCCCTCGTTCGCGCGGCGCGTTACGACGCCCCCTTCGATCGGCTCGCCGGCGCCGAGCGGGCTCAGCCGCTCGTTTATCCAGGTAAGACGCCGACTGTCTTTGGGTTGCACGGTTTCTGCGCGACGCCGGCCGAGATCGAGCTCGCCGCAGACGTCGCAAAGTCCCTCGGCCTTCGGGTCCATTTTCCGGTTCTCCCTGGTCACGGCACGCGCCCGAGCGCTCTGCGCGCCTACGATTTCGAGGCGCTGGTCCGCGAGATTCGCCCCACCTTCAACGAAGTGCGCCGGGAGAGTCCGGTGATCCTGCTCGGCATGTCGATGGGCACGCTGGTCGCAACGGAGCTCTGTCTCAGCGCTCCCGGTGATGTCCTCGGGCTCGTCTTCATCTCCAATGCCTTTTGGTTGAAAAAGCCATTCCCGGCTCTCCCCTTGCGCTGGACCCGGCGCCTCAAGATCCCCGATTTTGGGATCCTCAAGACCTCCTGCGATCTCGGTGATCCCGAGGCCCGCCGCACCCAGGTGAGCTACCGGATCCAGCCCTCCTCTCTCGCCGCCTCGGTCGAACTCGCCGGGCAGCGCCTGGCCGGAGAACTCTTCCGCGTCCACCGTCCCACTCTGATCCTCCACGGCGAGCGAGATGAGGTCTGCCCGGTGAGCAACGCTTCCCGCGCCGCACACCTGATCGGCACCGACGACGTCCGCGTCGTGACCTTCCCCGCTTCCAAGCACATTCTGTGTCGGGATCGGGAGAAGAGCGCCGTGCGCGCGGAGCTCGACCGCTTCTTCCGGCGCTTCGTCTCCACTTCGGAGTGATCCCGCGCTCAGCTGAGGAGCCAGCGGGGCCCGCCTTCAAAGCATTCAGAACCAGGAGCGGATCGCGCGGAAGGCGTTCTTCGCTCCCTCGGGGAACGGGTCGAAACGGATGTCGAGATGGTCATCGGGAGAAGTCCCGATCGACTCAACCGCCACAAAAGCCGCGACTCCCTGGATGATCTTGCGGGCCTTTTCCTGGGACAGCGCGGGGATCTTCAGGAGATCGAGCGTGAAGACGTCACCCTTGGCCTCGACGATGAACGCCGGCTTGGTCGGGATGAAGGACAAGAGGTCTCCCGGACGGCTCGTGTCGAGGGCACCGGACTGGATCAAGGCGGCGATCGGTGTGCCCGCTTGGGGGTCGAGGACCTGGAGCTTGAGGCCGGAGACGCGCAGGCTGACGAGAAGCGCGTCTTTCTGGGCTTGGATGCGCTCGACGATCAGCGTCGTGCGGGCCCGCAGAGGCGTCTTCATGAGGTTCAGGCTGGCTTCGACGTAGAGGCCCGAGTTCCGAGCCTCAATGACCATATCTTCCGGGACCCCCTTCCCGCGCAGCTCCTGGGCAACCCAGCGGAGGGCGGCGAGAGGGACCCCGAGGCGGAAACTCGTCGCGCCGCGAGCGGCGCGCAGAATTTCGCCCGGATTTTCTTTGATGAACTGACCGGCGGCTCGAAGGGCACGCGTAGGCAAGGAGCTCACGGGGACGGACATTACAAGGGGAGGTCGCCCGAAGCGAGGGTCCTTCGCGGCGATCGTCCGAGCGCGATTTTGGGCTGGCGAGACGAGCTCCTCCCGCGCTAGACCCGGCGTTCCGAGCGGATCCGTCTGAAAGGATCTTCGCGGGCCCCATACGATGAGTGATCCTGTTCTCCAGAAGATCGCGAAGGACGAGGAAGAGTGCCTCGCCAAAGTCCAGTCGCACCTCGCACAGCGGCGGAGCGCGGAGGAAACTCGCGCACCGGCCAAAAACTACGACGCGGAGCTCTTGTCGCTCCGGGATCAGATCAGCTCTGCGCGCACCGAGGACATCCCTCCACTCCTCGAGCAGATGGAACGCCTGCAGGCCCTGGCCTCCCGGACCGTCGAGAGCGAGGATCAGAGCGTCGATCCAAGGTCGCCCTACTTCGGGCGCATGGTGCTCGAGGAAAATGGTCGCACCCGGGAGGTCCTGATCGGGCGCGGCACCTATGTAGACACCAAAGCCGGCGTCCGCATCGTCGACTGGCGTGATGCCCCGATTTCTCGGCTCTATTACCGATACGGTGAAGGCGACGATTACGACGAAACCTTCGGGGAGCGCGAGGTGTATGGCCAGGTTCTGACCCGGCGCAGCTTGACCATCACCGAAGGTGAGCTCCGGCGCATCAGCTGCCCCCAGGGCAACTTCGCCCATAGCCGCAAGGACGGCTGGATTCGCCTCAATGACAGCTCGCTCCGCCTCCAAGGCGGCCAGGGAACAGCAGTTCGGCCCGATGCAGCCCCCAGCGGAAAACTCGGCGTAGGCGAGATCATCACTGGCAACGAGGACAAGCACCTCAAAGAGATCACGCCGCTCATCGACGCGCGCCAGTTCGAGCTCATCACGCAGCCCGACTCGGGTCTTGTGGTGATTCAAGGCGGAGCCGGCAGCGGAAAGACCACGATCGGTCTGCATCGCCTCGCCTACCTCGCGTTTCACGACCCCCATCGTTTCCGCCCGGACAAGATGTTGGTCGTTGTCTTCAACGAAGCCCTCGTCCGCTACATCAGCCAGGTCCTCCCTGCCCTCGGTCTGAACGGCGTCACGATCCGGACCTACCAGGAGTGGTCCTCCCGCCTCCGGGCGAGCGCGCTGCCGCGTTTTCCTCGCACGTACACGGACGAGACGCCCGGCGTTGTCACAAGGCTCAAAAAGCACCCCGTGGTGCTCAAGCTCATCGACCAGATCGTCGAACAGGACGCCTCTCTGGCCCTCAAGTCCCTGCGCCCGCTCATCCAAAACGAGCCGAACCTCGAGCCCGCCCTCGAGACCTTCGAGCGATCCGCCGATCGCCCGCTCATGCACCGCTACCATGCCCTCCGTCGCTTCATCGAAGACCACGAGGAGGCCATCGAAGTCGGCGCTCGCACGAGCGCTCTTTCCATCGTCCGGCGCCATCTCGATCGCCTCGACGACATCGCCTTCCTTTGGGCCGACTTGCTCACCGACCTCCCCCGGCTCAAGCGCGCCTTCGAGAGCGCAAGCCACGACCGCCTGAGTCCGGCGGAGATCGAGCGCGCTCACGCTTACATGGTCAAACGGACCAACCATGTCCTCTCTGACATGGAACGGGCCCGAGAAGCTCGCGAAGAGCGCCGCGCTGCTGAACCCACGCTGCGCGCCGAACCGACGCCCCGTGAGGAGCCCCTCACGATCGACGACGCTGAGTTCCCTGATCCTCCGCGCCCCCGGCTCTCCTCGGACGACGCCAACGAGTCGAGCGACGATGACACGGACTATCGCGCGATCGATGGTCTCGATGTCGAAGAACGCGCGAGCTTGGACCGGGAAGACGACACGATCTTGCTCCGGCTGCTGCAGCGTGTGCGCGGCCCGCTCCGCAAGGGACAGATCACCAAAGAGCCGCTCAGCTATGAGCACATGCTCATCGACGAGGCTCAGGATCTCAGCCCGGTCGAGATGGCCGTCCTCTTCGACACCGTCAGCCGCGGCCAAAGCATCACCCTGGCCGGGGATACCGCTCAACGGCTGCACATGGACAACGGCTTCACCGACTGGAGCACGGTCCTCGGCGAACTCGGCTTGTCCCACGTCCAGGTGGAACCCCTCGAGCTCAGCTACCGCTCCACCGCCCAGATCCTGGACCTGGCCCAGCACGTCCTCGGTCCGCTTAAGCCTGCCGTGCCGCCCAAGGCGACGCGGGACGGCGCCCCGGTCGAGCTCTTCCAGACCGCGGCCACCGGCGACTCCGCGGCGCTCTTGGCCGAAGCTCTCCGCTCACTCAGCCTCGAAGAACCTCGCGCGTCCGTCGCGGTGATCGCCCGCTACCCGGAACAAGCGGACCTCTACTACGAAGCCCTCAAGAAGGGCGAAGTGCCCTATCTCCGGCGCATCGTCGATCAGGAGTTCCCCTTCAAACCTGGCGTCGACGTCACCGACATTCGTCAGGTGAAGGGCCTCGAGTTCGACTACGTGATCCTGGTGGAGGTCACTGAGACCTCCTACCCCGAGGAAGACGAAGCTCGCCATCTCCTGCACATCGGCGTCACCCGCGCCGCTCACCAGCTCTGGCTCCTCTCGAGTGGACGCCCGAGCCGCCTCTTGCCCGAAGCGCTGCGCGAACGCGGTTATTGAACCTCCCCTCGGCTTGCTGCATGTTCTTCTCGAGCCCCTCGACCCGAGCCCCTATGCCAAAGCTCTCTACCCTTTCGCTCCTCTTGCTCCTCGTCGGCTGCTCCGGCCAAAAAAACCACAAGTACGGAGAATCCGAGTGGACGATGCCGGAGGATCGACCGACCGCGCAGAGCTCGAAGGGGGAGGTTCAGGAGGTGCCCGAGGATGTCGTGCGCAAGGCGGCGCGCCCCTTCCGCGGTTATCGGAGCGCTGATGAGCGAGTGTTCGAGGAGGAGACCTTCTTGACCTACCTCGCCTCCGCCGATGTGATTTGCTTCGGTGAGATCCCTGACTCACCGATCCATCACTACGCGGAATTGCGCCTGATCGAAGGGCTCTCCGATCGGCGGCCGGTGCGCGGTTTCGAGCTCGCCGTGGGCTTCGAAATGGTGCGCATCACCTATCAGCCGGTCCTCAAGCGCTACGAAGACGCGCCACGTCCCTTCTCCTTTTTGAGCCCGAAGATCTTCTTCGCCGACGAATGGGGCTATCCGGAGGCGTACTACGCGCCGGTGTTTGAGCTCGCCGCCTCCTCGAACGCGCGTCTGTTCGCCCTCGGCATGTCGAAGAAACTGACCGCCCAGATCGAGGAACGAGGCCTTTCGAGCCTGACCGCGGATCAAAAGGCCGTGCTCCCCCGACTCGATTTCTCGAACGCTGAGCACCGGGCCGTGTTTGACGCGCGCATCAAAGACCACCCCGATTTCGGGACCATCGACGTCGAAAACCACTACCAGGCCCAGGTCGTCCGAGACGAAGTCATCGCCGACCGCTCGACTCAGTTCATCATGGAGCGTCTCGGCGCACGAAAACTCCTCATCTTCGCGGAGGAGGCTCGCTGCCACCGCTCAGGTATCCCGGCGCGCATGCTGCGCCGCAGCCCCGAGCTCTCGGTCGTCGCCCTCAACGTCGCCAAGGACCGCTCCTCGGCCGACGGCTACGACTACTCCTTCCAGTTCGAGTGAGGGAATACCTCCCTCGCGGGAGCGTATTTGAGCTCGTCCTCTTTTCCTGAGGCGGCAGAGCTGAGCAAAAGAGCCCGCGGGGGCGCGGAAAACGAGCGTAACAGTGACGCCAGGGGGGGCGTCACACAGGGACTGTTACGCTCTGTAAGCTATTGAATTTACATCAATAAACCTTGGCATCTCCGGTGCAAAAGGGGCTCTCGAACGCGCCTCGTTGCGCCAGCCCCCGAAGGAGATGCCCCAATGACCCAAGCCGCCACCGTTTCGAGTTTCCGTTCCTCCCCCACAACCCCTGCGCTCCGCCCCCTCCGCAAGGTGAGTCACCTCGAGCTCGTGCACTCGCGACCCGCGCGCCCGGCTTCGAGTGAAGAAGAGCTGATCGAGCTCATGCTCGACAACGACGCCGCTGGCTGGGCACGCTTCTCCCGCGAGTACTCGGGCCTTGTCTTGAGCGTCATTCGTCGAGTGCTCGGCCGCTTCCGCAGCGTGACGAGCGAGGGTGACGTCGAAGAGATCTATGCCCGCTTCTGTTTCGACCTCCTGGCCCACGACAAGCGCAAGCTGCGTCTTTATAACCCGGAAAAGGGTTCTCGCCTCTCGAGCTGGTTCTCATTGCTCGCCAGCAACGCGACCTACGATTACCTCCGCAGCGTCCGTCGCAACCAGGGGCTCGACCCGATGCCGGAGCGCGATTGCTTCGCCTCCGAGTGCCCCTCTGCTTTCGAGGTGGTCGCAAAGACCGAGCAGGCTCGTTTGGTCTCTGTCATTCTGGACGAGCTCAGCGAGCGAGATCGGCAGTTCGTCGAGCTCTACTTCGGCGAAGGCCTCGCTCCTGAGGAAATTTCCGCCAAAATGGGCATCAACATCAAGACCGTGTACACAAAAAAGCACAAAATCACCGCTCGCTTGAGCACGATCGTCGATAGCACGTGCGAGGCCTGACAAGGCTATGGTAGACGGGCCCTGTGCACCTCCTGCACAGGGCCCGTTTCGCGTTTGTGATTCTTCTATGGGCGGTGGGCTGTGGGCGCAGCTCAGCGCCAGCTCCCGTCCGTTCGGAGCCCTTTGCGCCCCCCGAGACGAGCCCCGAGGCCGCGCGTATTCAGGTGGTCTCCGATCCGGAGCGCCCCACACTCAAGCTGGTCCACCGCGCGGGCGATCCTGAAGGCGGCGTCGCGATGGCGGTCTTCACCGAAGGAGGCAGCCGCTCGACCATTGGGCTCTTGGCGCTCCTGCACGCGCGGCTCACGACCCAAGAGAACTTGAGTGTCCGCGCCTTCTCGACGGGCCTGGTCGTGTCCGCCCTGACTCCTTCCGCTGCTCTTGCTACGGAGGCGATGAAGAGGTTCTCCGGAGCCCTCCGCGCGCCCCTCGGCAAGGAGGAGCGCGTCGAGATCCTGGCGGATAAGTTGCTCGCGAAGCTTCCGAAGGTCGACTCAAGGATCGACGGCTGTCTCGGGGTGCTCGGGGGTGACGAGCCTTCTCGCGAACCTTTTACGCAGCGGGAACTTGAGAAGATCCGGAGCGAACACGCGGTGAGCATGCGCGTCGGCTGGGGCGCACTCGGCTCCCCCGAGCTCCTCAGCGCCGTCCAAAAAACCCATCAAGACCAGTCGTGGCCGAAAGGTTCGATGGTTTCGGTGCCCTCCTTCGATGCGAGCCATCTGAAACAGAAGACGGGCCCCTTGCGCCAGATCCGCTTCGCGCTCGCGACCCCGCGCGTGAACGAAGCGCTCGTCGCCCTCGAAGAGCTCGAGGATCGGGAGCATCCCTTGCGGGCACACCTTGCGGCAGAAGCGGGCCGCTATGGCCTGGCGACGAGCCGCATCGCGGTCCAGCCCTTCGGGGCCTGTCTCGCTTTGACCCTCGACCAAGAGCCCGGGGCGCGCGCCCCCAAGGCGGAAGATCTCGCCGCGCTCATCCGCGTGACGCAAAAGGAGCTGAGCTTCGCCCTCGATGTCGCCGCGCCCAAGCGCGGCAGCGCGACCACCCTCCTCACCCCGGAGACGGCCCAAGACGCCTTGGCGCTGGCAGCGTGGACGGCGCCGCCCTCTCCGGTCCTTCAGGGAGAGTATTCGTCTGCGGAGGTGGTCCTCGGCAGCAGCGACGGGCTCTCGGTGTCGGCCATTTCGAAGGAGCTCGCCCGGCTCGAGAAGAGAGAGCTCGGGGAACATCTCGAGATTCGGCGCAAAGACGAGGCCGGCCAAGGCGAATCTTGGCTGCTCTTGGCGAGTCCCTGCGGTACGGCGCCCGAATCGGTGCGCGAGTCGGGCTTTCGCGAGCTCACAGTGCGCTCATTGGCCCTCGATTTTGATGGCGTAGACGACGTGACAGTCGAGCCTTGGGCGACGCCGACGGCCATGGGACTCCTCGCCCACGCGCCGCGTCGCTACGGAGAGTCGACGCGGCACCACGCGATGCGGATCGCGCGCACTTTGGGCCGGGCGCTCGGTGGAGACGCGCTCGATGGGCGCGAGGTGGCGGCGGCTCGGGCGCGCCTGATCAGTGAGGTCGGTGACGCTCCGGGGCCGAAGCTCGCGCTCGACGTGATGAGCGGAGGAAAGCCCTCTCTCTTCGAGCCCCGGGGCAACAGCGAGGCTTTGAGCAACGCTTCCTCTGCCGACGTCGAACGGGTGCGGGCGGAGCTCGCGTCCGAGCCGCTCCGCGTCGCATTCCTCGACAACAGCGGACAAGATCAGGCGGGCGCGGTGCGCGAAGCGCTGGGGATTTGGCTCGACCGGTCGACGAACGAAAAGGCAAGGTGTCCCTCCGCCGCGCCCGCCGCGGCGAAGCCGGGCGTGTGGACTTTGGTGAGTCCGTCGGACGGGGTTGTGCCGCGGACTTATATTGGCTTGCCGACGTCGGGCTCTGTCGAGGCGGGGCGCGGTCTCGTGTTCTTGCTCGAGCGTGAGGGGGGATTTTTGACGAAGGGACTGCTCGAGCCCGGTCTCGCTCTCACCGCCTCTCCTCGCTACCTCGGCAGCGAAGGCGGCGGGCTCTTCCTCTTCGAGCTCGGGGCCGAGCGCGATCGGCTCGAAGACGCTGAGAAGCAGCTGCGAGCTATCTTGCACAGGCTTTCGGAGCGAGGGCTCACGAGCGCCGAGCTGGAACTGGTTCAAAAGGAGCAGGCGCGCCGGGATCAGGAGCTGCGTCGACTTCCGCGGGGCCGGATCGTCGAGCTCTGGAGCGGACCTTCGCGTCCGCTCTCGCGAGAGCAACTCCTCGAACATTTGCGGCACTTCCGCGCAGCGGAGCACCGGATCTTCCGGGTGCGCACCGAGCGCTAAGGTGAGCCCCGCCGCTCTCACTTTTCACTCACTGTCTCTCAGTCGGGCAGCGGGAGCATCTCAACTTCGACGAAGATCGGCTTTCGATCGCTCACGACCACCGTGTCGAAGGGGAAATAGCCGTTCCGCTCGACGCTGATGCGGTGTTTCCCTTCCGGGACGCGCACGCCGCGTTTGGCGACGGTGCCGAGTTTCGCCACGTACTCTCCGTCGATGTAGACGAGAGCGTCCTTCGGCGTGTCCGAAGTGTGAGTCACCTTCATGCTGACGGCGCTCCGAAGGCCCATCGTCGCGCATCCGGTGGACACGAGGACGAGCGCGAGGCCGACAAGGCTGGTCCGAAGGGCGCGGCCTTTTTTGTGTCGCTGGGCTGGTCTCACTGGGGAGAAGATAGCCCGCGGCCGCGCGCTCGGAAAGGCTGCCGGAATCCTGGGGCGCGGCCGCGGGAGAGCCCCCCGAGCACTCGCCGCACGAGCTCTTTGGCGAAAAATTGGGCCGGCGACCCCAAAAAAGAAGCTCAAACCCTGAGCTAAAGCTGCGGGCCCCTAGCAGCAGGAGCCCGCCGCGGAGAGCTCACTCCCACTCGATGGTGGCCGGGGGCTTCGAGCTGATGTCGTAGGCGACGCGGTTGATGCCGCGCACCTCGTTGATGATGCGTGTGCTGATGCGCGCGAGGATTTCGTGGGGGATGCGGGCCCAGTCGCCGGTCATGCCGTCGCTCGAGGTGACGGCGCGGATGGCGCAGGCTTCCTCGTAGGTTCGGTCGTCGCCCATGACGCCGACGCTGCGCACAGGCAAGAGCACGGCGAACGCCTGCCAGATCGACTCGTAGAGGCCCGCCGCGCGGATCTCTTCATCCACGATCGCGTCCGCCTCCCGCAGCGTCTCGAGGCGCCTCTCCGTGAGCTCACCGAGACAGCGCACGCCGAGCCCCGGACCGGGGAACGGGTGACGCCACAGGACGTCGTGGGGCATGCCCATCGACTCCCCCGCCGCGCGCACCTCGTCTTTGAAGAGCTCCCGGAGCGGTTCGATGAGCTTCAGGTTCATCTTCTCAGGGAGCCCGCCCACGTTGTGGTGGCTCTTGATGACGGCGCTCGGGCCACGCACGCTCACGGACTCGATGACGTCGGGATAGAGGGTCCCCTGCACGAGCCATTTGGCGTTTTCGATCTGGCGAGCGTGCTCTTCGAAGACCTCGATGAAGACGCGACCGATGATCTTGCGCTTCTGCTCAGGATCGGTGACGCCCTTGAGCTCGCTCAAGAAGCGCTCGCGGGCGTCGACTGCGATCAAGTTGAGCTCGAAGCTCCTTTGCATCATGCGCACGACGCCTTCGAACTCACCTTTTCGGAGCAGGCCGTTGTCGACGAAGATGCAGACGAGGCGATCGCCGAGGGCCCGGTGACAGAGAACCGCGGCCACCGAAGAATCGACGCCTCCGGAGAGACCACAGATCACGCGCTCATCGGGGCCGACCTGGCTCCTGATCTTTTCGATCGCTTCTTCGACAAAGGACCCTGGGGTCCAGTCGGGGCTCAGGCCCGCCACGTCGAACAGGAAGGAGCGCAAGATCTCGGCGCCCCGGGGCGTGTGAGCGACCTCGGGGTGGAACTGGATGCCGTATTGCTTTTTGTCCGGGTTGGCGATCGCACAGAAGGGAGCGCTCGGGCTCGAAGCGACGCGATGGAAGCCAGGCGGCGGCAAGGTGAGGCGATCGCCGTGGCTCATCCAGACGCGAATCCGCTCACCCACCTGGAATGAGGAGAAGATCCCGATCGGCTCTTCGATGGTGAGATCGGCGGCTCCGTACTCGTGGTGCGCTCCCTTCTCGACCTTTCCGCCGAGCAGATGTGCCATGAGCTGCTCGCCGTAACAGATGCCCAAGATCGGGATGCCAAGGTCGAAGACTCTCCGGTCGACCTTCGGTGAGTGCTCGCCGTAGACGCTGTCGGGACCGCCCGAGAGGACGATCGCCTTCGGAGCGAGCCCTTGGATCACCTCGAGCGAGACGGTGCACGGGTGGATTTCGCAGTAGACGTGGCTCTCCCGGATGCGACGGGCGATGAGCTGGGTATATTGGGAGCCAAAATCGAGCACGAGGACGACCTCGTGACGGTGCGCCGGAGTCATGGGCGGGGCAGCTAGCACGCACGCCGCGGATCCCAAAAACCGAGCGCCGAACGCGGAGGATCTCGCTTGCCTCGCGCGCTCACCCGGCCCAGGCTCCCCCCGCCGTGAAGGACAGCTACCGGCCACCCGAGTATCCCCGCCGCGAACCGAGCTTCGAGGGCCTGACCACCCGCGAGCTCGGCATGAACATCGCCCTCGCCTCTTTTTCGGTGCTCTTCTTGGCCACGCTCATCGCGTGCCTCGTGATCCGGAGCGAGACGGACAATTGGCGAAACGCCGAGACCCCGGGCCTGCCGCTCGGGCTCGGACTCAGCACGCTCCTGCTCGTGGTGCTCTCGGCGGTCCTGTATCGCGCCGATCGGCTCCTTCTGCGGAACGCGGTCGACAGCTTCCGCTTCCATCTGCAAGCGGCGCTCGGACTCGGGCTCGTGTTCCTGGTGACGCAAGGGGCCAATACGATGAGCGTGCTCTTGGGTGCGTCCCTCGAAGGAGTGCGCACGCTCGCCATTTACAGCTTCTTTCTGCTGACAGGGCTCCATGCGCTCCATGTTCTTGGGGGCGTCGTCGCGCTCCTATTCCTGACTGGAGCGCGGGAGTATTCGAGCTCGAAGCGCGAAGGTGTCGTGCTCGTGCGCCGTTACTGGGACTTCTTGCTCGCGGTTTGGCTCGTGATGATGGCAGCCTTCGCGATATTCTGAGGCGGGCTTGTGCCGGCGACAGGACGAGCCGTCGAACGCCCTCGAAGGTGCTCGACAAATGGGCTCTGCGCTCCCCCTCTTGCATAATGGCGTTCATCCGTTCAGGCTGGCCGCCCGATGCGAGGCACTCTTGGCGACGGCCTGAATAGCGCCCAGCGCACAGCGGTCACCACGCTCTCGGGACCGCTCTTGGTTCTCGCTGGCGCAGGAACCGGGAAAACCCGCGTGATCACCTTCCGGATCGCCGAGCTGATCCGCGGCGGGACCAAGCCGAATCGCATCCTGGCGGTCACCTTCACCAACAAAGCGGCCCGAGAAATGAAGGAGCGCACCTCGCAGCTCCTCGGCCGCAAGAAGAAGGGCGAGGCCGGACCCGAGGTCAGCACCTTCCACTCCCTGTGCGTCCGCGTGCTCCGGCGCCATGCCCGCACCCTCGGGTATCCCGAGCATTTTTCGATCTACGACCGCGGCGATCAGGAGAGCCTGGCTCGCTCGGCGCTGCGCGACGTGCGGGTTGGTCATGAAAAGCTCCGGCCGAGCGACCTGCTGCATAAGGTGAGCGGCTGGAAGAGCCAGGGCATCACAGCCAAAGAGGCGGAAGGTCTCGTCAGTAAGGATACGGACCTGCTCGCGGTGATGGCTTACGGGCGGTACGAGGCGCTCCTTCGCGCTTCGGGCGCGATGGACTTCGATGACCTGTTATTGAACACCGAGCGCCTGTTCCGGGAGCATCCAGAAGCGCGCTTCGCCGAAGAGTCCCGCTTCGATCACTTATTGATCGACGAGTACCAAGACACCAACGGGCTCCAGTACCAGATCGTCAAAGCTCTCGCTTCGCGGCACCGAAATCTCTGCGTCGTGGGCGACGATGATCAATCGATCTACGGCTTCCGCGGCGCGGAGGTCGAGCACATCCTCCACTTCAAAAGCGATTGGCCCGACGCCAAGGTCGTTCGGCTCGAGGACAATTACCGCTGCACCGAGTGGATCATCCACCTCGCCAACAATCTGATCGCGCACAATAAGGCGCGGCACGACAAGGTGCTGCGCGCGGCGCGAGGCCGCGGCGTCGCGCCGCGCTTTTTGGCCTTTGAAGACGAGGAGAGCGAAGCGGACGCCATCGCCGCCGAGATCCACGGCAAGATCAATCGCCAGGACGACGAGCGGATCCCCGCCAGCCACATCGCGATCCTGTTCCGCACGAACGAGCAGCCCCGCGCCTTCGAGCAGGCGCTGCGCCGAGCCGGCATCCCCTATGTCCTCGTCGGCGGACAGAGCTTCTTCGACCGCAAGGAAATCAAAGATCTCCTTTCTTACCTGCGCGTCCTCGCCAATCCCCTCGACGAGGTTTCGCTCCTGCGCATCATCAACACCCCCGCGCGTGGCATCGGCACAAGCTCCATCGAGGCGCTCCTCAAGAAGGCCGTCGAAGAAGGGGCGCCGCTCATGAAGGTGTTGCCCGACGCCCCGAAGATCGCTTCGGTCAGCCAGCCTGCAGCGAACGCGATCGGGGAGTTCTTGGCGCTGCTCGACGAGTTCAGGGCCCGCTCCCGGCGGGAGCTCCTCAGCCAGTGGTTCCCGGAGTTTTTGGCGCGGGTGAACTACAAGGCGGAGATTGAACGGCAATATAAGGATCCGAGCGAGCAGGAGACGCGCTGGAACACCGTCGAGCAGCTCCTCAACTCGATCGTCACTTATGAAAATCGCAGCGAGTCCCCGTCGTTGATCGGCTTCGTCGAAGAGACGACCCTGATGTCTCAAGGAGACGACGACGATGACGATAAGCGCCGCGAGCACTCTGTGACGCTCATGACCCTCCACAGCGCCAAGGGGCTCGAGTTCCCCGAGGTCTATCTGGTCGGCATGGAAGAGGGGATTTTGCCCCACAAGCGCTCGGTGATCGAACAGATCAGCCACGGAAGCAGCGCGATCGATGAAGAGCGGCGGCTCGCCTACGTCGGCGTCACTCGAGCCCAGAACGTGCTCACTTTGAGCTACGCGAAGGGGCGGATGAAATGGGGAAAGCTCAGGAATCAGCTTCCGAGCCGCTTTCTGCTCGAGATGCGCGGCCAGACCGACAAGTCCCAGGAGATCGCCCAGCTCGCCGTCGAGCAGCTCTCGCGCGAAATCGAGCGCGCCGAGGCCAAGGCCGAGACGGAGCCCAAGGGGAAGGGCAAAGGGAAGAAATCGGCGAGCCCTCGCAAGAAGAGCGGCGACGAAGGGCCGAGTGATGCCCCGGTGCAGGCCGTGCGCCGGAAGAAGTTCGATTCGAACGGTCAGAAGGTCCCAAGTGTGACGGCTCGACCGGCGCCGCCGCCGGTTCCTCCGCCGGCTCCTCCCAAAGCCGCGTCCTCAGAGTCGGCCGCGGTCTCGCCGCCTTCACCTGTGGCTCCACCGAGCGCCGTCTCGCCCGCCATTCCGTCCGCTCCCCTGGCTCCCGGCGCGACGCCGGAGATCGCTCCGCCCGTCGCGCCGCCCGCTCCCCCCATCGCCTCGGCCGTTCCAGCCGCGCCGGTCACGCCCCCGGCCGCCGCAGCTCCGCCCATTATGCCCCCGGCCGCAGCTCCGCCCGCCACGCCCCCGGCCGCCGCAGCTCCGCCCGCCACGCCCCCCGCAGCACCGTCCGTGGCGCCCCCCACAGCACCGTCCGTGGCGCCCCCGGCCGCCGCAGCTCCGCCCGCCACGCCCCCGGCCGCCGCAGCTCCGCCCATCATTTCGGCTCCCGCGCCCGCAGTCGAGCGCCCCGCGCCCGCCCCCTCTCACCCCCGGCGCCCCGACCCACCTCGCTTCGTTCAGGTCAGCCTGTTTGGGGATCTTGAGCCCCCTCGGAAGTGATCCCCGAGGTCAGCCGGCCTGGCGCTCCCTAGGCCGTCAGAGTAAGGTTTCAAAGATCTCTGAAAGATCTGCCATGCAGGACTCCCCCCGCTCCCAAGATCTGCTCTCGGCAGAATTGGTCGTGGCTGACGCCATCGGAAAGCTGATGCATTTCTGGGGCTTCAAGCGACCTATGGGCCGCATCTGGACCCTCTTGTATCTTTCTAAGGATCCCCTGACGGCGGCGGACCTCGGCGACCGGCTCCACATGAGCTCGGGCGCGATCTCAATGGCGCTCGCTGAGCTCGAGAAGTGGGGGGCGATCACGCGCACCTGGGTTCCGGGCGAACGGCGGGACTTCTTCACCGCCGAAACCAGCGTCTGGACCATGGTCCGGCGCGTCCTTCGGGAGCGGGAGCTGTCCATCGTCCGGGATTTCCGCGGCTCTCTGACGACGGCGATCGCTGCCCTCGAAGCTGAATCGCCGAAGGCGCCCTCCCTGGCTGCTACTTACCGCCTTGAGCGGCTCAAAGATCTCGAGCGACTCGCACGCACCGGAGAGACTCTCTTGAGTGCCCTCGTCGCCGGCGGCGTTGTCGATCCGACTGTGCTCGCCGAACCGAAACCCCAGCACCCCTCCCTGCCCCAACATGACTGAACTGACCGCCTCCTCCTCTCAAAAGCCCGTTCCCCGTCCGGAGGGCGGCTCCGGCGCGATGTTCGACGCGATCGCTGAGCGTTATGATCTCGTGAATCGGATCATCTCCCTTGGCATGGACCAGAGCTGGCGACGGCGGACCGTGGACTCCCTCGGACTCAAGGAGCGCGGCGGCAAGGTGCTCGACCTGGCGACGGGAACCGCCGACTTGGCGCTGATGATCGCTGAGCGGGCGCCCGCCGTCGAAGTCACGGGCAGCGATCCCTCCGAGAACATGCTGGCCATCGGGCGTCAGAAGGTCGCGCGCTCTCCTTACGCAAGCCGGATCCACCTCGAGACCGGTGACGCGCAGGCCCTGCCCTTCCCCGACAGTACCTTCGACGGCATCACCATCGCCTTCGGCATCCGCAACGTGCCGGACCGCGAGCGCGCTCTCGCCGAGATGGCGCGGGTCTGCAAGCCGAACGGCCGCGTCGCTATCCTCGAGCTCTCCGAGCCGGGTCCTGGATTCTTCGGAGCCTGCGCCCGCGTGCACGTGCACCACGTCGTGCCTTGGGTCGGCTCTCTGCTCAGCGGCGCGAAGGAGTATCGTTACTTACAGAAGTCGATCGCCGCCTTCCCGCCGGCGACCGAGTTCGCTCAGATGATGGAGCGCTCTGGGCTCCGGGTCGTTGAGCTCGTGTCCTTCATCTTCGGCGTGGCCCACCTCTACGTCGCGACCCCTCAAATTGGATCTTCGACGAGCTGATCGGTGGGCATGAGCGATTCGTCAGAGACGAACCTGCGGCGAGCGCTGCTCGGAGCGAGTCCAGATCGACTCGTCGCCGTCACGCTCGAGGCGCCTCACGGTCGAGCGCGGGCGCTGCTCCGCCGCACGGGGGAGTCCCTCGCCGGGGAGCCCTGCGTCCTTTGGAGCCGGGGCGATCCCGAAGAGGGGATCTGGGTCGGTCGCGGGGCGGCCGTTTGGCTTCGGGCGGACGGTCCCGAGCGCTTCGAAACCCTTCAGAGATTACTTGAGAAAACATTCGCAACTCTCGAATATCACGGAGATTATCGAGATCGACTGAGGGCGTTCGGTGGAGGCGCATTCTTCGCGTCGGGCCCTGAGTGCGCGGCGCGACGGACCTTCGGCGCCGCGAGCTTTGTCCTGCCGCGGGTGACCTACGTGGACGGCGCGCGAGCCACTGTGACCGTGGTCGGCGACGGGAGTGAGGTCGAGGCGACCCTCGAGCTCGTCCGCTCGGTCCTGTCAGAGCCGGAGCCCCGAACCGATGGGCAGGCGCTCCCCTCGGGTCCGCTCGGTACGCTCGAGGTCGACCCGACCGCCGCCGAGAGGTTCCGTCAGCTCGTCATCGCCGCCAAGCAGCACATCGCCGAGGGACACTTCGATAAGGTGGTGCTCGCGCGGAGAGTCCGAGCTCTCTTCGAGTCTGAGCCCGACCTCGGAGCGATCTGTGAGCAGCTCCTCACCGGCAATGCCGACTCGGTTCGTTTCGCTTACGCCTTCGGCAAGGTGGCCTTCTTGGGGGCGACACCGGAGCGCTTAGTGAAGGTGCGCGGGCTCGAGTTCGAGGTCGACGCCCTTGCCGGCACGATCCCCAAGTCCGCGAGCGACGCCAAGAAGCGGCTCTTCGAGAGCGTCAAAGATCGAAGGGAACACGCCTTCGTGGTCGAGGCGATCCGATCGGCCCTCGCCCCGATCGCAAGCGAGCTCACCATCGACCGTGAGCCGGAGCTCAGCGAGCTCCCCCAGCTTTACCATCTCCGCACTCCCATCCGCGGCCGGTTCAGTTCTCCTAGGAGCGCCCTGGAGGTCGCCGCTCGCCTGCACCCGACGCCCGCGGTCGGCGGTTATCCGACCGCGCCTGCTGTTCGGTTTATTGAAGAACAAGAGGCCTTCTCCCGCGGCTGGTACGCCGGACCCTTCGGTTGGGTCGGGCCGTCCGGCGACGGGGAGTTCGTGGTCGCGCTCAGGTCTGCCCTCGTCGACGGTGTTCAGGCGGAGCTCTACGCGGGCGCCGGTATCGTCTCGGCGTCCTCGCCCGAGGCAGAGTTCGAGGAGACGGAGCTCAAGCTCGGACGCATGCTGGGCGTGCTCGGGCTCGCCCGCCCCCATCCCCCGCGGGAGCAAAGTTCGCCACGGAGCTCGGACGGTCGGGCTTCGGCGCTTCCGTTGCCCGTGAGGCAGCCGTGACGAGCGGGCCACTGAATCTCCAAGGAGAATGGGCGCGGCTCTTGGTCGCGGGGCTCGTTCGCCTCGGGGCCCGAGACTTTGTGGTGAGCCCGGGCTCCCGGAGCACTCCTCTCGCCCTGGCGCTGCTCGCTGAACAGAACGAACGGGGCGCGCAAGTTCGCGTTCATTCGGTGATCGACGAACGAGCCGCAGGCTTCTTCGCGCTCGGCCTCGCTCGCTCGACGGGCGTCGCCCCTGTGCTCATCTGCACCTCAGGGACAGCTCCCGCCCACTACTACCCCGCGCTCATCGAAGCCTACGAGGCGCGCCTCCCGCTCCTGGTGCTCTCGGCCGATCGCCCCCCGGAGCTCCAAGAGGTCGGCGCCGCCCAGACCATTCGCCAAAACGAGCTCTTCGGCCAGTTCGTGGCCTATTGCACCGATCTCGGAGCCGCGAGCGCCCGCTCGGGCTCCTTCGAGGCTCTCGCTCACAAGCTCGAGCTCGCTTGGTCGACGGCAGAGAGCAGCGCGCGCCCGGTTCACCTCAACGCACCCTTCTATAAACCTCTCGAGCCCGGCGCCACGACCGGTGAACAGGAACAGGCCCTCCGCGCCCGCGTCGAGCTGCTGCTCCGTGAGCTGCCGCGCTTCCACGCGGGCGAGCTCCGATCGGGCAAAGCCGCCGAGCTCCTCGAGGGCGCGCTCGCCGAGAGCCGCCGTCCGCTGTTCGTGCTCGGCGTGCTCGGTTCAGAAGAGCGCGTAAAGGTGGAGGAGGTTCTCGCTCGCGAAGCGAGCGCGCGGGGGCTCGACGTGGAGGAGCTCGCCATCTGGAGCGAAGTCGCCTCCGGCTCGCCTCACCGGCTCGATCTCGAGGTCGCTCTCCGCGCAGGCGGAGCCCATCTTGAGCCTGATTGTGTTTTCCAGTTCGGCGCGCGCACCTGTTCCTCGCGCTATCTCGAGTGGCTCGCGCGCACGCGCCCGAAGACGGTCCTCGTCCAGGAGCACGAACCCCTCGATCCCACGCGCTCGGCGACCTTGAACCTGAGCCTCCCCTTGAAGAGCCTCGAGCTGCCCCGAGCAGGCGCGCGCCCTGCGCGGGACTCTAGCTTTTTGGAAGCGACAGGGGCGCTCAGCGAGCGCGTTCGGCGCGAGCTCGACGAGCGGCTGTTTGGCCCTCTGCCCTCTTCGCCGAAGACACGCGGCGAACCAGAGCTCGAAGAAGCGCGGGCCGTTGCGCTCATCGCGCGAGCGCTGCCGCAAAGTGAGCTCTTCGTGGGCAATAGCCTGCCCCTTCGCATCACGAGCGCCGTGTTGCCTCGGGCCCGCGCGACGGCTCCACCGCTCCGGCGCATTTTCGTCCAGCGGGGCGTCAACGGCATCGATGGATTGATGGCGGGGGCCGCGGGACTCGCGAGCGCCCCGGGAGAAGGTCCGGTTTCGCTCTTCTTGGGAGACGTGAGCGCGGCGCACGATCTCGGAGCTCTCGCGCTCCTGCGCGAAACGGCGCGCCCCGTCTGGGTCTGGATCTTCGATAACGGCGGCGGCCACATCTTCGACCAACTCCCCCTCGGCAAGAACCCGCCCGAGGGTTACGAGCTCTGGCGCACCCCGCCGCGCCTCGATTTCGCGGCGATCGCCGCCGCCTATGGGCTCCTGTCCTTCGCAGTGGAGAGCGAAGAGGCGCTCAAGGACCTGCTCGCGAGCTTCTTCGAGAGAGCGCGCGAGCGCAGCGCTGTCACCCGCGTGCGCACCCGGAGCACGAGCGCGAACGAGTTCCTCGACTCGATCCGACCGAGCGAGCGCGGCTGAAGAGGCTCTATGACCAAGATCGCGCTCCACGGCTTCACCCAGTCGCCCGAGCAATGGCGCGGCATCTTCGACGGGGAAATCGTGGCTCCGTGGTTGCCCGGTCACGGCCCCTCGGCAGATCTCAGCGCGCGCTCCTTCGACGATGCGGCTCGGTCGATCCTCGAACTTGCCCGGAGCGCGACGGATGCGCCGCTCCTCGTCGGCTATTCGATGGGCGCGCGGCTGGCTCTTTCGGCTCTCGCCCGCGAGCCCTCTCTCTTCAAGCGAGCGATCCTGATCGGAGTGCAGCCGGGGCTCGAGGAGCCGGAGGCGCGCGCGGAGCGCCGCCGCTGGGAGCGCAAGTGGATCGATATGCTCGAGAGGGAGGGCCTCGAGAGCTTCCTCTCCGCCTGGGAGAAGCTGCCTCTCTTTGGAGACCAGAACGACGGACCCCAGGCACAAGCCCAAGCTGCGCGGCGCCGCAGTCACACAGCGCGCGGCCTCGCCCACGCTCTCGGAGTGCTCGGCCTCGCGGATATGCCGAACCATTGGGGCGAGCTCTCGAAGATCCCGTGCCCCGTCGAGCTCGTGGTCGGCGAGAAGGATGAAAAGTTCCGCGCCCTCGCCGAGCGCGCGCTCCCCCGATTCCCCCGCGCGCGTCTCCATGTCATCCCCGGCGCCGGTCACAATCCCCTCGAAGATCAGCCTGACGAGACCCGCGCCCTGCTCCGCCAACTCGCGGACAGCTGAGCAGCCCGCCCGGACGTTTTTCCCGCTCCGCCGTCGCGCGGGAGTCTGGCGAGGCCAGGTCCCGAGAAGGATTGTGCGCCCTTCGGCGCCCGAGGTGGTTCCCGCCTCCGCGGACGGGCGCTAGAGATCGCCCTCGATGAGCTCTTCGGTCGGACTCGCGCCTCCTTTGCCTCGTCCCGGTTCTGCGGGCGCGTGGCTCCTCGCCTGCCGCGTGAAGACGCTGCCTGCGGCTGTGGCGCCTGTCCTGCTCGGATCCGCGCTCGCGCTCCACGAGGGGCATTTCCGCTGGCTTCCGGGGCTGCTCGCTCTGGGGGGCGCGCTCCTTCTCCAGATCACTTCCAACTTCGCAAACGACGTCCTCGATTTCGAAAAAGGCGCCGATACAGATGAACGCGTCGGACCTGTGCGCGCCGTACAGGCGGGGCTTCTCACGCCGCGCGCCATGAAGCTCGGCCTGGGGGTCGTGATCTTGCTCCTTGTCGCGCTCGGCTCCGCCCTCGCCTTTCTGGTCGGACCGAGCATCATCGTGATCGGTGTCGCGTCGATCGTGGCGGCGCTCGCTTATACAGGCGGCCCTTACCCGCTCGCCTATTTGGGGCTGGGCGACCTCTTCGTTTTTCTCTTCTTCGGGCTCGTTGCGGTGCTCGGTACTGTCCACGTTCACGGCGCGCCGATCACGCCTCTCGCCGTGCTCTTTGCCGCAGCGGCGGGCGCCCTCTCCACGAACATCCTGATCGTGAACAACGTGCGCGATCGAGAGACGGACAAAATCGCGGGCAAGCGCACCACAGCCGTGCGCTTCGGAAGATCTTTCGCAGAGTGGCAATATACGCTCCTCGCCGCTCTCTCCTTCCTCGCGCCCGCCGTCGCGTTCTTGTTCGGCTGGGCGGAGTATCCAGTTCTGCTTCCCCTTCTCGCCTTCCCCCTCGCGCTCAAGGCGCGCCGGCATCTTCTCGAACGGGAGGGCGCCCTACTGAACCCAGTGCTCGGCGAGAGCGCGCGTGTGCTCCTGGTGTTCGGGGTGCTCGCGGCCTTGGGCCTTGTGGGAGCGCATTTTGCGCAAAAGGCCCGTCCCTCGGGGCCCCGCATCGCCGATCCCGCGGCCGCTCCGGAAAGCGCGGCGCCCGCGCCATGACCGAGGAGCGCACTTCGGAAGAGTTTCGGGTCCGCGAGCACCAGGGCGCCCATCGGACCATCACGACCAGCCGTCTGCGCTCGGTGGGGCGAAAGACGTTCTTCTTCGAGTGCCGCTCCGATGGACACACCTTCGTCGGGGAGGCGAGCCCGCTTCCGGGGTTTGGTTCGGACGATCCAGAGCGGGCTCGCCGGGAGCTCGCAGAGCTCGCTCCCGCGCAGTGGAGGCGGCTCCGAGGCGAGCTCGAGAGCCCAAGGCTCACCATCGAGGAGCTCGAAGAGCTCTCGAGCCCCCTCACGAGCCCAGCCGCGCGTTTTGCGCTCGAGACCGCGTGGCTCGAGGCGCGCGCGGCGCGGACGGGACTCGGTCCTTTCAGGCTCCTCTGCGGCGCGCTCGGCAAACAAGCAGGTGAGCCTCCGCGAATTCCGACGAGCGCCGTCCTCGATGCCGCCGAGGAGGAGCCGATGGCGCGCGCCGGGGCGCTCTATCGAGAGGGAATTCGAACCTTCAAGGTCAAGTGTGGGCTCGATATCGAGCGGGAGACGCGCCTTGTCACGGCTCTCTCGGAGCTCGGTGAGGTGTGCCTGCGGGTGGATCCAAATCTCGCTTGGTCGAAAGAAGAGCTAGCAGAGTACAGCCGCGCCCTCGCCCATTTACCGATCGAGTACATCGAAGATCCCTCGAGCGATCTCTCCGCTTGGCACGACAGCGCGCTCCCCGTCGCTCTCGACGAACCTCTCGCCTCTCTTGAGCCGAAGAGCGACGCACTCGCAGCGAGAGTTCAGTTTCTGATCTTGAAGCCCATGGCGCTCGGAGGTTTGAGTCAGGCCCTTCGCTGGGCTCAGGTGGCGGAACAGATCGGAGCGAGCCCGATCGTGTCTCACCTATTCGATGGGCCGGTGGCGCTCGATGCGGCGGCGGCGCTCGCCTTCGCTGTGCAAGATCCCGGGCGCGCCGCCGGGCTCGGGGACCACGCGGGTCTCTTCGCCTTCTCGGAGCGTCCCCGCACCGGGCTGGGAGCGTTCCTTGTGCCTTCCGGCGTCCGGGCGGGCTGAGCTCAAGGCGCTGGGCTCAGACAAAGGCTCGGTCGGGGCCGGCGGAGGTGATGGGCCGGGGCCCTAAAAACAAGAGCGATCTGGGGAGCTCCGTTATAGAACCCGGGCCGTGTTCGACCTCCTCGAAGGCCCTGACTCTACCCGTCCTGCGCTTGAGTTCTTGAGCGATGGCACGCGCGTCTCCTACGCGATGCTCCGCCATCGCATCCGTGAGCTTGCGCCGAGCCTCCGGGGCCAAAAGGGAAAGTTTCTTCCCTTCACTCCGACCCGCACCCCCGCCTCCATCATCGATCTCATCGCGCACCTCGAGTGCGGCATGGCTCTCGGTTTGCTCGACGAGCGGCGCACACCCATCGAGCGCGCGGGCGTCACCGAGCGTCTCCTTGCGTACCCAGCGCTGGATCGCGATCGCATCGTCCTGCCCACTTCCGGCAGCACCGGCGCGCCGAAGCTCGTCGTGCACACGGAAGAAAGCCTGATCGCAGCAGCCGTCGCGAGCGAACAGAACCTCGGCTGGGCAGTGAATGGGGATCGCTGGTACCTGAACCTGCCGCTCGCGCACGTGGGGGGGCTCGCGCTCCTCATCCGCTGCATCCGCGCGCGCCAGACCATCGTCGTCGGCGCGGCCCGCTCGAGCGAACCCGAGCACGTCCTTTCGGAGCTCGCCCGGGGCCAAGTCAGCCTCGCCTCCTTCGTCCCGACCCAAATCGCGCGCCTGCTGCGAGAGGAAAAGAGCGCGGAGCGCCTGTCGTTGCGCGCAGTGCTCGTCGGGGGGGCGCCGATCAGCGAAACCCTGCGGCGCCGAGCTCGGGAGCTCGGCTGGCCCCTGCTGACGACCTATGGCCTCACGGAAATGTCCTCACAGGTCGCTACCGAGTCGCCTTCGCTCCTTTACCGCGACGAAGACGACTCCCGGCTGCCGCCTCCCGGCTCCGTGGGCCAGCCTTTGCCCGGTGTTTCCGTGCGCGTCCAAGGGGACGGTACCTTGCAAGTGGGCGGCCCGATGGCGCTCCGGACCTACCTCGGACAAGGTTCACCTCTCGACGCCGAAGGCTACTTCACGACGAGCGATCTCGGGTCTTTGAGCCCGGACGGAACGCTCACGGTGCTGGGGCGCAAGGACAACATGCTCATCACCGGCGGCGAGAACGTGAGCCCCGAGATCGTCGAGGCGGCGCTGCTCGAAGTGCCTGGGGTGCGGGACTGCTGTGTGAGCGGCGCGCCGGATCCGGAGTGGGGTGAGCGCGTTGTAGCGACGCTCGTGGTCGAGGAACCCGAACCTTCCGACAGCGTGCTCCGAGGCGCCCTCGAGGCGAAATTGCCGCATTTCGCGATTCCGAAGGAGTTCCGCCGGGTCAGCGCGCTGCCGCTGCTGCCGAACGGAAAGCTCGATCGGAGAGCGGTGCGGAGCGCTCTTGTGTCCTAACTCACGCCCGCATCGCGCCCACAGGAGTGTTTCCCGGGGCGAGAGCCTCTCGGTGAGAGGGCTTCGCGCGCGAGGGCCAAAGGGGGCTCTGCCCGCCTACGCAGAGAGGATTCTTCTCCTAGACGCAATGGTCCATGACGGGGCCATCACCTTGCCGTGCCTTCAGAAAGGCCCCACCTTGAACCCTGATGTCCCACTCCTCCAAGCTCGTTCGAGCAGCCTCAGCCCTCAGTTTCCCTTGGCGCACCCGGGACCCGTTCTTGTTCTGTGCGCACCACAAGGATGCCTATCCTGCCGGGGATGACGCGATGGCAGCGCCCCCGAGCGCGCGGGCGGGCCGCCACATGGGCTCGGATTTCTCGGGCAAAGACGGCTTCAGTATGTACCACGGCGAGACGGTGCCGGGCTTCCCCGCGCATCCCCACCGCGGCTTCGAGACCGTCACCATCGCCCGCTCCGGGTACATCGATCACTCCGACTCCCTCGGAGCCACCGCTCGCTTCGGCAACGGTGACGTCCAGTGGCTCACCACGGGCGCCGGCATCGTGCACTCGGAGATGTTCCCGCTCGTCCATCAGGACAAGCCGAACCCCACTGAGCTCTTCCAGATCTGGCTCAACCTGCCGCGATCTTCGAAGATGGTCAGTCCTTACTTCTCGATGCTCTGGGGCGAAGACGTCCCCACGATCCGCCGCGGCGAACCCGGGCACCAGGCGGAGCTCCGCGTCATCGCAGGTCGCTTCGACGACACGGGCGCGGCGCCTCCTCCCCCTGATTCCTGGGCGAATCGCCCCGAGGCCCACGTCGAGATCTGGACGATCCGTCTCGAACCCGGCGCCAAGATCACGCTGCCACCGACCACCGCGTCTTCGAATCGCACGCTCTACTTCTTCCAAGGAAAGGAGATCATCCTGCGCGGAGCGGACGAAGAGATCTTGGTCGACCAGCACGCGATGATCGAGCTCCAGCCGACGCTCTCGGTCGAGCTCGAGGCGCCCGACGGCGAGGTCGAGTTGCTCCTGCTCGGTGGCGAGCCGATTGGAGAGCCTGTGGTCCAGCACGGTCCCTTCGTGCTCACGACCCACGAAGAGCTCGAGCAAACCTTCCGGGACTACAACCGGACGCGCTTCGGCGGCTGGCCCTGGGGCTCAAGCGGTCCCGTTCACCCTCGGACCAAGGGACGCTTCGCGATTCACACGGACGGGCGCATCGAGACCCGCGACTGACCCCGGCGAAAAATACGGGAAAGCCAGGCTGAGCCGGCCCGCGAACGGGCGCCGGCGAGCAGCAGAAGAATGAGGGCCGCGGGCCCGAACGACGGAAGCATCCCCGGCCAGACCCGCGACTCGACCACAACCGTGTGACGCCCCGCTGGAACGCGGAGCGAGACGAACCCCGGAGCCACCGCGCGCCGGGGTTCGTCGTTTCCATCCATCGTCACGCGGAAGTTCTGGAAGTAGGCGATGCGGAGCACGACATCGACAGGGTGGTCGCTCTCGATTTCCGCCCGATAGAAGCCGGGCCTGCTTTCGAGGGGACGAAGCTGGGCCCCCTCGGAGGAGCAGCCTTCGAGCGGGACCTCACTCTCGCGCACCTCCCCTTTCGTCCACTCGATCTCGATGTAGCGAGCTGGATCGAGAAGGTGGTCCGCCCCTTCGCTCGTCCTGAGCTCGGCGTAGAGCTTGCGCCCAAGCGCCCGGTTGTCGCCCGAGTAGCGCTCCGTGATGCACCCAACACCCCACAGATCGCCTCCTCCCTCGCGCACGAGCATCCGCATCGCTTCTGACGCGTGCAGCTCTCGCCACTCGGACGGAACCTCGTCTTTCGGCCAGAGCAGGTGGCGCACCCCGAGGGCTTCCGCGCGCCGGACCGAGCCGGGACGGGAGGGTTCGAGTCGGTTGAAGGCAAGCAGGTGGACACCGACGTGACCCCCGACTGCCCCGGTGGCGCCGATCTGGCGCGGGGTGTCGAGGGAGAGCCCGTCAAGCGTGAACAATCGGACGAAACTCTCGTCCTCTGCGTCGTACCAAACCCGGCCCTCGGCGGGTTCAGAAAGCCAGCTCTTGACGAGGTCGGCGTCGTAACCCGGCGGCGGCTTGAGACGCCGCAGGACGTCGGGCCAAGTTCGCACATAAGCGAGCCTCGGGGGTAAGGCGAAGATCAAACAAATCGCGCTGGCGGCGACGAGCACACCGCGCACCCAGCCGAGAGGGAGCGGCCGCGCTCGCAACCTCGAAAATTCCGCGAGATTTCTGGCCAAGGCCTCTGTGACGACGACAATCAAGACGGCCGCAGCGATCGGCAAGAGGGCGACGAAGCGGAGGGGCTGGATGAACTTGAGCGCTAACTCGCCGAGCATCCCGAGCTTCGGAAGGCTGGGTCCGCTCACGGAGACCAGAAGACCGAGGACCAGCGCAAAAAAGGCGCCCCTGACCTCCGGGCGCCGAAGGCGCGGAAGCGCGAGCAGGAGCGCGGCGATCATCCAGTTCGTCATCACCCCGCTGCCCCCTTGGTCGAAGAGATCGCCGTCCTCGAGCCACCAGATCAGCCGGTCCGGTGTGAACCCGACGTGCCTCCAGCCAAAGGCATCGGGCCAACCGAAGGGAACCCGTAGGCCAACCATCCCCTGACCGTAAAGACCGAGCGCTGTCACCCCGAGCATCACCGCGCCCCACAAAAAGCGCGTAAGGAGGGCACGACTACCGGCCGCAACCACCCCAAACCCGAGAAACAGGACACCAGCCACGCTGAGCTGAGGATGGCTTGCCGCGGCAAGGATCGACCAAAGGACGACCTTGCCCCAGCCATCGCCCCGAAGCACCGAGCGCATCCAGAGCAGAACGAGAGGCAGCCCCATGGTCTGGGAGATCAGGCCGACCGAAAAGAAGACCTCGAAACCGCCGAAGAAGGGATTGTAGGGCGAGATGAGCGCGACGAACCCTGCCCCCATCGCAGCTAGGGCCGGGCGCACCCGCGGGACCTCAAGGAGACAGAAGTAGACGACAAGGGGCGTCAGGAACAAAAACGTCCAGCCGAGCCACTGCACCGCGCGGACCGGCGACAGCCCGAGCGCGACTTCGAGCGCTAAGGAAAGCCAAGGCAGCGGCGGATAATGCTGGGCGAAGGGAAATCCAGCGAGCAGTCCGTCGAGCCAACCGCTATCGAGCCCATACAGGGCCAGATCTCTGCCCATACGGGCGTGAGTCTCGGTATCTCCCCACAGTTTTTCCGGAAGCAGCGGGGGCGCAAGCCGTAGCAGCGGAAACTCGGCGGCGATCACCGCCAAAGCCCACGCAACACGCTCTTTCGTGCTGTTCGGCGCAGGCGCGTCCGCGTCTTCAATCCTCGCTCGGCGCAGGCGCCACGAGAGCAGTCCGTCCAAGATCATCAGCAAGGGACAGACGATGCCGAGGAACACTGCCTGCGAGGCTAGCAAATGCCAGCGGCTCAAGATACGCGCCTGGCGCGCGGCGCCCGAAAAATCCGGGCGCGGCGCGCCCGAAAAATCTCGGCCTATGGCGCAAGATTCTCCGAGACAGCTTGGGAGCTTCGCGCTACGTTAGAAGTAATAACCGCGCGCCGATTCAGCGTGTGTGAAGCTGGCTTCGCTTACTCGTTCTCCCAGGGCTCCATGTTGATTGACCATCATCCCCTCGACCTCCGATTCGCTGGTGCGCGGCGCTGGGTCTACCTCGGGATCGGGTGGATCGCGTTCGTGTTCGGGATCGCGGGAGCTCTCCTGCCGATCCTGCCGGCGATGCCCTTCTTCTTCATGAGCCTCTGGGCGTTCAGCCGGAGCTCACCGCAGCTCGAGCGCTGGCTCTTGAATCACCGATGGATCGGCCCCGGTCTCCGGCGCTTCCGGGAACACAGTGTGGTTCCCCTCAGCGTGAAGGTCGGCTCCGTGACCTGCATGATCGGCGCGTTCGTCATCGCTGCGCTGAGCGGGCGCTTGCCCCTGTGGGCGCTCGGGACCCAGGCCTTCTTCGTGGCCGTCGGCTGTTGGTTCATCCTCCGTTTCCCGAGCAAGGAGCCGCCCCAGTCGGGCACCCCATGATCATCGGCGTCCCCCGCGAAACCAAGAAGAACGAATTCCGGGTCGCGGTGACGCCGGACGGGTTAAAGAGCCTGCTGCACGGCTCTCATGAAATCCTCATCGAAGAGGGCGCGGGCGCTGGAAGCGGCTATTTGGATGACGAATACCGCGACAAGGGCGCCCGCGTCGTGTCGCGGGAGGAGCTCTTTTCTCGCGCAGAGCTCATCGTCAAAGTCAAAGAACCCCAGCCCGAGGAGTTTTCCCTGCTCCGCCCGGGTCAGATCGTGTTCGGTTATTTCCACCTCGCCGCCTCCGAGGAGCTGACGCGAGCCTGCCTCGATGCGGGGATCGTAGCGCTCGCCTTTGAGACCCTCGAAGGGCCCCGGGGCGATCTTCCGCTGCTCGCGCCGATGAGCGCGATCGCCGGACGCCTCTCGATCCAAGTCGGGGCCCATTTCCTCGAGAAAGCCCACGGCGGGAGCGGTGTTCTGTTGGGCGGGGTGCCCGGCGTGACGCCGGGGCACGTCACGATCATCGGCGCGGGAGTGGTCGGAGAGAACGCCGCTCGCATCGCCGCAGGCATCGGCGCAGATGTCGTGATCCTCGACGTCGACGGAGCACGACTGAGCGAGCTCGCCGGGAAGCTCCCGCCCAATGTGCGCACGCTCTATTCGAGCGAAGGCGCTCTCGAACAGGAAGCGGAGCGCGCGGACCTCTTAGTCGCAGCCGTTTATCTGCGTGGCCGCCGGGCTCCGAAGCTGATCGAACGCGCCTTACTCTCGCGAATGAGAGCCGGCAGCGTCTTGTGTGACGTGTGTGTCGATCAGGGCGGCGCCGCGGAGACATCTCGCCCCACGACCCATGAAAACCCGGTGTTCGTGGTCGACGGCGTGACCCATTACTGCGTCGCGAACATGCCCGGCGCCGTCCCGCGCACCAGCACCAATGCCCTCGCCGCCGCTGTCCTGCCCTCCCTTCGTCAGCTCGCGGACGCCGGCCTCGAGGCTTTCCTGGCTCGCTCCCCGGGGCAACAGAAGGCGCTGAACCTTGCCCGCGGCGCCATCATGAACCCCGACGTGGCGGCGACTTTCCCGGCGCTGCCCGCGGCGTGCTGAGCCGATCGCAGGCTGAAGCTGCTCGCGAGCCCCTTTTTGGGCTGCGCTTCAGAACTCAGCGCCCCTGTTGAACGAGCCGCCTGCTGTGATTTTCTGCGTCTCGCGCTATGAGTTCGGCCCCCTCGGGGCTCGTCGGTCCATGTCCTCTTCGCTGCCATTTCCCCTCACCCTCTTGGCCCTCGCGCTGTCCCTCGGCTGTGAAGCCCGCCCCGGTGCCCCCGAGCCCACGCGCGAGACGAAGCAGGCCGAAGCTCAGCCTCCTGATGCCCCCAAGCTCTACGGAGAGCCCCTGCCCGATGCAGAGCGGGCCGAGCTCAGCGCCGTCCTCCAGAACCCTGAGAACTACACGGGGCGCGATCTCCTTCTCGAAGGGGACGTGAAGCGCGCCTGCTCGAAGAAGGGCTGCTGGATGGAGCTCGCCCCGAGCGGCTCCGACGGATCCCTCTCCTGTCGGGTGACCTTCAAGGACTACGCCTTTTTCGTGCCCAAAGACTCCCCCGGCAAGCGTGCGCGGCTCGTCGGTCAGGTCAGCACCCGCACCCTGAGCCGCGCTCACACCGAGCACCTCGAAGCCGAGGGCGCTCGGATTGCTGCGAAGAATCCGGACGGCTCCGCGGTGGAGGTGCAAATCGTCGCGCGAGGTGTCGAGCTCTGATGAAAGCTCCTGCGAGAGACTTTCCGCGCGCCCGAGTCGCGCTCCTCTTGAGTTCAATGGCGCTTCTCAGCGCCTGCCGAACCACTCCTGCCCAGGACTCGAGTGAACCCGCGACCACGGAGCCCCAGGGCCGCACAGCCCCCTCCGAGGACACACGGTCCCCAGCGAGCTCCGACTCCTCCCGAGCCGCGACAGCTCACGCCGAAGTTCCGAAGGAGCCCGCTCCCGAGCCGCTGCCCGAAGATCTCAACTTCGATCGCATCGTGGATCTCCCGGTTCCTGGCGATCTCGCGGTCCGAGTGCTCCACGCCCGCGCTCCCCAAAGCCGCGCCCTCGCCTACTTCCACGGCATGTGCTCGAGCTCGACCCCTGCTGACATCTGGGCGAAGAAGGCGGCCGAATACGGCACAGTGATCATGCTGCGCGCCAACATTCCCTGCGGGGACCGCCCCGGCAACAAGTGGTCGAAAGATCCCGCCGAGCTCACCGCGCGCCTCGACCGCGCCCTGGCTGCGGTCAAAGAGGCCCGAAACGGCCACCTCGACACCGATCGGATCGCTCTGCTCGGCTACTCTCAAGGAGCTCATCGCATCGAGGTCCTCGCCGGCTACGCCCCCGAGCGTTACCCCTGGCTGATCCTCGGCGGCCCGCCGGAAGCCGCCGTCCCCGCGAACTTCAAAGGCGCGCGCGCCGTGGCTGTTCTCGGCGGCGATCTCGAGAACACCGACCACATGCGCCAAGGGGTTCAGCTCCTGACCCATAAGGGCATCAAAGCCCGTTTCTTCCGACTCCCCGCCTCCTACCACGGCACCTTTGGTCCGAAGGGCGAAGAGGTCATGGCCGAGGTCCTCGCCTGGACCTTCGAGGATTCCGAGTGATCTCGCTCCGCAATCTCAGCAAGCGCTTCGGTCCGAAAGAGCTCTTCTCCGATGTGAACATCGAGCTCTACCCGGGCCACCGATATGGCCTGGTAGGCGCCAATGGCTCGGGCAAGACGACGTTCTTGAAGATCTTGACCGGTGATGAGCACGCTGATGACGGCACCATCTCGATGCAAAATGGCGTGGAGCTCGGAGTCCTGCGCCAAGATCGCTTTTTGAACGACGCCGAGCCCATCTTGCAGGTCGCGATGGCTGGAGATGCGCTCGCGTTCTCGGCTCTCGACACTCTCACGCGCGGCACAGCCGGGACTCCCGAAAAGGTCGCTGAGCTCGAGGAGCTGCTCTCGGCGCGGGATGGCTACACGCTCGAAGCGCGGGCGAAAGAGATCCTCGTCGGTCTTGGCATCCCCGCACAATCGCTCCACGAGCCCCTCGGGACCCTGTCGGGCGGCTACAAGCTCCGGGTCCTGCTCGCGCAGATCTTGGTCGCCAAACCTCACGCGCTCTTCCTCGACGAACCCACGAACCACCTCGATATTCTCTCGATCCGCTGGCTCGAGGGGTTCCTCCGCTCCTACGAGGGCGCCGCGCTCATCATCTCTCACGATCGCCATTTTCTCGATCGTGTGGTGACCAGAGTGCTCGACGTCGACTTCGGCACCATCACCGAATACCCCGGCAACTACACGGCCTTCGTCAGTCAAAAGGCCCTCGCCCAGGAGCAGCTCGAAGCTCAAATCGAGCGCAATGAGCGCCTCATCGCTGAAAAGCGCGCCTTCGTGGAACGCTTCGGGGCCAAGGCGACCAAGGCCAAACAGGCCCAGTCTCGCCTCAAGCAGATCGAAAAGATCGAGGTCCTCGAGCGCGAGACGACGAGCCGACGCGCCCCGCTTTTCCACTTTCGGCTGGGCCGCGAGTCCGGGAAAGATGTCCTTCGAGCAGAAGATCTCGCAAAGTCCTTCGGTGCACGCAAAGTGCTCGATCAGGTCCAGATCTTCGTGCGCCGGGGCGAGCGTATCGGCATCATTGGCGAAAACGGCGTCGGAAAATCCACGCTCCTGAAGATCCTCGCCGGAGTCCTCGAGCCCGATCGAGGGGGCTTTACCTGGGGCGCCAACGTCAAGATCGGCTACTTTGCCCAGGATCATCACGATCTACTCTCGGATCCGAAGCTCACGCCCCTCGACTACGTTTACGAGGGAGCGCCGGACGAGACCGTGAGTGCGGTGCGCGGGGAGCTCGGGCGGATGCTTTTGTCCGGAGATGATGTCAAAAAGAAGGTCTCGGTGCTCTCCGGCGGCGAAGCCGCGCGGCTCGTCTTCGCGCGCATCGGTATCGAGAAGCCGAACGTGCTCCTGCTCGATGAGCCCACGAACCACCTCGATCTTGAGTCCATTGAGGCGCTCGCCGCGGCCCTTCAGGCCTACGAGGGCACGCTGCTCTTTGTCTCCCACGATCGCTGGTTCGTGAGCGAAGTCGCCACGCGGATCCTCGAGATCCGCAAAGACGGCATCACCGACTTCCCCGGAACCTTCGCCGAATATCTCGAAAAAGACGGCTCCGATCACCTCGACGGCGCCGCTGTCTCCCTCAAGGCAAAGAAGGAACAGAAGGAAGAGCGCCTCGCGGAAAAGACCGACCGCCCAAGCGCCGGCGAGCTGTCCCACGAGGAGCGCAAGCGGCGCGCCAACCGTCTCAAGGCCCTTCCGAAGAAGCGCGACGAGATCATGGCGCAGATCGAGAAGCTCGAGGCGGACAAGGCCGTCCTCGAGAGCCGCTTTTTGGATCCGAAGTATTTCGAGACCACCCCCGCCGCCGATCAGGCGAAACACCGCGCCGAGCAGGACGCAATCAGCGCCACCATCGACGCTAAGATCGCCGAATGGGAGGCGATCGAGGCGGAGATCGAAGAGCTGAGCCGGGCGAGCTGAGGGTCCGGGCGCGTGACCCGAGCTCATTCGACCTGAGAGCAACGGCGACTCAAGTTGAGCCGGCCCTCTGCCTCAGCCTCGACTCACTTCCGGATGTGGATCCAGGTTCCTTCGCCGGTCTCGTCATGGACGTTGAGACCGTGCCAACCGTCCGGGACAGGCGGATCGGTCCAGTTGAAGACGATGCGCGCGTCGATGGGCGCGAGGTTGACGCAGCCGTGGCTGCGCGGGGTACCGAAGACGTCGTGCCAATAGGCGCCGTGGAGCGCGAAGCCCGCTGAGAAGTACTGGATCCAGGGGACATCCCGGAGCTCAAAGGCGTTTGAGCCACGCCGCGTGGTGACGCCGTACTCGGGGTGACGGCCTTTTTGGATATTGGCCCAGCGTCGCTCGTCGTCCTGATTCAGCTTCTGGCCTTTTTCCTTGGCGGCCTTGAGTCGGGCGATGGTCGCTACCGCTTCTGCGTCGAGATTCGGGCGGTGCCCCGTCTTCTGACCGCCGCTCACTGTCGAGTTCTCCTCGGAGTCCATCGCCGCGGCGATGTGCTTGCTCTGGACGCGGAAGTCGCCGAGCGGCGTTGTGAGATCTTTCTTCGGGTCACCGAACCGATCGCGACCCGAAGAGATCATGGTCGCGTAACGGGGGGTCTTTCCCTCATAGAGGACGAGGGTCTGCTGGCCGATGGAGATATCGATCCACTTTTTCCCCTTGTTGGCAGGTTCGGGCCAGACCTCGGGCTCGTGGACGATGCTGAGATCCTGATCCCGGAGCCAGCGGGTTTTGTCCGCTAGGGTCTGGTAGTAGCGCTTGCCGCCTTTGATGCGCGCGGTGCCCGAGAGCTCGACCAGGGCGCGCCGAGGCGCCGGCTCGACCTCCCGAGCGACGTCCTTGCCCTTGACGAGCTCGTAGAGGCTCGCGCCGGAAACCGCCACCCAAGCGAAGGGCATGTGCATGCCTTCGAGGATCTCGATGCCGTGGAAGGGTGAGCCGCTGTCGGGCTTGACCTTGGTTGTCGGGATGAGCCGGAGATCGACGGTGATGCCAAAACGCCGCTCGAGGTCTTCGCTCACCGTATTGAAGGACCCCACAAAGCTGAGTCCGGTGTGGCGCCGGACGCGGTCGGCGAAGACCGAGTACTCGGGAACCTGGAAGGTCGAGACGTTCGGGATGCTCCGTTTGCCTCCCTCGAGCCAGAAGGGGATCCCTTCGTCGTCTGTCCGGGCTCCGAACAGGCGGGCGCGAGAGAGCTCCGTCGAAGGGATGTAGCCGGGGGGCTTTTTGAGGCCGGGCGCAGCGACGCCGCGGGCGTCGAGCGGGACGTCGTTGGCGCCGAGGGTCGTCACCTGGACGTCCGCCTGGTGCGTCGCGAACCAATCGAGGTGTTCCTGGAGCCCGAACTCGCTCTTGAACTGCTCTGCCTTGGTCGGGATGCGGAGATATTGAGGGGCCGTGGCTCTCACGAACCCATAACTATACGGAAGCGGCTGACTCAGGTCCGGACGAACCGATGCCGCCCGCACCACGGGATCTTCGAGGTCCGTCGTGAAGTCGTCGCTGCAGGCGAAGCCCACGGGATAAACGCGATACCAGTCTCCCTTGCAGCCAGAGCCCCGCGTCGCCTCCGGATCGCGGTCGACGATTCCTCCGAGGCGGACGTAGCCGAGCCTGCGAGAGCCAGTGCTCGGGAGCTTGTAGATGGTCCCCGCGAGAACGCGGGAGGCGAGCTTCGGAGAGCCCTCGGGGGCCCGTTTGTCGAGCTCCCCGTGGTCCACGCGCAACGTCGAAAGCGGCCGGAGCGCGGTCTTGACCTTCTCTTCCGAGGAATCGCTCGAAGCCCCTGCCTGAGGCTCGTCGCCGTCGCTCTTGTCGACACTCCCGTCACTCGCGTTTTCTTTCTGACAAGCGCTGAGGAAAAGGACAGACAATAGGCTGAGCCAAAAACGAGGCGAATTCATCAGATGACAAAGAGGGGATCACTGCCGCAGCAGGGCGCCGGCCGTCGAATCGGGGGTGATCCCGTTCGACTCGTCGATGGTCGGGGTCCTTTCCGCAGAGTTCTGCGAAACGGGTCCGATCGCGTCCCCATCAATGACGAGGCCGACGGCGCCTTCAGGCATGGGCGGGAGGTTCTGGGCCAAAAAACCGCTCCCCACGTAGAACACTTCGGGGACCGGATAATACTTTGAGAAATAGGTGCGCCGACTGACTTCGCGATCCCCCTTGCGCGCCCTCACCACGCTCACGACGTCCATCCCTTCGCTCCCCTTCTGTTTCTTTTCGAAGGAAAACGGCGCTACCTCAGCCTTGTGCCAAACCCGGCGCGAAAAAGCCTCGCGCGCCGTCACCGAATAGGCGTGTTCGATCTCCACGTCGGGCAAGCGCCCGAGGAGCTCGACTCTCACCAGGAACGGATCCGTGACATAGGCGTGCACGAGCAGGGGTTCGTCGTAGGGGTTTCTGATCCGAAGATCCACCTTCCCATCGATGACCGTAGCGTCGAGTCCGAGGGGCGCGTAACCGCTCGGCCGGCTATGGCTGCGCCTCTCGACGATCTCGAGGTTCCCGAAGATGGCCGCGGCATGCAGCGTCGTGGCCACCTGGCACACGCCTCCGCCCACATCCTCGTCCATCTCGTCGTTCACGATGACTGGGGCGTCCACGAAGCCGCGCCCGTGCACGCGGCGCCCGACTCGCGCGTTGAAGCTCAAGATCTCCCCGGGCAAGATCACAGCGCCGTTCAGGTAGCGCGCTGCCGTGCGAATGTTGACAGCGCGGGCGCCCGCCTTACCGCGGAAGCTCGTCTCGTAGCTGGAGAGAACGCGCGTGACGTCCACGGGAGAGAGCTGATCTTCGGTGACGTCAGGAGGGATCTCGATCACATCGAGCTCAAGCCAGTCTTCGCCGGGCTCGAGGTTCTCGAGCCGAAGCAGACTCGCCGAGACGGACAGATCGCGACCAGGACGGCTCGGAATGATGCGGTGCTCACGGATCAGCAGCTCGGCGTCCTCGGGCGGCCGATAGACAGCCTGAGCGAGCCTGGTGAGCGCTCCGCGCGCCTGCTCCCGGTCGAGCTCCATCGGAAGCTGAACGCGGGCCTCGATGTGCCCACCGGGCTCGGGCCCCCAGAGCGCGAAGGCCCGCGTCAAAGTGAGCGCTGGGGAGCTCGGCAGTCCCGCGAGGGATGAGAGAGTCTTTCCGAGCTCTTCCGTCAGACGGGCCCTGTCCACGCGCTGGCCAAGCTCACTCCTTGGCACCTCGAGGGTCTCGTCGTCGACGCGGAGGTAGAGCCCGTCCCGCTCGAACCGTCGCTCGGCGGCCTCGGCCACCGCAGGGATATTCGATCCGTCCGCCGCAAGGAAATACTCGGAACCCGCCAGCTCGACGGTCACCGACGCCGTCCGTACCGTGTGGATCGCCGCCCACATGCCCCCCGCGAGCGCTATCGACACGCCGCCGAAGACCGCAAGTCCAAAGCCCAAAAGGCTCAATCGCGTGCGGGACGAAGAGGCCACTGCCAAAAACTTAGCCCGAGCTTGGCCTCCCTCGCAATTCTTCGCCCCCCGGCTATGTTCCCGGGCGCGATGCAGCTCACTGTAAATGGCGAAAAGCGTGAAATTCCTGATGGTTCCACGGTTGCGGGTCTGATCGCTGCCCTGGGCCTCGAAGGCCCCGTCGCTGTGGAGCGGAACGAAGTCGTTGTGCCCCGCGCCGAGCACACAACGACGAAGCTCTTAGACGGCGATCGGATCGAGATCGTCCACTTCGTCGGTGGGGGCTGAGCTTCACCCCACGGGCCAGTTCGGATCGCTATCGAGAGGCTCGTCGCTGGGACCGAAATGCTCGAGGCTGAGGCGCACATAACGCTCGGCGGAGTGCTTCAGGCCTTCGATGTCCGCGTCGCTCAGCTGACGGATGACTTTCGCCGGCCGGCCCATGACGAGGCTGCGAGGCGGGATCACAGTGTTCCCCGTCACGAGCGAACCTGCGCCGATGACGGACATCGCGCCAATGCGCGCGTTATCGAGTAAGACCGACCCCATGCCGATCAGGCACAGATCTTCGACGATCGCGCCGTGAATGATCGCTGCGTGACCGACGGTGACGTCGTCGCCCAGGATCGCGTCCGAGAGGCGTTTGGTCATGTGGACGCAGGCGAGATCTTGAATGTTGGTGCGCTTTCCGACGCGGATCTTGCCGACGTCGCCGCGCAAGATCGCGCCGTACCAGACGTTTGCGCCCTCGGCGAGCTCGACATCGCCGATGACCGTCGCGTTCTCGGCGACGAAGGCGCCTTCAGCGATCTTCGGCAGGATCCCTCGGTAGGTTTTGATGAATGCCATGGCTCGCTCCCTTCTCGCCCCTCGCCCGCTTCAGACCACCGGAAGCGAGCGCCGGCCCGCATCGCTCCGCTTTTCGCTCTCGCCCCGCGGCGTGACGATTGCGCTCTGGATCTTGTCCCGCGGAAGCGGTGACGCAGCGAGCGTCCGGAGCCATGAGCCGCGCAGGGAGTTCTTATAAGCGCGCTCGATCTTCACGCTCACGAGCGAGCCCGAGACGGGCAGCTCTCCCACAGGCGCTTCAATATGGACGATCTCGTTCTGCTCCGTGCGACCGGAGGCTTCTCCGGTCTTCCCCGTCCCATCGACGAGAACCGCCACCTCCCGCCCGACCAGGCCCGCCAAGTGCGCCGCTTTTTGGGCGTCGACGACCTCAAAGAGGCGCGTGAGCCGGCGGCTCTTCTCCTCTTCGCTCACGTCATCCTTGAGCTTGAGCGCCGGGGTATAGGGCCGCTGGCTGTATTTGAAGCCAAAAAGCGCGACGAATCCCGCCTCCTGGACGAGGGAAATCGACTCTTCGAAGTCTTCGTCGGTCTCGCCGGGGAAGCCGACGATCATGTCCGTCGAGAGGGTGAGACCGGGGACCGCTTCGGTCAGCGCGCGCGTGCGCTCGAGGTATTCTTCCCGCGTGTAGCGGCGGATCATGCGCTTGAGCATCGCGTTGGACCCGGATTGAACCGGCATGTGCACGTGCTTTGCGAGCATCCCAATCTGCTCATGGGCGTGGATCAGAGAGGGCGTGAGGTGCCTAGGGTGCGGGCTCGTGTAGCGGAGCCTCCAGAGCTCTGGCGCGGCCTCTGCGATGGCGTAAAGGAGCGCCGGAAACTCCGTCTCGTCCTCTCGGGGCACAGAGCCGCGCGGCCACTTCAAGCGACTCTCGCCGTAGTGAGGAGCGACAGGCAGCCGCCCTTCCGGATCGCGATAGCTATTGACGGTCTGACCAAGGAGCGTGATCTCACGCACCCCCGCGTCCACGAAACGTCGGATTTCTTCGAGGATCTCGCGGGCGGGCCTGTAGCGCTCCGGGCCGCGCGTGTAAGGGACGATGCAATAGGAGCAGCGCTCATTGCAGCCCTTCATCACGGTTACATAAGCGCTCGTCGCCGAGCTCGCTCGACTCGGCTCCGCCATGAGGAAAGACGGCTCATCGACGTCGAACACCGTGCGCACCCGGGGCAAGCCGCCGGACTCCAGATCGTGGAGCAGGCTCGGAAGCTCCTTGATGTTGTCGGGACCGATGATGAGATCGATTTGGGGGAGCGACTTCAAGAGCCGCTCGCCTTCCTGCTGCGCCACGCAGCCCGCCACGCCGATCAGGAGCTCCGGACGCTTCCGCTTCAGTAGCCCGAGACGTCCCACCTCGCTCCTGAGCTTTTGTTCGGCCTTCTCCCGAACACTGCAGGTATTCAAGACAACGACATCTGCGCTTTCGGGTCCTTCGGCCTTGTCATAGCCAGCGCCGAGCAAGACCTCCTCCATGCGCGAGGAGTCGTGCGCGTTCATCTGGCAGCCGAAAGTAACGACCGAAAAAGCCGGCATGAGGAAGGCGCCCGATAGCATGCACGCCCGGCCCCTTCAAACGGCCGCCCTATGGGCCCCCGCGCCAACCCGCCAGGCTTCCGGGAGGTTTCTCAGACTGGGAAAAGGCATGTACCCTTTCCAGGTGATGAAGTTTGAGACCCTTGTCGAGCTCATGGAGAAGGCTGGCCAGGAGCACGCCGCCAACGAGGCCCTCGGAACCCGCAAGGGACCCGGCCGCTGGGAGTGGATCCACTACAGGGATCTCAAAAAGATGGTCGACGAAGCGCGGGGCGGTCTCGCGGCCCTCGGTGTAAAGAAGGGAGACCGGATCGCGATCATCAGCAACAACCGCGTCGAGTGGGTCGTGACGGCCTTTGCGGCCTACGGTCTCGGCGGTGTGCTCGTGCCGATGTACGAGGCGCAGGCGCCCGAAGAGTGGAAGTTCATTCTGAACGACGCTGGCGCAAAGGTCGTCGTGGCCGCGACCGAGACGATCTACCAGACCATCCGCGGCTTCGGCGGTGAAGTCCCCTCCGTCACGCGGGTGGTCTGTCTGAACGCAGCGAGCACCGAGCCCGACTCGTTCGCGAAGCTCCTCGAGACCGGCAGAAACTCTCCGGTGCCCCTGGCTCCTGTCGCCCCCGAGGACCAAGCGGCTCAGCTCTACACCTCCGGCACAACCGGGGAGCCCAAGGGCGTCCAGCTCACGCACAAAAACCTCTCCTCGAACGTGCTCGCCTCCTGCTCGCGCTTCGACTTCGGACCCGGTGACCGCTCCCTCGCCTTCCTTCCCTGGGCTCACGCCTTCGGACAAACAGCTGAGCTTTACACCTTCATCTACTTCGGCGCCGCTCTCGCCATCAACGACGAGATCCCGAACCTGGTCGCCAATCTCGCAGAAGTCCGCCCGACGATCTTGGTCGCCGTCCCGCGCATCTTCAATCGCATCTACGACGGCGTGAACAAGCAGATGGCCGAAAAACCCGGCATCATCCGCAAGCTGTTCAAGGAGGGACGTGCGCTGTCCGCCCGCCTCCGCCAAGGCGAAAAACTCTCCTTCACGGAGAAACTCACCCATAACCTCGCCGACAAACTCATCTTCGAGAAAGTCCGCGCCAAGTTCGGCGGTCGGCTCCGCTTCGTCGTCAGCGGGAGCGCCGCATTGAACACCGAGGTCGCCGAGTTCATCGACGCCCTCGGCATCGACGTCTACGAGGGCTACGGCCTGACCGAGACGAGCCCCGTCGTGAGCGTCAACTACGCGGGCAATCGCCGCATCGGCTCCGTCGGAAAGGCGCTCCCGGGCGTCGAGATCCGCATCGACCACTCCGCGACCGAAGACTCGACGAGTGGTGAGATCATTGTCAGCGGTCCGAACGTGATGACCGGCTATTACAATCGCCCCGAGGAGAACGCCCAGGTGCTCCTGCCCGACGGCAGCTTCCGTACCGGCGACATGGGCTACATCGATCGCGACGGCTTCCTCTTCATCACCGGGCGCATCAAGGAGCAGTACAAGCTCGAGAACGGCAAGTACGTCGTCCCTTCCCCCCTCGAAGAGGAGCTCAAGCTCTCACCCTACATCGCCAACGTCGTCCTCTACGGCGAGAACCAGCCTCACAACGTGGCGCTGGTGGTCGCGGACGTCGCCGCCATTTTGGCCTGGGCAAAACATCACGGCATTGCCCTCGGGAACCTCGAGACGAACCCCGAGGTGAAGAAGCTTCTCATGGGTGAGCTCGAGCGTTACTCGAAGACCTTTAAGGGTTACGAGAAGCCCAAAGACCTCCTCATCATCACCGAAGATTTCACCACGGATAACGGCCTCCTTACGCCAAAGCTCTCCGTGAAGCGTCCGAACGTGATCGCCAAATATGGAGCGGCACTGAAAAAGCTCTACGTCTAAAGCCACCCTCAAGGGATCTTGACCATCGGGGTCTCACCGGTTGCGGTGGGAAGAACGACGGGAGCGGCGGCAGCGCGCATCCGGACGCGAACTGCGGGGATTTCTGTGCCCTCCTGACCCATTGCGTCGCGTCCCTCTGCGAAGAGGACCTCGGACGTTCGTTCCCGGAAGAGATCAGGAACCTTCTCGAGAGGAGCTGCTCGACCTCCTGCACTGACGAGCTTATCCGAGAGAACATCGCGCCGAAATGGGATTGTTTCTTCGAGAACTCCTGCCGCGCTATCTTCGCAGACGACGTTTGCCAGGCAGACTCGAGCTACCACTGCTCGGGCTAGGCCCCATCCGGCGGGACTACTTCGAAGCGCACGTTTCGAATCATCGCCGGATCGGTCGACGGATAGAGCGTCACGGCTGCGTACACGTTTCCATCGGCGGTACCGGCTCGGTCAAACGGCACGACCATGCAGGTCTCCGCAATCTGGTCGCTCCTAGCACGCACCAGCGCGCCCGCCTCCAATTCGATACCGCAGATGGTCCAACCAGGAATGCCCAGCGCGCGGGGGCCTCACACGGGCCCTCAGTGGTCCCCAGTCGCCTCAGCGTCGCCGGGGATGACGAGCACCGGGCGCGCGGCGTGGTGGACCACGTAGGAGCTCACAGAGCCCAAGAGGACTCGTTTAAAAGCTCCGAGCCCCCGGGACCCCACAACGATGGCGTCGACGCCTAGCTGAGCCCCGACGGAGCACAGGAGCGGGCCCGGATCGCCCATCTCGGCTCGCTCACGGATGATGGGGACCCGAGCGACGATCTTGAGCGCAGCTGTTGTTGCTTCGAGAGCGACGCGGGCGTCCTCCTGAGCTCGATCGAAGCCAGCCTGGACGACTTCGGCGGAAACAATGCCGCCCGCAAAGCCCGATTCGAGCCCTTGGATAGCCTCAGGGGGGTCTTCTACGGCACTGAGGAGCGTCACCGTCTCCACGGACGGGAAGAGCTCGAGAGCTCGCTGAGCAGCGGCCACGGCGGCGGGCGATCCATCGGTTCCGACGAGAATGTGCATAACAGAACATCCTAGCAATCGATGTGCCACAAGGGCCAGCCGCTACCTCGCTCATGCGGCCGAGGGGGTTTTTCTTCGCAGTTCACTCGACCCAAACAGCGCCGAGCGCTCCTGTCTGAACGGCCGGACCCCAGACGTGATGAGTCGCGTTGATTCGCTTCCGCAGGACTCCGAGCTCAAAGATGCGATCGGCGACGGATTGCACATCGACGAGGCTCTTCTCCGTCGGGACCTCGAGCACGTAGGAAGCCCGGCCGAGCGTTGTGTTCCAGGCCGCGTTGTCGAAGCCGATCACCTGAGCCAACGACTCCGCGGTCTCCTCTCGATGGGTCTCGATCCAAGGACCAATCGCGAGGAACTCTTCGGTGACCGCTTGCACGATCTTGGGATTCTTCTCGGCGAACTTTTCGAGGACAAGGACCGCCCAGACGGTCGGATAGCCGAGCGCTTCATTGTCCGTGAGGATCCGAGACGGAATCTCCTTTTGGATCTGCACGACGTAGGGATCGAGCGTCAGAACCGCGTCCACGAGCCCCTGAAGATACGCGGCCTGAGAGTCGGGAGAGCCGAGATAAACGGGCTCGACGTCTTTCGGATACTCGAGGCCCCCTTTGCGCACCGCGAGCGCGAGCACTGCCTCGGAAAACCCACCGCGACTCACGCCGATCTTCTTCCCCCTCAGGTCCGCGAGAGTCTTGATCGGTGAGTTCTCTCGAACGAGCAGCGCCGTATACCACCCGGTTCGATGCTCCCCGTGGGGACCCGAGACGAGGATCTTCGCCGGCACATCAAGGGTGAGCGTCGAGAGTCCCCCTTCGACGCCACCGACCATGAAGTCGACGGAACCCGACGTGGCTGCGAGCGCGCTATCGGGCGTGACCTTAAACTCGACCCATTGCACCTTCGCGCCGAGCTGCGCCAAGCGACGCTCAAGACTGCCACGCGCCTTTTGCACCGTGGCGGGGATCGAAGGCCGGAAGTGCGAAATCCGCACCACGAGCTCCCCTCCCTCCTTGTCCGTGGGCTCCGCGTGAAAGCTGAAGAGGAGCGCGGAGGCGACCACCAGACTCCCGAGCATAAAGAAGAGCGCTCGACGGGTCATGCGGATACCTTCCTCAAGGGCTCCGAGTGCGCCATGGGTGCCCTCTCGACCCAGCTGCCCCGCTCCGGTCGCTTGAGACCAAGATGATCGCGGAGAGTGCGGCCTTCGTACTCTTCGCGGAAGAGCCCCCGCTTCTGCAGTTCAGGCACAACCAGGCATACGAACTCCTCCATACTCCCCGGCAGATAGGAGGGACGAATGATGAAGCCGTCGCAAGCCTCCGCCCGGAACCAAGCCTCGATCTGGTCGGCGACCTGCTTCGGAGAGCCCGCAAAGCGAGCGAAGGTCAGGCTGTGAGAGAAGCGCTCTGCGAGCTGAGCGATCGTGAGGTTCTCCGCTTCGGCGATCTGGGCGAGAGCGTCGACGTGGCCTTGCATTCCCTGGACCTCCCGCGAAGCGAGAACCTCCTTCGCGAGAGCGTTCGAAGGAACTTGGGTCAGGTCACGCTCGAGCATCGAGGAAAGGAGCGCCTGAGGTGACTTGAGCCCGATCAGGCTGCGGAGAAGGTCTTCCTTCTCCCGCGCGATGCCTTCACTTTCGCCCACGATGATGAGCGCGCCGGGCATCACCTTGACCTCATCAGGGTTGCGCCCGACGCGTTCTGCGCGGGATTTGATGTCCTGGTAGAAGGCCTGAGCGCCTTTCAAGACCGGCTGGGGCGTGAAGATGAGCTCAGTCCAGCGAGCCGCAAAGTCGCGTCCTTGGTCGGAGGACCCAGCCTGAGCGATGACGGGGTACCCCTGGGGCGGACGCGGCAAGTTCAGGGGGCCGCGCACCCGAAAATGCTCCCCTTCGTGGTTCAGGGGGTGCACCTTGCTCGGATCGATGACGACATTGGTCTCCCGATTGAGCACCAAGGCGTCATCTTCCCAGGTATCCCAGAGCCCGAAGACCACCTTTAGAAACTCATCGGCGAGAGCGTAGCGATTGCCTCGCTCCCTCTGTTTCTCGAGGCCGAAGTTCTGAGCCTCGGAATCCTCCGTCGAGGTCACGACGTTCCAGGCTGCGCGCCCGCCGCTCAGGTGATCGAGCACGGAACCTTCGAAGCGCACGTCTACCGCTCTCGCCTCGACGGACATGAGCACGTTGCTCTCGTCCGCGGCCGGGTGAGCGGAGAACAGAACGTCTTGGTCCGGGTGCATTCGGAGTGCTTCACCGGCGACGTCCTTGGATCGACCCGCTGCGATTGTGGGGCTCAGCTCGACGCAGCCCTCGAGCGGATCGCCCGGGAGGGGCGCGGCGTGGTCGTCTATCTACGTGGACACGAAGGACGCGGCATTGGACTGGTGCAGAAGCTGCACGCCTACCAACTCCAAGATCGGGGGCGCGACACGGTCGAAGCGAACCTCGATCTCGGCCTCCCGGTCGACGCGCGCAGCTACGACGTCGGGGCGCAAATCCTCGCCGATCTCGGCGTCACCACCGTGCGCTTGATGAGCAACAATCCCGCCAAGTTCACGCAGCTCGAAGGTTATGCGCTCCGGATCGTAGAGCGGGTCCCCCTCGTGACCGAGCCCACGGCCGAGAACGTGCACTATCTGCGGGCCAAGGAAGCGCGCCTCGGCCACGCGCTCGGTTTGTCGCGACGCCCGGCGCTCTCGGAGATCACCTTGCGAAAGAGCAGCGGAGAGACCGACGAAAGTCGCTCCTCAGACGCTCCCCCCGAATCCCCAAGCCTCCCCGTGTTTGCCCGAGGAGTTCAAGCATGAGCCTCGAGATCGTCGCCGTCTCCGCGGGGCTCTGGCAGCCCTCAAAGACAACAGCTCTCGCTCGAGCGCTCCTCGAGGCGGTCGCAGAGGAGCTCGACGCTCTCCGAACCTGCGTCGAGCTCGGGCCGATCGCTCATGAGCTTGGGTCCACCTTGCGCCGGGGCGAGGCTCCTCCGCGAGTAGAAGAGGCTCTGCACCGCGTGGAGCGCGCCGATCTCCTGATTGTGGCGAGCCCCGTTTTCCGCGGCTCCTACACGGGCCACTTCAAACACTTCTTCGATCTGATCGATACCCAGGCCCTGCTCGGAAAGCCCGTCGTTGTCGCAGCGACCGGCGGCGGCACCAAACATTGCCTCGTCGTCGAACACCAGCTCCGTCCCCTCTTCGCGTTCTTTCAAGCGCTCACCTTACCGACGGCCGTCTACGCCTCGGACTCGGATTTTGAGAACTACGCGATCCACTCCCCATCGCTCCAAGACCGCATCGCCAGCGTCGCAGTAGAGGCCCGACGTTTCTTCCCCGTGTCCATCCCGATCGCTCCGCTCGAACGCTCCCATCACAATGTCCCAAAGAACTCTCATTTCCATAGCCGGTAGTCCGAGCGACAGCTCCCGTTCCACTCTCTTGCTCAACGCACTCATCCTTCGCCTCGAAGCGAAGGGCGTCTCCGTACGCCGTTTCTCCCTCGACAGCTTCGATCCCCGCGCGCTGCTCCGGGCGCAGCTCGACGATCCGAAAAATGCGCGCTTCATCGCAGAAGCCCGATCAGCCGAGGGCATTGTTCTCGCGACCCCCGTCTACAAGGCGGGCTACACGGGCGCCCTCAAGGCAATCGTCGACCTCTTGCCCCCCGAGGCGCTCCAGGAAAAGTTCGGCTTCGGCCTCGCCACCGCCAAGAGCCGCGCGCACCTGGAGGCCACCGCCGTCTCCTTCTCGCGGCTCTTCGCCTTCTTCCGCGTCGCCCACGAGATCCCCGCCGTAACGCTCCTCGACGACGAGGTCTTCGATCCCCGGGATCACACGCGCTTCAGCACCGGAGCAGAGCGCCTGCTCGACGACCGCGCCCAGGCGATCCTCAGGGCCCTCGGCTGATAGCCCGACCGCCCTCCCGCTCACCCCACGCACCCAGGGGCTCAGGAGCAGGAGGTGGCCGTGACCGACACCCGAGCGACCGCTCCCCAACGCGCCGAGGGGCTCAAGGCCGGAGGTGGCCGTGACCGACACCCAAGCGACCGCCCCCCAACGCGCCGAGGGGCTCAAGGCCGGAGGTGGCCATGACCGACACCCAAGCGACCGCCCCCCCAACGCGCCGAGGGGCTCAAGGGAAGCTCAGCGCGCCGCCGAGCGTAGATCCCAGATTGGGCGCGTTTGATCCCAGCTTGGGCTGCTCGCCAGTTGCCTCGTCCCGGGGCCTCGCCCCGCGTACACCAGCGGCCGTCGGGCTCACTCCGCCCACTGACGCGCGCCTATCAGCGCCCCCACCGAACAAATAACGAAAACCCGAAAGAGAGCTTCGGGCTCTCCTTCGGGTACCTTTCGTCGGGCGAATCTCGCCTCAGTGTTTGGCGAGACCGGCGACCTTGCCGCCTTCGTGCTTGTGCGGGAAGGGCGCGAAGTAGGCCGCGATGACCGAGGGGATCGAGGCGACGATGACCACGATGAAGAACGCCTTGAAGCCCATGGCGTCGGCCATCGGACCACTCGCCATCTGCGTGGGAATGAGCACGAGGTTCATGATCGAGGTGCAGAACGCATAGTGCGTCATGTGGTACTTTCCGGGCGAAATCTGCTGCATCATGTAGAGCATGTTCGCCACGAAGCCGAAGCTGTAGCCGGCCTTCTCGATACTCACGAGGGTCGCGATGACCGGGAGCGAGACCGGGTTTTCCGGGCTCACGATCTGGCTCAGGATCATGAACGTGATGTGGGGGATGTTCAGGCAGAGCGCCATGAACACCAGGGTCTTCCGGTTCAGCCCGTACTTACCGGCGAAAGCTCCACCGAGCATACCGAAGCCGATGCTGACCACGGTGCTGATGACGCCGTCGATCCAAGCCTTCGACTCGAGCATGTGAGGACAAGCGAGCGAGACAGCTTCCGTTGCGCACATGCCGAGGCCACCGTCGGTGGTCTTGCCCTGCATGAAGAGGGGAGCCTCGACGAGGAGGAAGCCCTCACCGAGCCGGAACAGGAACACGAAGAGCAACATGCCGACGAGCTGCTTCTTCTTCAAAAAGTCCATCAGCTGGTCGCCGAAGGTCCGGAACACAGCGCTGGCGCTCTCGGGCCGCTCGGGGATCGAACCAACCGGGAGCATCTTCCAGTGGTAGAGGCCGATGAGCGCCATCACAGCAGCGCTCGCGCCGATAGCAGTGGTCCAAGCAGATTTCGCGCCCATGCCACCGTGCTGCAAGGAGCTGGCAATGCCAACGACAACTGCGGTACCGAAGATGCGTCCGCCGTTCCAGAAAGCGCCCTGCAGGCCGATATATTTGCCTTGCTGAAGGTCATCGAGGGACGTGATGTAGACGCCGTCGATGCAGATATCCTGCGTGGCAGAGGCGAAAGCCAAGAGCCACAAGAGCAGAATGATGACCATGAAGTAGTTCGGCAGCGCCAGGGCCGCGCCCCAGAGCATGAGCACCGCCGCCATCAGGAACTCCATCGTCAGGACCCAGAACTTCTTGGTCCTGAACATGTCGAGGAAGCCCGCGTAGAACGGCTTCAAGGACCACATGGTCCCGATGCTCGCGGTGTACACGGTGATCTCACTGTCCGAGTGGCCGAGGTCTTTGAACATCGTGCCCGCGACCCAGATCACCATCGCGAATGGAATCCCTTCCGCAAGGTAAGACGAAGGAACCCAGAAGGCGGGATTCTTCACGGGCTTTGGACTCGAACTTGTGGTGCTGCTCACGGTGCCGCGTCAAATACGCGACCACCGCACGGGAGTAAACACTCGGGAAGGCTCCTCCAGGTGCTCACGGGCGAAAGTTCCTCTGACCACGGAAAGGCCTCCGCCCGTAGGACGACAAGGCTCGCCATTTCCCAGCCGCCCTCTAAAATGAACGAAGAGCTCTTCGCTTCTATTTATCACCTCACCATGCCTTTCTCGCTTCCTTTCTCCCGTTCTTCCCTTCCCTTTGCCCTCTTGCTCCTCGCGCCCGCCGCCTGTTCCTCCGAAGGTCCCGCCGCCGGCACGGGAGGTAGCGCCACGACCGGCGGCACCTCCTCGGACTCAGGAGGAGGCCCAGCCGCGACGGGAGGGCTCGGCAGCGGTGGGGGCCCGCTCGGGAGCGGAGGAGCTGGCCCCAGGGGCAGCGGCGGAGACGGGTCCGGTGTCGGTGGCGCGGGCGCGAGCCTAGGCACGGGTGGGGATGGCGCCTCGGGAGGCGCCCCTGGGACCGGCGGCGACGCTACGGAGAGCGGAGGCGGGCCCGGCGCGGGCGGCAACGTAGGGGGCGATCCCTGTGCCACAGCGAGCCTCTGTGATGATTTTGAGGGGGGAATGGACCCGGCGTGGCAGATCCAGCCGGACTCGACCCCGGTCCCGATGATCGACTCGAGTAAGGGCGCGAATGGCTCCTCCTCGTCCGTCGTCGTCGAGGTCACGTCGCAGCAATCCTTCATCGCCGCGGCGGTCCCGGCTCAATCCTTCTACGTCCGGACTTATATGATGCTCGAGCAGAGCACGACGATGGCGAGCGGCCACGCCTGGTTCATCGTCGGCGCCGACAGCCTGAGCCAAGGCTCCGGCGCTCAAATGCGCTTCGGGGCGAGCACGAACCACGGCCACGCAGAAACTGACTTCAACGTCTACGGCTCGCCGTCCTGTAGCGGCGAAAAAACCCACTTCTCCGACGGTGCGAACGACGCGGCTCAGGGCTGGCAGAACACCACCGACGAGATCATGAATCTCGGCGCGAACCAGTGGTACTGCGTCGAAGCCTTCTTCAACGGTGATCAGCATGAGTTCCGGCTCTGGGTCGACGACGTCGAACACGAAGGCTTCCACGTCACCGCCGACAAAATGTGTCCGAACTGGTCGCCGACTTATACGCATATCAAGATCGGCGGCGGAGCCAACGGGAACTTCGGCAAGATCTGGTACGACGACGTCGTTGTTTCGACGAGCCGCGTGGGCTGCAAATGAAAAGGTTTCATCTCGCGCTCAGCGTCAAAGACATCCAGGCGTCGATCGAGGACTACTCGCGGCGCCTCGGGCGTGAGCCTTGTGCGGTCATCGAGGGCGAATACGCCCTCTGGCGCACGGACACGCTGAACGTCTCGATCCGGCGCACGGACGAACCCCCGGGCCTTAGGCATCTCGGCTGGGAAGACCCCTCCGCCGAGAGCTTCAGCGCCGAGCCGGACACGAACGGCATCGTCTGGGAGCGATTCAGCGCCGAGCTCCAGAAGCGCGAGATCGACGCCATCTGGCCGCCGAAAGGCTGAGCGCTCCGAGAGAACGCGCGGGGAACAACGCACCTCGCCGCGCGCCCTCGCCGCGTTTGGCCCGTCGATGCTCAGACGAAAGAGGGGCACCCTTCGAAAAGCAAGGAGCACCTCTCCTCCTCAAGCGCTCACGGCGACGCTCGTCGCACCTCGCAATGCTCCTCCACAGAAGCTCGCTCACGGCGAAAACCGGCACCGCTGACACATCGCAGCGACCTTTCGCGAAGACGAGCGCGCTCACCGAGAACTCCGCGAACTCTTTCGGGAAAGACTCGAGGCGTGCTCCCCTCATCAAAAAGGACAAGTCAAAAAAAGACAAGATTGTTCTTGCAATCAAAAAGGAGAAGGTTCATCTTCTGCTCTGTCATGATCATTTTCGCTCGCATGCGCTGAACAGCGCCCGCTGCCCCGTCCGAACGGACGAGAGTGACTCGGTGAAGAGCTCCTGAGCCTCGCTTTTTCGCGAGAGCTTTTGCGTTGACTCTTGAGTTGGCAGCGACCCATTCACCGTTTTTTCTTAGGATTCTCAGTATTTCCTAGAGAAGGCGGCGAGCGCGGGCTCCCCCCTCGGCACGTAGCCGGGGCCGTTTCTGGATCAGACTTCATCAAGAGTCGCGTTCCCCTTCGGGAACCCGCCCTTCCTTTCTCGCTCCCGCGTCCGCGCGCCCCGTTGAGCCGGTCTCACCTTTGAGCCCTGTCTCCCGGGTGACGCGTGTCCCCCTCATGACGCGAAACGCTGAGGCATCCGTGAGAGCCAAACGCTCGCGGAGTTCTCAGTCACGGCCCACTCACGGACAGCTCTGCTGCGCCGAAAGGATATCTCTATGCCTGCACATCCCACAGTTTCTCCCCGCGCTGCCATTTTGCTCTCGATCGGACGCTCCGCCGTGCCCGATAGCCACCTCACGACCGAGCTCAGGTCGCTCGTTCAAGGGCTCGGCTACCAGGTCATCGGCGAGGTCCGTCAGCGGCGCCCCGAGACGGCTTCGGCGCTCCCGATTGGCCCCGGTAAGCTCGAAGAGCTCCGCGAGCTGATTCGAAGCGCAAAGGAATCAGGACACGCCCAGATCACCATCGCCTGCGCCCTCGACCTGCCGAGCGGCCAGCAGCGGAACCTCGAAAAGGCCCTCGATGAACCCGTCATCGATCGGACGGAGATCATCCTGCGCATCTTCGAGGCCCGCGCTCAGACTCCCCTCGCCAAACTCGAGGTCGAGCGCGCTCGGCTGGTCCATTCCCTGCCCCGCATTCGCGATCTCGAAGCCTCTCGGAGGCAGGAGGGTGGCGGAGGGCGCGCAGCGAAAGGTCACACAAACACCGAGCTCGCCAAACAGGCCGCCGCTCGGCGCATCGCCGAGCTCGGTCGACGCATCGAGATCATCCGCCGCGAACAAGAGCGAAGGATGCAGCGTCGCCGGGATCTGCCCCGCGTCGCGCTGCTCGGCTACACGAACGTCGGCAAATCGTCGTGGATGGAGCAACTCACTGCGAAGAGCGCCAGCGTCAAAGATGAGCTTTTTCATACCCTCGGAACGAGTATCCACGCGCTCCGCGGCCCAGGAAGGCGCATCTTGGTGGCCGATACGGTGGGCTTCCTTGAAGCCCTGCCCCATACGCTCGTCGAGTCCTTCCGATCGACTCTGGCCGAGGCTCTCGACGCCGACCTCCGTCTCCACGTCGCCGACGCCTCGAACCCGAGACTCGAAAGCGAGCTCGCCGTCACCCGTGAGCTTCTCACACGGGTCGACTGCCCTCCCGCCAGCGAGCTCCTCGTCCTGAACAAGGTCGACAAGCTCACGCCCCAGGAGGCCCAGGAGCTCGCGGAGCGTTACCCCGACGCGCTCCTCGTTTCGAGTCGCTCCGAGGAAGACAGGCGCCGCCTGATCGAAAAGATCCGCACTCTCATCGATCAAGCGTGTCCCCCTCGCTCCGGAACAGGAGGCACCTTCTCCCCCGACGAGACGAGCCCCCCTGAGGCGGTGACCGTCAGCGCGCTCTCGGGAGCAACAAGGGCCGCGGGGAGCGCGACGAGCACCGGAGGGTCGCGAACGGGGGCAGCGACGAGCACGGCGTCAAGCCCCCGAGCAAGGCCCAGCAGGAGGACGGCAACGAACTCCGTAGAGGCGACGCTGAGCGCAGGCGGGTTCGCTCACCCGAGCCTCGCCGACAGGGCGAAGTGGATCGCGCGAGAGCCCGATCTCTTCGGTCTCTTCCTCTGAGCACGCCCCCACGCAGGAGGTCCGGGAGCAAGGTCAAAAGCTCCCGGGTCTCCGGCCCTTTCATTTTGAGGGCTCCCCCGCAAATAAGTCCATCTGCACTCCTTGGCGCGCTGCGCGCGCCAAGGGTCCCTCTTCGCCGTGCTCCCTTGCCCCTCGGATGAGCCCCAATGGCCCGCGAGAAATCTCTCCATGACCAATCGTCCCCGAGGGCAAGGTCCGCGCGGCGGAGGGTCCCGAGGGCTAGTCGGCCCGGGTACCCGAGCTTCGAGCGCCAAATCCTGCTTGTCCGGTGGCACTTTATCCGAACTGTGTCCGGTACGTCGCCTCCTTTAGACGCCTTCATCTGAACACACCGCCCTCCGCGTCAGCGCGTGATCTGTAGAGCTCTCCCCACCCAATTATCTCCACATCAGATTCATCCAGCTCCTCTGCCTCTGCTCGCGCGTACCATCTGAAACTCCGCCGCCTTCAAGACTCTCGTTTGGCTCAAACAACGCATTCGTCGCCTGATCCTCCTCGGGCCCCAACGGACCCACATTCTTGAGGGTCCGCCCCCTCACATACGCATAAACATTCGGGTCAGCTTCGCCCGGCGCATGAATGGCGAGCGGGTCCGCCGAGATCCACCTCCCGAGATACGAATTCAGATACCGTTTGCCGAAGCACGTGAGCCCAACCTCTGCGTCCTCCTCTTTCCCCGTGATTCCAGGTTCCGCTGCGGTTCTGCTCAGCCGTTCCGATTTCACAGCCGCAATCCATCGTTTGCGGCCTCGCAAGCAGGCAGCGCTTTGTGAGCGAACACGAAAATTCCCAGATGCGACTTTTCGCAGGCGATGGCAATCATCTCGATGGTGTTGTCGTTCGCGGCAGGCAAGCTCTGGAGGCCGACACGCTGAGCGTCAGGCTTTTGCCCAATCGTCAGTTGCCACGCTGCGCTCATCGCTCAAGGCGCAGTCTGCCTGGGTTTCGGGGCGACCTAAAGCGTTGTCCCAGCGCCCATACGAAAACGCCCTGACGCGGGGCATCAGGGCGGCTAAAGGAGGGAGCAGGCTCAGTACTCTTCGATGAAATCGGGCTGATGGGCCATCTCTTGGCCCCAAAAAGAGACGATCAGCACCAGGTCCTTGGGTTCGTCGATCGTGTAGTAGATGTAGCAATGGATCCTGCTCAAATTGAGCCGACGGACCTCCAGCCCTTCGCGCATGCCGTGCACCGCCAGCTTGGGACCGTGTTGGAGTTGACGTCTCGCTTCCCGGAGTTCCTCGTTGAAGGCACCCTTCACGTCGCGCTTCTTCTTCCACCAAGCGCGGCGCTCGCGCACCTGCGCCTTGGCTTCGTCAGTGAGGTCGACCTTCATTGAGCAGAAGCTTCGGCGAGATCTTCAGCTTCGAGTTCATCGAGAAACTCGCCAAAGTCGCTGATCCGGCCTGCGCGGATGTCCGCGAGCCCCCGGGCGAGCGAAGCTTCGAGTTCGGGATCGTAGGTCGACACGAGTCTCAGAATCCGATCAGCGGCCTGCCGCTTTTCGTCATCGCTGAGGTCCATCGCTGCCTCGACTACATGATCCACCTTGGTCATTGGGCTGCAGTTTAGCATGGTTCTCGTCGCTTTCATTCGGTGGGGATTCGGTACTTTTCCCGCCGTGGAAGGCCAGGGGCCAGCGGCGGGCACTCAGCTTGAGGGTGGGCGGGAAACAGGAGGCACCTTCGCCCCCCCCCGTGCCAATAACTGGTGAGACAGTGGCTTCTCGAATTATCAGTACAATCCGAGGGGCGAGAGAAGTCGAAGACCCGTGCCGAAACCAAAGACCCGAGCCACCGAAGTGGTGGCAAGACCCGAAAACGACCGTCGTCAGCGACGTAGCTTCAGCGCGCAAGAGCGGGAGCGTATCCTCGCAGAAGCAGACACCTGCACCGAGCGTGGTCAGCTAGGAGAGCTGCTCCGCCGCGAAGGGATTTACAGTTCGCAGCTGGGCACCTGGCGCAAGCAGCGACTGGAGCACGGGCGCGAGGGACTCGCCCCTGGGCGCCCTGGTCGCAAGCCAACGCAGTCAGCCGAGGCCCGCCGCGTCGAGCAACTCGAACGCAAACTGGCGGCGCTCGAGAAGGAGAACCGCATCCAGCGCAAGCTTCTGGAGCTGTCGGGAAAAGCGCACGAGATTCTTGGGCTGGCGCTACCGAGAATCGAGGAGAGCGACGAGACTCCCGAGTCGAGCTCGTCCGAAAGCGCGACGAGGAGGTCCCGTTGAGTCGTGCGTGTGATGCGGTGGGGCTCAAGAGAGCCACCTACTACCGTGCGACCAAGCCGCGCCCCGAGCAGCCGACCGAGGCACCAGCGAAGAGGTCGCGCTCTCACAGACGGCTCAGTGCAGAGCAAACGAGAGCTCTGCTTTCGCTGATGAATTCCGAGGAATTCATCGACCAGCCACCGCGTGAGGTTTACGGAGCGCTGCTCAGCCGCGGCGAGTATCACTGCTCGTGGCGGACGATGTACCGGGTGCTCGGTGAGCAGGGCCCGATGCGTGAGCGCCGGAATCAGCGAAAGGCTCGGTCTTTCGCGATTCCGCGGCTGGAGTCTAGCGCCCCGAACCAGGTGTGGACCTGGGACATTTCGAAGCTGCCCACCTACGAGCCGGGCGTGTTTCTCAACCTTTACGTCGTGCTCGACCTCTTCAGTCGCTACGTCGTGGGCTGGATGATTGCGGCGAGGGAAAACTCAGCGCTCGCCAAGCAGCTCTTCGCGGAGGCGATTCCGCGCTACGGGGTCGTCGCTGGCGAACTGACGGTCCATCACGCCCGCGGGGCGCCGATGACGAGCCACACCTTCAAGGACCTGCTCCGAGAACTCGGCGTGAACCAGAGCATGAGTCGGCCACGCGTCTCGAACGACAACGCCTTTTCCGAGGCGCACTTCCGCACCGCGAAGTACCAGTCCGACTACCCCGGTCGCTTCGCGGACATCGACGCCGCCAGAGCGTGGTGTCAGGAATTCTTCGACTGGTACAACGAACAGCACCATCACGAAGGCATCGCCCTCTTCACACCGGGGCAGGTATTCCGCCGTGAGGTCGTAGACGTCGCGGCAACACGGCAACGCGCGCTCGACGCTGCCTACACGGCCCACCCCGAGCGTTTCGTGAACGGGCCTCCCAGGGTCACACTGCCGCCCACCCAGGTGCTCATCAACCCCGCCGACGCGGCTCCACCGTCCGCCGAACAAGTCCTCACCACACCCGATGAGCACGTCGACGACCTCTGGTCCGCCAAGAACGACGAACGCGTGCCGTGTGTCAACTTGCCCAGCGCAACGCAACCTCAACCCGCAGCTCTTCCGTCATAGAATTCAACCCGCCGCTGTCTCGAAATCGTTGACACGTACCGAGGTTTCTCGAATACGCACGAAGCTCTTGGCCGAGGTACTTGATCGCCTCCGCGAAGTCGCTGGCGCGCAGGTTGAAGTGGCTCTGGATCGTATCGATCTGTACGGCTTCGCCGCGCATCGCCTCGAAGCGTTCCTTCAAGCTTCCGTACGTTTCTATACCGTTCAAGAACTCTTCAAGAACTCCGTCGTTCGAGGAGCTACTGAACCCATCAGCGAGCTCAAGAATCTTTGCCGGAGGCGGCGCAAGCTGACGAATGATGTCGATAGCTTTCTGTGCCTGCTGGGTGAACTCGAAGGAGCTACAAAGTGCCTTCTTCGTATCCCCTTGGATCCCTGGCTTTCCCCCGAGATAGAGGTGCGCCGCGGCTGCTCGGGAGAGATCTTCGCCAGCAAGGCCACGGGCAGTCGAGATGGAGGCCTGAGTCGACGATCCGAGTTGTTGATCTGCCACGGCCACGGTGAGACGACTCGCCTCTTCGAGAGCTCTCTCCAGTCCGATCAGCGCCTGGCGCAATGCAACGGCGCCCGTTGCGGCAAGATTATCGAATCCTTCGTCAGTACAGATGTAGCCAGAACTGCGGTTAATTCCGCGATCCAAGGCGAGTTTGGCGTCTACTATGATGGTTCGGTATTTCGAGGCAGCGAGGTTGGCTATCCATGCCCGAGTGGCAGCTGATTGCGGCGGAAACTGGACCGCAGAAACTTGATCACTAAATGCTGAGTTTGTGCTCACCCGCAGGGCGTTGCTGGCATCTACAACGCTCCCCAAGACGGGTCGGCCGGGCTTTATCCCGGCCCCCTCGCTTGCGCGCAGAAGCTGGGCCGCGCCCATCATTGCGTATCTCAGGGCGCACGTGTTAATCAAGCAGCTAAAGTCCGGATCCTGTCCATCTACCTGAGAGGTACAGACGGCTGCCGAAATCTCGAGGCCCAAAAGCTGACTCATGTGTGTTGCAGCCCCCGGCCGCCCCAAATCCCAAACCTCCTGCGCTCCGTCGTCGGGTATCGCCGAAACGACCACCATATACTGCATCTCGCGAAGCCGCTTCTGCTCTGCAGTGAGGTTGTCGTCGGCCGGAAGGAGGCGCCCCTCGAGCGAAGGTCCCGGGTCGCCTTGACACGCGAGCGCGACGAAACTGAGGAGCCAGAGAAAACGCTTCGTAGACTTTCGATCCTTCATTACTCTTACCTTCCACCCCTTGATCGGGATCATAAACTTCTGTGTCCTCGGCGCATGGCGCGGTGTGCGACCGCGAGCGCGGCAAGGAGACCTCCGAGCGAAAAAAGTGAGCTCGGCGCGCGTGATGGTGCGCGCGCGATGGAGCAGCCGTGAGACACCGTGCGATCCGGTCCCGGAACGCAGACGAACTGCTCTTCGACTTCGTCACAGACCCAACCGAAGGGACAGTCGTCCTTCTCAGGCCTGCAAGGACGCGTGCAAAGGGGCTCCTTCGTGAGGTCGGCGAGGCAGCGCTCTCCGAGACAATCGTCCGCCGAGTCACACTCGCCCCCGAACGGCTCGCGCGAGTCCTTCGAGCAGATACCTGCCTCGAGATCGCAGCGTCCCTTTCGCCCGCAGTCAGCGTCCCGGCCACAGGGCGGGAGGCAATAGTTCCCTTCTCCGCAGATCCCCTGCGCGCAAGAGACCTCCTCTCCGCAAGGGTCGCCCTTCGGCACGGTTCGCGGTGCGCAAACCTCGCCGCGACACTCGAAGCCCGCGCTGCAATCTTTGTCGCTCTCACAGCTGACGCAGCTGTCCGGCGCAACCTGACAGGGATCTTTCCAGTCCACGCAGCGCCCTTCCATGCAGACTTCGCCCACCTGACAGGTCGTTTCACCACAGACGACAGCGCAGCCGTTCCTCGTACAGACTTCGCCCTCGGCGCAGCTCTCGGGATCGCAGGCCGGATAGAGAAAGCAGATCCCGGCGATGTCGTCTTCTTTCAGCGTGAGCTGACCGTGTGAATACTCCGGGTACATCGTCGCCGGACTCGTCGTCATCGACTTCGTGCACTCGGGCTCGCCGCCTTCTTCACAGGGATGCAGCAGGCCAAGCGCGTGGCCGAGCTCGTGCGTCATTACGCCGACGATCTCGGCGACCCCGTCCTCCGCGTCCTCGTCCGCGATCCCCGTGATCCATGAGTGCGCGTACAAATTGAGATAGACGTCAGCCTCCGCGATGACCCATTGCCCGTCCCTCTCCTCGTACCGGAGATCGGTGGCTCCGGACGCTCCCGGCCGAAAGCCGAGCTCCTCCCAGCCCGAGTCGACCCACTGAATGCTATTGATTCCGTCGCCGTAGGCTGCGCGAGAAGAAGTCGTTCCTTTGAGTGACGCAATGACCGAAGTGCAGGAAACGTCTTGCCACGCGCTGAGAGCCTGTTTCGCTAGGTGCAGGCTGGCGTCGACGCCCCCGACAACCCCGGGAATCTTGTCGACAAGGACGAAGCTCGTCACCCCGGAATGCCAGGCCACGCGCTCCGTACCCTTGAAGTCCTCGAGATCGCCGGCAGTTCGATAGGCGTGCGCGTTCGGGCCCAGGGCCAGTAGCCCTACACCCAGCATCAATTCTACACATCGTCGCCCGAGCATGACGCGCCCTCGGTCAATCACAGATCGTTCCGGACGGGACGACTTCCATGAGAACATTTCGGGTCACCGCGGGGCTAGTCAAAGGATAGAAAATCGCTCCCGCGTACCCGCTTACGCCATCAGTTCGACTGAAGGGCACGACCATGCACTTCTCTGCAACCTGGTCATTGCAACCACGCACGTGTCCCCCGTCCTGGAAACTCATGCCACGAATCTGCCAACCGGGACCGACCGAGAATCTCAGCGACATTTCAGGTCCTTGAGGAGGGGACGAATGGAGGGCATGAACAGCGATCCCTGGCGCGTGGTTCGTCGATGGACAATGGAGTCCGCACGGAACTGCATCGGGCAACCGAAAGGCAACCGAGCTTGAGCTCAGAATCAGGTCAAAGACACCTAACAAGCATTCCGCTCGGGAACTGCAGACAAGCTGTCTTCCGCCGCACTCTGGATAGTCTTCACATTCCGCACCGCCTGTCTCCGGACACTCATCATCCACCATCACGCATTCTGCGTCTTCACACCCGTACCCCTCCCCGCACCCTTCAATCACCTCCGTCTCGAAGCCCCCGCGAGTGCATGTCTCGACGCCCCGCTCGCCGCAGATCGGTTCGCTCACGTTCGTCTCGCAGCCCGGAACGGGCACCCGGCAAAGCCCAACTCCCGAGCCACTTCGGAAATCGCACTTCTCTCCGCTCTCGCAAGTCTCCCGAACGGCCCACTTCCTGTCCCCGCCGCAGATCAGCGCCAAGAGCTCGTTCGCCGCGGAACAGCTAAATTCGCCGGGCGTCTCGCACTCGTCCCCGAGCCCATAGAGGTGGTCATCTTCGCCACCGGCTCCGCCAGTTCCCGGCGCGCCGCCGCTCGAGTCGCCTCCCGAACTCGTCCCGCCCGCCAGCGAGCCGCCATCGCCCTCAGGCGCTCCGCCGACGCTCGCTCCGCCATCGCTCGCCGAGCTCCCCGATCCATCACGGCCCCCCGCCGCCCTTCCTCCGTCCCCAGACGATCGCCCCCCGCTGCTCCCTTTCTCCCCGCCAAGCGGCGCTCCGCCCGAACCATCCTCGCCCACCGTTGTGCTCGAGTTCCCGCCGCAAGCGACCACGCCGAGCGCGAGCGCCGTCCAAACGGTCCGCCGCTCGAACCAAGAAGCTCGATTTTCTGTCGATAAGGTCATCTTTTCTCTCTCCGTTCACATGAAGCTTGGCGGGGACCAAGCGGGATATCTCGTTTCAGTTCTGTCAGTCTTTGAGGGCTCCCCCTCGAGTTGGCCCGGCTTCGCTCCTTGTCGCGCTTCGCGCGCCAAGGGTCCCTCTTCGCCGTGCTCCCTCGCCCCTCGAAGGAACCCGGAGCCCCCGCGAGAAATCTCTCCATGACAAAATTGCCTCCGAGGCCGAGGTCCGCGCGGCGGAGGGTCCCAGACTGGATTGCGTAGGGCGGGATCACGCGCCGAGAGAGGCAACAAACCAAAGAAAGACGGGCTCGGTATCGCTCGTGAATTCACACCTCGCGCTTCACCAAGAGGACACGGCCCCTTGGTCGAATGCCGACCCCGGCGATTGTTTGCGTAAGGGCTGTTATTGTTCATCTGTTTGTTCAAATGCGATCTCAATTCGGTCGACGTCGACAGTCACACAATCGCCGTTTAGATATCGATACTCCGACAGGAAGCTCTCATCCTCGAATATGATTCTGGCATCGATCGCACCCCCGCGAAGAATCCCGGTAATCCTATATCGAAAATCGCCGCCAATTCGCTGAATCCCTACTGGTTGGTGGTTCGCTTCGACCAGAACAAGCCCATTAATCGCCCACAAGCTTAAGGTCACAGGGTAGTGATGACCTTGCACGATGGGGTACGGACACACGTTCGCGAAACAGACCAGCGTCTCGCCCTCGACCTCGACCTCCACCTCTTCCTCAATGGAGGAGTGTCCGACCCGAACAATCTTCGCCACATAGCTCACAGTCAATTAACCTTTCGACGCTAGGGGGCGGGAACAATGGTTTTGTTCTTCGCGTCCCCGTTCAGCATCTTCCAGAACGATTTCCCCGACTCTACGTGAAACGTCGTGATGTGGCCTTCTGAGTTTGTACCAACGAACGCGAACTTGGTATCGCCCCTTCGTGTGTTTCCCATAACTTGCACATACCCGATGCGCTGTTCGCCCCTGTATTGATACTCGACTTTGATGCCCGAGCGCACGACGTCGCGCGCCATCTCTAGGTACTCGTCAGCGGACGAAGCACCAAACTCAGGTCCGTGGTCCTTGAAGTGACTGTCGAGCTTTTCGGGGGATGTCCCGCTCCGTGTTGATCATCGAAGCGGCGGTCGGTGGGTTTGATGTTCAGGCAGCGGCCTCGGAGTCGTCAATCGAGGCCGTCTGTTCAGCGTAGGATTGCAAGTAGGATGAGA
>Ga0182792_1000023_pt1 | contig 144843 bp, 118 predicted proteins | sample Passage237B_FD_130497 | JGI IMG/M metagenome (GOLD analysis project Ga0182792, IMG submission 130497) | Cellulose adapted compost microbial communities from Newby Island Compost Facility, Milpitas, CA, USA - Passage2 37B (version 2) (version 2) ...
GCCTTCACAACACCCGGCCCAATCCCTTCATCTGGACCGCAAAGGCCTCCGACATCCTGGCCAAGGTCTCTCGCGCCAAGGCCGCGCTCATTAAGTCACAGAATTAACGGCGAACTACACTAGCCGAGCTCGTAGCTGGCTGAGGCGGATTCTGTGTCCCCGCGGACAACGGGCTGTGGGGTGACCAGAGGAGCGGCGGGAGTCGGCGCCGGGGCCGAGGCGGTCGGTTGTCGGGATGTTCTCCTGGAGCGAATGCGCCGAGCCATCTCCTCCGCATGGAGAATATCGGCGTCGCTCGGGTGAAGGTCGGCAGCCAGCGCCTTACGTCGCTGTTGGCCGGTGGCGATGGTGCCGATGAGATTGCCGACGCCGCTCACGATCGGGTTGCGCTCCTGAATAGCCTCGAGGCCTTGGCGGATAAGCTCTCCTTCTTAGAACACGTTCCATTCACCATCCCACAACGCGCGGAGCGCGTCGGCACCATAACGCACCGTCGTATTGATGAAATGGGCGGGATTCGCCTTGGCCTGATCGGTGGCAGATAGACCGCCGCGTGGTCGATTTGCTGTCCGATGCCCTTGGCGGTGTAGGCAGGAGCAAGGGGGGCGGGGATGATGACGGCGGCGGACTCCCCAAGCGAACGAACTCGATTCGGGAATTAAGAGGTCTTTTTCGCGGATCCACTCGAGGAGCGCGCCAACATCTCGCGCACTTGGCGCTGACCGTTCTCCACCATCTGACGCGCTTCCTCGGCGGTCCACTTCCGCCGCGGCTTCCCGGAAGGATCAGGTGGCAGCTCGCGTTTGAACTGGAAGGTGCCGGATTGCATCGCCGCCGGCCACCTTTGTCGAAGGCCTTGCCCGCGTTAATTCGGCGGCGGGGAGCGGGGAGGCGGTCTTTCGAGCCCGAAGAGTCTGGCGCATCCACTCGGCCGCCTCGTGCGTTCCCATTCCGCAAGGATTCGATTTCGGACGGCGTCAGCCGGCTTCCACGCAACGAGTGCGCGGGCTTCGGACTTGGTGAGCCGGTCGAACCCGTGGCCTCGCGCACGACGGAAGACATCTTTGATGTTGCCGAACTTGGCGCGGAGCTGAGCGAGGAGGGGTTCCCGAGAATGGAGCCGTCGATAGCGTCTGCTTCTTTTGCCTGCAACAATCACCCTTCGCTCATGCCGGGGCAGTCGAAACAACGATGCATCCAGTATGCCGCCAATGCGGAGCATTGCAGGCCGGCACCAAGCATACGGGCGGTATTAGACGTTCCCCGATTTTTCGCGCGAGGGTTCGTCGATGGAGGCCAGATGGTGCCCGGCAAGTAGGGTGGAGCTCAAAAATGGCCAAGAAGTGGCCAAGTGGAAAAAATCGGAGGCAGAAAAAAGCCCCAAGAACCTAGCTTAAGTCCTTGAGGCGAAAGTGGCTGCCCGAGCTGGGGTCGAACCAGCGACCAAGTGATTAACAGTCACCTGCTCTGCCACTGAGCTATCGGGCAATTGAATAGGGGCCGGGGAAAAACCAAGCGATACACCCTTTTGTCAACGACCATTTGCCCCGTTGGCGCAGATTTTCCCGCGGCCGGCCAAGATTTGATTGCCAAAAACCGAGGGCGACGCTTCTGCTCAACCCCTTTTCCATTACGCCTGCCATCAATTCCGATGCGACAGGGGGAACGAAACCTATGAACCAACCGCTCAGCCTGACCATCACGCCGCGCGCCCAAACCGGCCGCTCGGCTTCCCGCCGCGTTCGCAAAGCGAACCAGATCCCAGCGATCCTCTACGGAAAACACACCAAGCCGGAGACGCTCTCCGTCGACGCTCCGGAGTTCTCCCGCCTCGTCAAGGCGGTCGCCGGCCGTGCTCTCATCATCGAGCTCCAGCGCAAGGACTCCGCCGAAAAGGCGCTTTCCTTCCTCCAGGAGATCCAGCGCGACCCTATCACCGACAAATATCTCCACGTTGACCTCCAGGAGGTGAAGGCGGACGAGAAGGTCGATGTTAACGTCCCGGTCGTCATCACCGGCGAAGCTTTCGGTGTGAAGAACCAGGGCGGCGTTCTCGAGGTGTCGGCCAAGACTCTCCGCGTGCGTTGCCTGCCCAAGGATCTTCCCCCCGTCATCGAGATCGACGTTTCCGAACTGAAGCTCGAGGAGTCGATCAAGGTCGGCAACCTCAAGGCCATTCCCGGCGTTGAATTCCGTGATCTGCCGGGTCACGCGATCGTCTCCGTTCTCGGTGTCGAGGAAGATGCTTCCGCCGCGGACACCGCCGCTTCCGCCGCCCCCGCGGCCAAGGATGCGAAGGCCGCCGCTCCCGCCGCCAAGAAGTAAGGTCTGTCGTTCCGCGATCCGCCCCGCGCCTTGCCGCCCGGGGCGCGCGCGTTTGTTCTTTGAGTCATGCCCATCTCGCTCGTTGCCGGCCTCGGCAACCCCGGACGCGCCTATGCCGCCACTCGCCACAATGCGGGCTGGCTGGTCGTCGATGCGCTCGCCGCGGAGGAAAAGCTCTCTTGGAAAACCGAGGAGCGCTTCGAGGCCGAGATCGCCCGCTGGGATTTCGCTCCCGGTCACACCGTGTGGCTGGCCAAGCCGCTTACGTTCATGAACGCGAGCGGCCGCGCCATCCAGAAGCTCGCCGCCTTCCACAAGATCGCGCCCGCCTCGATCACGGTCGTGTATGACGATCTCACCATCGACTGCGGCCTGATGAAGGTTTCGGTCAAAGGCAGCGCCGGCGGCCACAACGGTGTCGCCGACCTGCTCGCCCGCATGGGCGACGGATTCGTCCGCTACCGCCTCGGCATCGGATCGAAATTTCCCCGCGAGATGGATATCAAGGACTACGTGCTCGGTCGTTTCACCGACGAACAACGCCACCTTTTTAATCAACAACTCCCCCGCTACACCGCCGGCCTCCGGCTCCTGCTTGCGCAGGGACCCGACCAGGCCATGAACCAGCTTAACCGCCGCACCCTTCCAACATCATGAGCGCCACCGCCACCCGCAACTACCTTGCCACCTTCATCCTCGACAACCGGGGCAAGGAGGAATCCGTCGACCAGATCGTCGACGTTGTGAAGGCCGAGATCGCCGCCGTTTCCGGCACCGTCTCCGCCGTCGAGAACCTCGGTCTCCGGGACTTTGCCCGCGTCACGGACAGCAAGTTCCCCGCCGGGAACTACGTGCAGATCAAGTTCTCCGGTCCTCCCACCGCGCCCGCCGCCCTCAAGGAGCGTCTGCGCCTCAATCACAGCGTCTACCGCACGCTCGTCCAGGTCGCCTAAACAAGGCCTGTTCGTCGTCGCTAAGTCGCACGGAACCTCTTCACTCTCCCCGTCATGGCCAACCTCAATCGCGTCCTCCTGATCGGAAACCTCACCCGTGACCCCGAACTGCGTGTCACGCCCAAGGGCACGGCCATCTGCCAGTTCGGCCTCGCGATCTCCCGGTCGTTCAAGGACGAGTCCGGTCAGACGCGGGAGGAGGCCACTTTCGTGGACATCGAGGCCTGGGGCAAACAGGGCGAGCTGATCGCCAAGTATTGCTCCAAGGGTCGCCCCCTCTTCGTCGAGGGCCGGCTCCGCTTCGACCAGTGGGAGGACAAGCAAAGCGGTCAAAAACGCTCCAAACTCAAGGTCGTCCTCGAGAACTTCCAGTTTCTCGGCGGACGCGAAGGCGGCGCCGGAGGCGCCGGCGGCCAGTCCGCCGGTTCGGGCGACGACTTCGACCAGGGTTACGAGCCGCAACGTTCCGCCCCGCCGCCTCGCGCGCCCGGCGGCGGCCGTCCCGCCCCCGCGCCCCAGCACGACATCAACGACGAGGACGTGCCCTTCTGAAGAAGGTTCGTCGCGTCGACGTCTTCCGTCCGTATCCTTTTAACCAATACAACACATCCATCACCATGGCCTACCATGAAGTCCTCCTCCTGAAGCCCGTCGCCAATCTCGGCGGCGAAGGCGATCAAGTCCGCGTTCGCGCCGGCTACGCCCGCAACTTTCTCATCCCCACCAAGGCCGCGGCTCCGCTCACGCAGGCCAACCGCAAGCGTATCGAGGCGCTCAAGAAGCGCCGCGCCGAGCGCGAGGCCGCCGAGCTCTCCGGCGCCCAGGAACTCGCCAAGAAGATCGCCAAGGTCTCCCTCGCGTTCGCCGTCAAGACCGGCGAAGGCGGCAAGATGTTCGGCGCGATCACTGCGGCCGACCTCCACCAGAAGTTCGTCGAGGCCGGTGTCGAATTCGACAAGAAGAAGATCCACCTCCACACCCCGGTGAAGACTCTCGGCAAGCACGAGGTCTCGATCAAGTTGCACCCCGAGGTCAGCGTGGACGTCTCCTTCGACGTCGTCTCCGAGAATCCGATTGAGGAGGCCCCCGCCGAGGAAGGTGCCGCGCCCAAAACCCTCTCCAAGGCCAAGAAGAAGGCCTCCGAAAAGGGCGAGTAAGCCGCGGCGCAAATCACCCCCTCCCCTTTGGGCTATGTCCCTGTCCGCGGGCCCCAAGGGAGTGTGGTGAGGCAAACAGATCTTCGAGGCTCGGTTCGTCGCTTTATGCGATGAACCGAGCCTCTTGCATTATGGAGCGACCAGCCGCGAGGCGGGGGCTCCGGCGTCCGGTGAGGCTGGATTTGGAAAAGGTCACCGCCTGCCACGGGTGGGCCGTCGTCTGCGCGAGCGTGGGCAGGAGCGCGTCGTCGCCGGTGGCCTGCCAGGCGAGATTGAGCAGCACGGCGGCGCTGGAGCGGTCGAAGGGCTTGAGCTGGCGGTGCGTCCATTTCGCCTCGCCCGCGAAGTAGGGAAGCATCCAGCGCAGGGCGTCGCGGTAGCTCGCGCCGTGACCCTTCGCCTTCCGATCCCAGAGATCGAGGCCGAGCGGCTTCGCCATGCGCGCGACGCAGGCGAAGGCGAGCAGGTTGTAAGTGCAGTAGGTGAACGAGAGGGTGCGCGCGAGTTCGTGTGGTTGCGCGCCGCCGCGGGTGAGTTGTTGGTCCGCGCGTTTGACGGTGGTGGTCTCGATCTGACGGCGGGCGACGGCCTCCCGGCCACAGAACAATGCGTAGGCGACGACCTGCGCGTCATACCACATGCCGTGGTTGCCGAGCTCGCGCGACTGGGCGCGGCCGAAATCGCTTTGGAGCAACCAATCGAGGTAGGCGGAGAACCAGCGTTTCAGGCCGTCGAGATCGGCCGCGGTCCAGTGTTCGCCGAGCGGCAGACGCGTGGCGGCGTCGAGCGCGAAGACGAGCGAGGTCGTGTCGATGATGCCGAGATGGCGGCCGGTGTCGCGACCCGGCACGAACTGCGCGTAGCGCAGGTGCGGGTTCATGATCGTGTCGGGATCGATGAACCAGGTGCGAAGAAAACGCGCCGCCTGCCGGACGTGCGCCGCGGAGCCGCTCGCCTCGGCGTGGAGCGCGAGTCGCGTGACGCCGTGGCAAAGCGTTTCGAGACGCTGGTTGTCGTATTGGTAGAAGACCGGGTTCACCTCGCCGTCGCGGCGGATCCACGGGAGGCCGTCGCGCTTCTTCGGATCGGGCCACCAGTAGGCCGCGATGCTCACGTAGTCGTGGGGGCTGCCGGACGGCGCCAGGTGATCCTTGATGACGACGGTCGGCGGCTTCGCGGTCAGCCAGGGCTCCGCCTCCGCGCGCAACAACTCCGCGCTCCCCGGCGCGGCCGCCATGGCTTCGCGGAAACGACGCCAGGCGGATTCATCGTGCAACAGGGAGAACGTCGGCGCGGACGGATTCATGGAGCGGGCGCGAAGGAGGGCGGTCGCGGGGCGGGGAGTCTCCGAGGCTGGGCGACGGGGCGCGTCGGGACGATCAGAGAATGCCGAATTTCGCGAAGGCTTCGGTGGCGGTCATGCCGTCCTCGATGGCCTTGCGCACGACCTTCTCGCCGCGGGCTTTCTCGAGCGAGAGGCGCGTGACCTCCTCGACGTGGGCGGCGGGCACGACGAGCACGCCGTCGTGGTCGCCGAAGATCAGATCGCCGGGCGCGATCGTGACCGCGCCGCACTCGACCGGACAACGGAAGTCCACAACCTGCGTGCGCACCGAGGAGTCCTGCGCGTAGGGGCCGCGCGAGAAGACCGGCCACTCCTGCGCGAGCACCTGCGGCGTGTCGCGATGAAAGCCGTCCACCACCGCGCCGACCGCGCCGCGGGTGCGGGCGGTGGCGGTGAGCAGCTCGCCCCAGTAGGCGCAGCGCATCATGCCGCCGACGGCGAAATAGACCTCGCCGGGCCGGAGTTGATCGAGCGCCTCGGTGAGCAGGCCGAAAGGTTTTTTCTGCGGGCCGAAGACGTCGATCATCAGCACCGGCATGGCGCGACCGACGACCTTCATCGAAGGCAGGAGAGGCTGGATCGGCTGCGGGAGGAACTGATGTGTGTAGCCCATCTGGTCGAGGATGTCGCCGACCACGGGCGTGTAGAGTTCGCGGTGGTAGCAGTCGAAGAGCGCGGCTTCTTCGGGGGCGAGGGCGGGAGGCTTCATACGGGGTTGGCGGGGAATTGGTTTTCGCGGAACTTGGCGTGGTGGGGATGAGGCACCGGGCTGTGGGCCTTGCCGGTCGGGCCGGCGTAGGTGGCGAGATACCAGACGCGGTAGCCGGGAGCGGCGGCGACGGTGTGGTAGCCGTTGGGCATCTTGTGGAGGGTGTTGTCGCGGATGAGGAAGGCGTAGTCGCCGCCGACCTGTCCCTCGAACTGGCCGCAGAAGCCGAAGCCGTGCGCGGGCTCGACGCGGTAGTAATACATCTCCTCCTGGAACACCTCGCCGGGCACGTTCTCGTGCTTGTGCGGCGGATACGTGGCCCAGCGTCCGTCGGCGACCATGACCTCGGCGAACCAGAGGCGCTCGCTCGGGCGGTTCTTGTTGATCATCGCGCGGAAGTGGCGGGTGGTGTTGCCGTCGCCCCATTGGCCGGTGAAGACCTCCTCGGGTTTCACGTGGTAGGGCTCGATGGGCGTGGAGCTGGGGCAGGAGCCGAGGCCGACCTCGGCGTCGTCGCGCGCGAGGATGCGGACGCGGGAGCCGCAGCCCACGTAAACGACGTGCGGCGGGCCGTCGAAGACGCTCTTGCGTCCGCCGATGCCGGGGAACGAGTCGGAACCCACGGTGACGTCGATCGTGCCGGTGAGGGGATCGAGCGCGAACTCGCGGTCGCCGGTGTCGAACTCGTGCGTCTCGCCCGCGCGGAGGCGGAGCACCGCGAAGTCGATGATGCGGCAGGGATTGTTCGCGGGGCGGTTGAGCCCGGGCTCGCGGCCGAGGGTTTCAAAGTAGGGCTGGCCGTAGGGGGCGTAAGGGATTTCCGGATACGTGGACATGGTGCGAAGAGAGGGCGGGTGTTTCAGGAGGCGAAGGACGGGCTGGAGGCGACGGCGGCGAGGAGGCGCAGGAGCACGCCGTCGGCGTAGGTGCACTCGCCGAGGAAGGAGCGGCGGTGCGTCTCCCAGCCGCCGAGGCCGGCGGGACGTTGCGCGCCTCGCAGGCTGCCGTCGGAGGGCTGGATGGAGTTGGCGATTTCCCAAAAACCGCGGCGGACGCGGCCGAGGGAGTGCGGTTGCAGGTAGCCGGCGTCGATGCCGCCGAGCAGGCCGATGAGGATCATCGCGGTGCCGCTCACCTCGAGGTGCGATTCCTCGTCCTCGGGGATGATGCGCCAGAGGCCCGAGGAGTGCTGCGCGCGCAGGAGGCCGGTGGCGATGTCGCGATACGAGGCGAGCACGGCGTCCCAACCGGGCGTGGTCGGCGGGCAGAAGCGCAGGGTGTCGAGCAGGGCCATGATCACCCAGCCGTTGCCGCGGCCCCAGAAGAAGTCGCTGCGACGGCCGTTGGCGGGCTCGACGTCGTGGAAAAAGAGGCCGGTGCGCGGGTCCTGGAGATACTTCGCGTGGACGAGACACTGGCGGATCGCCTCCTGCGCGTAGCGCTCGTCGCCGGTGATGGAGTAGGTCCAGGCGAGCGGGCCGGACGTGTAGTAAAGCGTGTCCACCCAGAGGCGCTCGGCGACGCCGGGGTTGTGCCGGCCGTGGGCGATGCCTTGGTCGCGCAGGCGCGGCGAGCCGGTCAGGATGTGGTCGCAGATCGTGACGGCGAGGTCGCGGTCGGCCTTGTCGCCGTCCAACTGGAAGAGCGGGACGAGCACCATCGGCAGGCCCCAGTTGCCGCAATATTGGCCGAGCACGACGCCGGTCTTGGGCGTGCCGGAGGGCATGTGGGTGGTCTTGCCCGGCTCGTCGTTGGCGTAAACAACCTCGCGGTGGCGGGGGACCCAGCGGCGCACCCAGTCGGCCATCGCGGTGTCGCCGAGCAGGCCGCCGAGGATGAGACCCTGCGGCACGAGCACGTCCTCCCAGCCGGTGTTGAGGCGCTCGGGTGGCGTCGCGAGCTGGCGGGCGCGGAACTTCTCGAACAAGGCGCCCGCGGAGGCGCGGGTGGCGGCGAGCTGGGCGATGGAAACGTCGGTGGCGGAGGACGCGGTCATGAGCGGATCGAAGGAGGGATTGGTGGGTTTCGGACGGGGTGGGGGAGACGCGAAACGAAGTCCGGAGAGTCTAGCCTCCGGGGCTTGAAATGGAAATGGACGGGCGGCGCGTGTTGTTGGACTATCCGCTCATCATGCCGCCTCGTTGGTCCTTTGATTCCGTCCGGATAACGGTGCCGCCGACGGAGCGGCGCTGCGGGTCGGACTGGTTTTGGAACGCGCGGGCGCCGCTGCTGGATTTCGACCTCTGGCTAGTCGAGAGCGGAGAGGGCCGCATGGACTTGGACGGCGAAAGCTGGGAACTGCACGCGGGCGACGTGGTGTTGCTCACTCCGGGGACGCGACCGCGGGCGACGCATCGGCCGGATCGGCCCTTGCATGTGCATTTCGCTCATTTCGTGCCGCTGCGCGGCGGGCGCGAGTTGACGCGTTTGGCGGAGGCGCCCGGCCCGGGGCGCTGGCGGGTGCGGGACCTGCCGGCCCTGGCGGGCGCGCTGCGTCTGGCCGGGAAACGAGCGCGCGAGGCGGAGGGCGGCGAATGCGCGGCGGCGTGGCTGACGACGGTCCTGCGCGATGTAGTGATGCAGGCACTACGGCCGGAGCCGGCGCCGGCGGACGAGGCGCTGGCGCGGCTGATTGCCGAGGTGAGCGCGGAGCCGGAGCGGGGGTGGACGGTGGCGACGATGGCGCGAGCCTGCGGGCGCTCGCCTCAGCACTTCACGCGGCTCTTTCGCGCGGCGACGGGGCGGGCGCCGATGGAGTTTGTGATCCGCGAGCGGGTGCGGCTGGCGGAGCAGGCCTTGTTGGAATCCTCGGAGCCGGTGAAGCGGATCGCGGAGCGGCTGGGCTACGCGGACGTGTATTACTTTCACCGCCAGTTTCGCCGGGTGACGGGACGCACGCCCGGGCAGCTGAGGGGAGGCGGGTGATGCCAGCGGACCGGGCGGACGGCGTCCTCGGCTTCAATTGCGTTCAAGGAAGGCCCGGACGAGTGCGTAGAGTTCGGGACTTTCAAGCAGGAAGGAGTCGTGTCCCAGGTCGGTGGCGAGTTCGGCGTAGGAGGCGTGTTTGCCGGCGCGCTGAAGTGCGAGAACGATTTCGCGGTTCTGGTCGGGCGGGAAAAGCCAGTCGCTGGTGAATCCGATGACAAGGGTGTTCGCCTGCACCGGGGCGAAGGCTTGCTCGAGGGTGCCGCCGTAGGAGGCGGCGAGGTCGAAGCCGTCGATGGCGCGGGTAATATAGAGGTAGGTGTTGGCGTCGAAGCGATTGATGAAGCTCTGCCCCTGATAACGCAGGTAGCTCTGGACCTCGAAGTTGATATCGAAGGCGGCGGTGTTGGCGATGGCTTGGTTGCCGTCTGCGGTGGCGAGCGCGGCCTCTTCGGCGAGCGCCGGGGCGGGGGCAAGGGGGAGACGGGGCTTGACGGTGCGGCGACCGAACTTGCGGTCCATCGAGGCGTCCGAGAGATAGGTGATGTGGGCCATCATGCGCGCGATGGCGAGGCCGACGCGCGGGCCTCCCCCTTTGGGGTAGTCGCCACGGTTCCAGCCGGGGTCCTGCATGATGGCCTGGCGACCGACCTCGTTGAAGGCGATTGCTTGGGCGCCTTCGCGGGCGGTGGTGGCCATCGCGAGGATCTTGTGGCAGAAATCCGGATATTCGATCGCCCACTGGAGGGCCTGCATGCCGCCCATGGAGCCGCCGAGGGCGCAACGGAGTTTTCGGACGCCGAGGTGGTCGAGGAGCCGTTTTTGGGACCGCACCATGTCGCGGATGGTGACGGCCGGGAAGGATAGTCCGTAGGGGCGACCGGTGGCGGGATTGGTGGAGAGAGGGCCGGTGGAGCCTTGGCAACCGCCGAGGACGTTGGCGCAAACGACGAAGTGATGGTTGGTGTCGACGGCTTTTCCCGGGCCGATGAGGTTGTTCCACCAGCCGGGCTTTTTGTCGGAAAGGGAATGGATGCCGGCGCAGTGGTGGTCTCCGGAGAGAGCGTGGCAAACGAGGACGACGTTGTCGCGCGTGGGGTTGAGGCGTCCGTAGGTTTCGTAGCGGAGGGTGTAGCCGGGGAGGACGTGGCCGTCGTCACAGGCGAAGGGCTCGTCGGAGATGAAGTCGCGGGGTTCGACGAGACCGACCTCGCCGGGTTCGGCGGGGGCGGAGGCGGGATAGTCGTCGTCGAGGGCGGCGTCGTTCATGGATGTGGAGCGGGGCCGGAAGGGTGTGATAGCCCCAAAAAGGAGCAGGCGGCGCAAAAAGATAAGGCGGAAAATAAAAAAGCCCGGCCGCGCGAAAAGCGCGGTCGGGCCGAGAGAATGGAGGTCGAGCTTGAAACGTGTGCCGGGGCTTACCAGCCGACGGAGCTGCGCTGGCCTTGCTTGGTGATGAGTTCTTCGCCTTCCCAGACGGCGAGACCGTTCTTGGTCGTGGTAAGGCTGAGCTGGAAGGTGAAGGTGATCTGCTGGGTGTTGCCGCTGCGCACGCGATCCTCGAGGAGCTTGCCGGAGAGCGTGTAGTAGGGGACGAGCGTCTTTTGTTTTTCGCCGGCCAAGAAGGCCTGCATCGCGCCGAGGTCGGCGGCCATGGGGTCTTCGACGGTGCCGTCGGGGCCCATGGTCGTGGTGGTGACGACCTTGCCGGTCTGGTTGAGGGCGATGCGGATTTTTTTGGTGAGGCTGTCGGTGTCGACCTGCTGCTGGGTGTTGTTGCGAATGCGGGAGACGGCCATCACGGCGGGAAGCTCGGGGGCGCGATCGAGCACGCCGGAGGAGAGGAGGGAGGCGACGAGTTTGTCGGCGGCGTTGTTCCAGTCCTGGATGTTGATGCGGTCGAGCGAGACGATGGTGTTCGGGCCTTGGGAGTCGACGTAGCGGGCGTCGTTTTTGGAGGCGCAACCGGTGAGGAGGAGGGCCGCGGCGGCGGCGGTGGTGACGAGGGCGAGTTTCATGCGTGGAAAAGGAGGGAGGTCGATGGAGGGGATCAGTTTTCGCGGAGTTTCAGGCGGAAGTCGGCGGCGGCGGGGCCGGGGGCGATGGCGGAGACGGCGCGGACTTCGCGACCTTCAAGCTGCACCTGTTTCCAGCCGCCGGTGGGGCTGGAGAGTTCCATGCCGTCCTGTCCGATCCAGTCGAACTTGTAGGTGAAGGCCTGAGGCTTGGATTTGAGGTTTTCGAGGGTGACCTGGATTTTGAGGAGATTGCCGGAGACCTTCGATTCGTTGACCGAGACGATGGCGACTTTGCGGCCAAGGGTGGAGTCGGTGATGACGCGCTGGTCGGAGACGTAGTTGGGCGTGGCCTGGGGCTGGGCGCGGGAGACGGTATTGACGCTGTGGGCGCAGCCCGAGGCGAGGAGCGCGGCGGCGAGGGCGGTGATGACGAGGGGGAGTTTCATGCGATGTGGCGACGGGATGCGGGGTTATTTCTTAAGGACAAACTGGCCGACGAGGAGAGGGGAAACGGCCCCGGGGCTTTTCACGTAGACGACTTGGACGGCGGCGGGTTCCAAGGTGACGGCGTGGCTGGCGCCGCCGGTCGAGAGAACGAGCCGGCGGTCGGCCGGGGTGGGAATGCGGGCGTATTGAAATTCCTTGGGCAAAGAGCGCCAGGTGCGGGTGTCGGCGATGTTGATGGCGGCCTGGGTGACGGCGGTGGCGAGCTTGAACAGAAGCGCGCCGGTGGCGCCGGCCTGGTCTTGGATCTGTTTTTGAAGGACGGCGTCGATGGTGGCCTTGGTGGCGGTGGAGAGGATGGTTTTGGTGAGGATGCTGGGCCACTCGTTTTTGAAGTCCTGGGCGACGACGCTGTCCATCGAGGCGACGAGAGCGGGGGAATAGGTGCGCCCTTCGGAGGTGGAGATGGAGAGAGACGAGGCATAGGTGCCGACGGTTTCCAACTGCGGAAGAGCCATGCCGACGTAGGAGATGCTGCTCGTGACGGCGAAGAGAGGGAGATCGATGCGGATCTGGTCCCGGTAGGGGGCGGAGCCGGTTTCGAAGATCACGTAGGTGATGCCGGACGGGCTGGACAGGACGGGTTGTGCGACGGGCTCGGCGGGAGCGACGACGGTGTCGGCCGGAACCGAGGCGGGAGCGTTGCCGGCGGCGACGGACGCGGGGGCATCCTCGGCGGCGGGCGCGTCGGCAGACGGGGGCGTCGTTTCAACGGCCGGGGCGGTGGGGCGGAGGTCGGGCTCGACGGCGACGTAGTCCTCGCGGACATACGGGTTTTGGGGCGCGAAGTTCAGGACGCGTTCCCAGCTCTTGCGGGCGCGCTCGAGGTCGGCGGCGTCGGTGGCCTGGTGGGTGAAGACGAGGGCGTCGAGGAAGGTGGTGAAGGGGTTGACGTAGTCGCCGTAGGGGAGGATGGCGGCGTTGAACTTGCTTTCGATGGCGGCGATTCCGGCCGCGGTGCGGGGATCGGATTTGGCCCGTTCGATGTCGTAGCCGGAGCCTTGGCGGCCCTGCTCGTCTTTCACGCCTTTTTCCTTGGCCTCCTCGGCGAGTTTTTGGGCCTCCTCGATGCGCTTGGCGTTGGCCTCGACGGCGTCGCGCTGGCGCTGGAGGGCGCGGTTGAGCTCGACGCGGGCGGCGTCGGCGTCGGCGAGCTGGAGGTAGTTGAGCGCCTGATACGTGTGGAGCATCACCTTGTCGTAGGCGCGGCCGCGATAGGGGGTGTTGGCCTGGTTGGTGAACAGGGCCGCGGCCTCGGAGCCGACCTTGATCTTGGCGTCGGCCTCGAAGTCGTCGACACGCCGCGCGGCTTCGTCGAAGGCGGCGATGGAGCGGGTGAGCCAGGCGATGCGGGGGGAGATCTGCTCGGGCTCGGCTTCGTTGAGGGCCTGGTTGGTCTGGGTCTGGTTCGCGGTGACCGCGGGCGTCGGTGCGGCGGTTCCGCCGGCGGGAAGCGGGATGTTGGCCAGCGCGGCGGCGCGGAGAATGGCGCCCTGTTCGAGGCGATGGAGGAGGGCGTCCTTGTTGTCGGCGTTTTTGGCGACGTCTTTGTCGGCTTGGGCGACGGCAGCGGCGATGTTGCCGGAGCGGACGGCATCGTCGCGGGATTGAGTCTGAGCGGTGTAGGTCTGGCAGCCGGTGAGGGCGAGGCCGAGAGTCAGCGCGGCGGAACTCAGGGCGACAGGGCGGAGGATGGGGAGGATGGAGGTGAAGTGGAGACGGGACGATGCGGGCATGTGCGATTCAGAGAGTGCAGCGGAGTCGAAGGACCGGGCGCCGGCCGATTTTGCCGGCCGGCGAAGGAATGCGACGCGGTGGAGGCAAGGCGGCGGGCGCGGTCTCCGCCGTGAGGGAAGGCGACTGTTTACTGCTCGACGCGACGGACGATGGCGTTGCGTTCGATGCCGAGGTCCTCGCCGGTGATTTCAGCGTGGGCGGTGCGGGCGGTCACGCGTTGGACACGAACCTTGCCGACGGAGATTTCCTCGCGGCCGAGGGAGACGCCGGTGTCGGGATCGATGAGCTCTTCGCCGAGGGCGAAGACTTCCCAGAGTTGGCCGGGGGCGATGCCGGTGCCGTCGCCGCGGTTGATGGTCACGATCTTGCCGGTCTTGGCGAGGATGCGGGCGGGGAAGGCGACGTCGGCGACGCGTTGGGCGACTTTCTCGGCCATGCGGCGGGTGAGGGCGAGGAGGAGGGCGTCGGACAACTCGCCGCCGGCGGAGGCGGAGTTGACGAGTTCTTCCTCGGCGTCGAGGTTCTGCTCCTGGAAGTTGGCGGTCTCGACGAGCTTGTTGGTCTTGGTCTCGTAGAGTTTGGCGACGGTGGCGAAACGGATGACGCGTTTGGTGGCGGTCTTGTTGATCGCGGCGAAGTGGGCGGTCTGGGTGAAGTCCTGGAAGTCGTCGATGGTGACGACGAGGGTGTAGTCGGAGTCGCCAAAGGAGAAGGAGCGGCCCGAAGCGGCGTTTTCCTCGATGAGCGCGTCGGCGTCGGAGCGGGCGAGGATGGTGAATTTCCGCGTCTGCTGAAGGGCGGAGACAAGCTGGCCGTCGAGGGCCTGGCTCATGCGGTCGATGGAGTTGCGACGGTTGTTGCCGGCGGCGTTGGCGAGGAGGGCCGGGGTCGCCTTGATCTTGGCGACGGCGACGGTCTTGAGGCCGGGGGCGGCGGGGGTGGCGGAAGCGGCGGGGGGCCCTTCCTGGGCGGAAACGGAGGCGCCGAGAAGCAGGGAAAGCGACAGGAGGCAGAACGACAGGAGCCGGAAGCGGCGGAGGTTCAGGTTCATGAGGCGGGAGGTGTGCAGGGTGGAGCGGAGGCGATGTAGCGGAGTTGCGAATACGGATCGGGGTCAGCGGCCGACCTTCAGCTCCTGGTATCGCTCGGGGAGGATGAAGCGGAAGTTCTCCTTTGTATCGACGCGGAAGAAGGAGTTCTCGAGGGACTTGGCGTGGCCTTCGAGGACCTTGACCTCGGCGTCGGTGAGCTTGGCGCCGTTCTTGAGCTCGTTGAGCCAGGCGGTGGATTCGCGGAAGCGACGGAGACCGTCCTCCGTCATGGTCATGGCGAGGGTGAGGATCTGGCCTTCGGAGGCGTTGATGGTGCGCTCCCATGTCTTGAAGCCTTCGCGGGTGAGCCGGAGGCGGGAGAAGCCGGGCTTGAGGGTGATCTTGCCGGGGGCCGTTCCGACGGCGACGCCGTCGACCTCGACGGTGGCGGCGAGCGGGGTGACCTTGAACTTAGATTCGCCGACGGTGACGACGTTCTCGGCGCTGATGCGCACGTCGGGGATGTAGAGGTCGGCGGCCTCGACCTCGAGGGTGATGGTGACGGCCTTGGGGGCGGTCCTGGCGGCGGCGATGCGACCGGCGTCGCGGTGAGAGCGGAGCGAGGCGGTGATCTGGCGCGAGGCGTCGTCGAGGAGCTCCTCCATCACGCCGGCGACGTCCGGGGAGGCGTTGGCGTTGGCCTGCTCGGAGCGGACGGCTTTCACGACGTCGCCGGTGAGGGCGCCGCCGTTTTGGGCGTCGAGGAGCTTGTAGGCGACGCGGAGAATGTGGTCGGTGTTTTCCAGCTTTTGACCGTAGGCGTTGACGGTGCGCTTGGACTTCGAGCAGGAAACAATGGAGGCGTGCAGAAGGTAGTCGGCGCCGAGGTTTTGCGCGAGGCGGGTGGCGCTGGACTGATCGATGAAGGCGGCTTCGGCGGCGGCGGCGACCTTGGCGGAGTCGAGCTCGACGGGCGCGCCGGCGGGGGCGAAGTTGCGCAGGTTGGAGACGACGAGTTCGCGGGAGACGAGCTGGAATCCGAGGTTGGCGAGGCGGGCGGCGAGAAGATCCTCGAGCTGGGCGACCTGATCGCCGCCGCAGTCGCAGTCGGGACGTTGGGAAACGACGATCGCGGCGGAATAGGTTTGGGCGGCGTCGGGGGCGGGTTGGCAGAAGGCGAGGACGGCGAGGCCGAGGGTGAATGCGAGGGCGGCGAGAAGGCGCGTGGGCTTCATGGGGGAATGGTCAAAGATGGACAGGCTTCGCGGGACAATGTGCCAAAACCGGAGGCCGACAACGGGAAAGTGTCCGGCGGGGGGCGCCGAAAAGCTCCCGTGGGAGAAGACGATATGAGGCGGGAGAGGGCGAAGGCGGGAAAACGGGGTGCGCAAAACCTTGCCCGGGCGGTGCGAGACGGGGAGCTTGGCCGACCGCGCGTGAAACGGAGCGCCGGGAAATGTTGCGTCATGCCCAAATGGATACACGAACTCCGGCCCACCCTGGCGTTGGCCCTTCCGATCATGCTGGGGCAGGTGAGCCAGATGCTGATGGGGATCACCGACTCGATGATGATCGGCCGGGCGGGAACGGTGGAGCTGGCCGCGGCCTCGTTCACCGGGGCGGTTTTCGGCGTCATTTTCGTCGGATGCATCGGTCTGCTGCAGGCGGGCTCGGTGTTGGTGGCGAGGGCGCAGGGGGCGGAGCGACCCGAAGAGGCGGGGGTATGGCTGCGTCATGCCCGGTGGCTGGGGTGGACGGCGGGGGCGGCGATGGCGGCTCTGATGTTGGCCGGATTGCTGGCCGACGAGCATTTCGGACAACCGGAGGAGGTGGTGGCGGCGATGGGGCCGTATTACGCCCTGATCGCGGTCTCGCTGGTGCCGGCGATGTTGTTCCAGGTGGACCGGCAGTTCTCCGAGGCGTCGGGGCGTCCCTGGGTGCCGCTTGTGATCATGCTCGGCGGGGTGGGTTTGAACGTGGGACTGAACTGGATGCTCATCTACGGTCGCCTGGGAGCCCCCGCATGGGGGCTGACGGGCGCGGGCGTGGCCACCCTGTTGGCACGTGTCGCCACGGTGGCCGCGCTGCGTTGGCAGTTGAGGCGGGTGCCGGCTTTCGGCACGGCGCTGGACGCGGCCCGGGCGGCGCGGGTGACGAGGGCGAGGGCGCGCGAGATGCTGGGGCTGGGGATTCCGATGGGAGCGGCCCTGTTTTTCGAGGGCGGCGCGTTTTCGGCCGCGGCGGTGATGGCGGGCTGGTTGGGAACGGTGCCCTTGGCGGCCCACCAGATCGCGATTTCCTGCGCGGCTCTGGCCTTCATGGTGCCCCTGGGACTTTCGATCGCGCTCGCGGTGCGAACGGGGGAGGCCGTGGGGGCGGGGAGGACGGACCGGGTGCGGCCGATGGTGACCGGCGCGACGTTGATGACCTGCGGGACGGGCGCCGTTTCCACGACCATCTTCGTGTTGGCGGGGGATCGGGTGGCGGCCGGCTTCACGCATGACGCGGCGGTGGTGGCTCTGGCGGCGCGGGTGTTGGCGATCGCGGCGGTGTTCCAGCTTTTCGACGGGCTGCAGGTTGTATTCGCGGGGGCATTACGAGGGTTGACCGACGTGAAGGCTCCGCTGGCGGCCTCGTTTCTCGCCTATTGGCTGCTGGCGTTGCCGGCGGGCTGGTGGTTTGGCGTGCGAGGCAGCCAAGGGCTTGCGGGCGTGTGGTGCGCGTTGGCGGCGGGGTTGGCGGTGGCCGCGGCGCTTCTCGGGTGGCGGTTGCGACGCTTGACGCGGTGATCCGGCGTCGCGGCGGCGGCGAGGGAAGCATGGCATGAAAAAGCCCCGGTCGTTTTCGGACCGGGGCCGGCAAAGGGGCGTATGGAGGCGCCGCGCGAGCGAAGGAGGATCAGGCGGCGATGAAGGAGATCGACTTGATCTCGATGCGCTCGTTCGGGGTGCTGCGCTCCGGGCCGGAGGTCGGGACGGTGGCGATGGCCTCGAGGACCTCGTCGCCCTTCACGAGCTGTCCGAAGGCGGTGTATTGGCGGTCGAGGAAACGCGCGTCGCCGTGGCAGATGAAGAACTGCGAACCGGCGCTGTCGGGGTTGGAGGAGCGGGCCATGGAAAGCACGCCGCGGACGTGGGGCTTGTTGTTGAACTCGGCCTTGATCTGGTAGCCGGGGCCGCCGGTGCCGGGCATGCCGCGGCCGCCGGGCTTGGTGTTGGGGCAGCCGCCCTGGATCATGAAGCCCTTGATGATGCGGTGGAAGGCCGTGCCGTCGTAGAAGCCCTGTTTGGCGAGTTTCTTGAAATTCTCGACGTGGCCGGGCGCGACGTCGGGCCAGAATTCGAGGGTGAGATCGCCCTTGGTCGTGCTGACGACCGCCAGTTCTTTGGTAGTGCTCATTGGATGAAAGAAAGGGGCAGCGTGGCTTCGCGCTTTCGTCGGGCAAGCCCGCGTTCTACTTTGGCCGGCTCTTCCCGCATGCCTTACTTCGACCACAACTCCACGACTCCGCTCGCCGATTGCGCCCGCGAGGCCTGGCTGCGCGTGCAGGCGGAGAACTGGCACAACCCCTCGAGCCCGACCCGCGCCGGCGCGCGCGCGCGCATCCGGCTGGATTCGTATCACGAGGCCCTGTCGATCCTGCTCGGCGGCGCGCCCGAGGAATACGTCTTCAACTCGGGCGCGACCGAGGGCGCGCACGCGGTGCTGGCCCACTGGGCGGCGAAGCTCGGCCCGACGGCGCGGATCGCGGTGGCGGCGACGGAGCACGCGGCCGTTCTCGCGGCGGCGGGCAGGGTTTTCGGCGGTCGCATCGACCGGCTCGCGCACGACGCGGCGGGTAATGTTTCCGTGGATACGGTGCGTGCGGCGATCGAGTCCGGAGCGGCCGGCGTGGTCGTGATGGCGGCGAACAACGAGACGGGCGTGATCCAGCCCTGGCCCGAGATCGCCGCGGCCTGCCGTGCGGCAAACGGAGGCTCGGGCGTGCCCTATCTCTGCGACGCCACGCAATGGCTCGGCAAACTGCCCGGCGCCGGGCTCGGCGACTGCGGCGCGTGGGTGATCGCGAGCGGGCACAAGTTTGGCGCGCCGAAGGGCGTGGGCTTCGTGAAGCTGCCGAGCGGAAAAAACGAGCCCGACTTTGTCGCCTTGGGCGGCGGGTTGCAGGAACGCGGGCACCGAGCGGGCACGGAGGACGTGGCGGGCGCCTCGGCTCTCTGCGCGGCGTTGGGCGAATGCGAACGCGTGCACGTGATCTGGGAGTGGCAGCGCGAGGAGTGGCGAAAGGCCTTTGAACGCGAGCTCGTCGCGGCGCTGCCGGGCGTGCGTATCGTCGGGGCGGATACGAGCGCGGGCGGCGCGGCGCCGGCGGACCGCTTGTGGAACACGGTCTTCGCGGTGATGCCGCACGGGGAGGCCACGCGCTGGATCGCGCGCCTCGACAAACGCGACATCCAGGTGTCGAGCGGCGCGGCCTGCACGACGAACAAGGACGGCCCCTCGCACGTGCTCGCCGCGCTCGGCTACGCGCCGGAGGAAGCGCGCCGCGCGCTGCGTTTCAGCGCCGGCTGGTCGACGACCGAGGCCGACTGGGCCGCGCTGCTCGCCGCCCTGCGCGAAATCGCGCCGGGGCTGGTGGCGGGTTAGTGAAACGCCGTCAGCGCGAAGCACGCCGTCAGCTCGAACCAGAGAAGCGAGAACACGACGTGGACGATGGTTTCGAAGCGTTTGCCGCGCCAGAGTTCGACGGAGTAGCCGAAGAACTGGATCAACAGGCGGCATAGCCAGAAGAAGCCGAGCCCGGCGGCCACTTTTCGCCCCAGCGAGGTGTCGAGGAGTTCGTTCGCGCTCGTCACGCAGAGGAGCCCCATGAGACCGACGGTCAGCGCGATGAAGAAGGTGTGGATATGCAGGATCTGGCGGGTGAGCAGGGAAGCGCCGCCCATCTCCTCCCGCCAGCGGAAGCGCCGGGGAAAGACGGCGTGCAACAGCGCGAGCGCGATGAGCAGGAGTCCGTTGATCTCGAGCCAGAGTTTCATGCCGGGCGCAGGACGAAAGCGGTGATGAAGAGGTTGAGGCGCCGCCGTGTTTCCACGCGGAGTCCGGCTTCGGCGAAGGTGGCGAGCCACTCCGAACGCGTGTGGAAATGCCAGGCGCCGATGTTGTAGGCTGCGAAATTGGCGAGATCGCGAAGGTGTTCCGTCACGATGATCGCGCCGCCGGGAGCGAGCGCGTGGCGGAGGGAGACGAAGAAACGGACGCGCTCCGCGTGGTCGCGGATTTCGTGCGCGGCGAGGAGGAGCAGGATGCGCTCGAAGCGCTCGTCGGCGGGGAGCGGTTCGGTGGTCGAGATTGCGATGGTGCCGGGAGACGGCGGATGCGCGGCGCGGGCGCGGCGGATGGAAATTTCGGTGTGTTTCGCGGGGTCGTAGAAATCGAAGACCGACCACCGCACTCCGGGGTAGCGGGTCGTGAGCAACGCGCCGGTCTCGTCGAAACCGGCGTGGATGTTGGCGGCGCGTTCGCTTGGCCGGATTTTCATCCATGGATCGAGCCACCCCAGCGCGTAAAGGCCGGTGGCGTCGTAGGCGACGTAGGTGGCGGTCAGGGATATGATGACCGCGAGCGCGCCCAAGCTGGCGAGGACGAAGGCGACGCAGTTCAGCGGATGGGGGAAAAACGCAGCCACGGCGTAGAGCGCGAGCAGGACGACTCCGGCGCCGGCGAAGAAGTGCCAGTTGAAGCGCAGGACGGTGCAAACGCCTTGGAAACGGTTGCGTTTCATGTCGGAGCGAGCGCTTCGGTGCGTCCGCGCGCCCAGCGGTAGGGAATGTTTTCCACCGCGAAGGCGTTGGCGAGGATCGCGTCGGGAAAGCCGAGCGTGTGGAGATGGGGCACGTGGTGTTCGAGCACGCGAACCGGGCGGGGGTGCCAGTCTTCGCGCAGGCCTTCGACGATGCGGACCTCGTGATGCGCTTCGTCGACCGAAAAGGTGAAGGGCATGGGGCCGCAGTAGCGACGGGCTTCGCGCCAGTCGGCGAAAGGAGAACCGGCGGGTAATTCCGGCGCGGGTTCGGAGGTGAGATCGAGCGCTATCCGGAGGCCGCCTCGTTCGTCGCTCACGGTGAGCCGCGGCGCCTGTTCCCGGACGCGCACCGGGGTGTGCATGTAGCGGTAGCGGGTGAAGAAATTGCCGAGTCGTTCCATGCGTCGGCGATCGGTTTCGGAGCGCAGGATATAGAGACCGCGCAGGGTGCGGCCCGAGGCGAGGGTGCAGCGGACGAAAAAGCGGTAGCCGACGAGCACGAAATCGCTGCCCAGAAACCGGGGAAAACCGGCGGGCCGGAGGTGACGCGTTTGCACGACGGCCACGGTGACGAAACCCCAGCGCTCGGCGAAGGTGTCGGGCACGAGGCCGCGCGGCAGGCGGCGCGCGACTTCGTCCTGGGGCACCGCGAAGGTGAGCGCGCATGAACGCTCGAACCAGGCTTCGACGGGGAACGGGTTGGCGCGAAGAAGCGGTGGTTTCATGGAGTCTCCTTTGCGGAGATGGTGTGGCGCGCGGCGGCCGTTTCGAAGCGGAACTCGATCACGGCGACGAGCGAGACAAAGGCGAGGGCGACGAGGAGGTTGAATCGACCGAAGAGCAGCAGGTCGGGCGCGAGCGTGAACTCGATCAGGTTCATCAGAAGGACGATTCCGATTTGCGCCAAGGCGGCCCATCGACGGCGGATGCCGGAGAGAATCCAGGCAGCCATGAGAACTTCGGTCGCGCCGATCAGGCGTGTGAGCAGGAGGGCGTGTTCCTCGCCGAGGATGCGCGCCACGATATCACGGTGACGCGGCACGCCATCGAGTAGCTTGCACCAGAGACCGTTAACGACCCAGACGAGGGCGAAGAGGCCGCGCGAGATGTGGATGACTGCGTGGCGGCGACGGGGGAGGCGGCTCACGCGTCCGACCTTGCGCGGAACGCGAGCAAAGGTCGAGGCGAGGTGTTCCGCGCCTCGACCGCACGCGCCTTACCGCCGGCCGTCGCGGCGGATCCAGTGGGCGCCGGGGCGGCCTTTCTGGATAAACGGATTCGGGGCGCGGTCTTTGTCGCGTTGCTGGCCGCCGCTGCCTTTGCCGCCGGTGGTGCCGGGGAGCGGGGTGCGGGGACTCAGGTCGTCGTCACGGCGGCGGTGGTTGTTGCGTTGTGGTTGCCCGGAGGTGGGGCGACCGTCGGGACGGTGACCGTGGTGACGCGGCTGGTTGCCGCCGCGTTGGCCGCCGCGTCCGCCTTGGCGCGGGGGGCGCGGGCCCTGGCCTTGGCCGGGGGCGGGGACGGGCGGCTTCGCCTTGTAGTCGAAGCCTTCCATCGTGAGCTGCGGGATCGTGGCCTTGATGAACTTCTCGATGGCGCGGACCTCGCCGGTCTGGTCGGGCGTGACGAGCGTGAATGCGTCTCCCTCGGCGGCGGCGCGACCGGTGCGACCGATGCGGTGCACGTAGTCGTCGGGCGTGGCGGGGATGTCGTAGTTGATGACGTGCGTGACGCCGGCGACGTCGAGGCCGCGCGCGGCGATGTCGGTGGCGACCATCACTTCGAGCGTGCCGTTTTTAAAACCTTCGAGCGCGGCTTTGCGCTGGCCTTGGCTGCGGTCGCCGTGGAGGAGGGCGACGGTGTGGCCCTCGGCCTTGAGTTTGCGGGCGATCTTGTCGGCGCCGTGTTTGGTGCGCGTGAAAACGATCACGCTCTTGTAGTCGGTCTTTTTGAGGAGTTCGAGGAGGAGCGGGAACTTGAGGTGGTGCGGCACCGGGTAGATGGCGTGCGTGACGGATTCGTTGACCGAGCGCGTGCGGCCGATGGTGACGGTGGCCGGGTCCTTGAGCGCGAAGCGGGCGATCTCCTGGATCTCGGGCGGGATGGTGGCGGAGAAGAAGAGCGTCTGGCGGTTCTTCGGGCAGAGGGAGACGATCTTTTTGACGTCCTTGATGAAGCCCATGTCGAGCATGCGGTCGACCTCGTCGAGGACGAGGACCTGCAGGTGGTCGAGGCGGAGGGTCTTCTCGTTGAGAAAATCGAGGAGGCGGCCGACGGTGGCGGTGACGATGTCGGCGCCGGCGAGGAGGTCGGCGCGTTGCCTGCCGTAGCCCACGCCGCCGTGGAGGAGGGCGCGCTTGAGGTCGGTGAACTTGCCGAAGTCGGCGAAGTTTTCGTCGACCTGCGCGGCGAGTTCGCGGGTGGGCTCGAGGACGAGCACGCGCGGGCCGGGTTTCTTGTGCGGGCCGAGGCGGTTGAGGATGGGCAGCGCGAAGGCGGCGGTTTTGCCCGTGCCGGTCTGGGCGGAGGCGACGAGGTCGCGACCGGTGAGCACGATGGGAATGGCCTGCTCCTGGATCGGCGAGGGCGTGGTGTAGCCCTTGGCCTGGACGGCGCGAAGGATGCTGGAGTGGAGACCGAGGGAGTCGAACGACATGGAGAGGGATAAGCGCAGGGGACTTCGACGAAGCGAGGGAAAAGACCGCCTGGGGGCCGCGCCCCGGGGCGGGTGACAGGGACGCGTGGTGCGGGAGATGGTGGGGTTTCCACCCCGGGGTGAAGACGTTTTTTTAACCGCTTTCTTTTTCAAACCGGGCCGCGCACGCTTCCGTTCATCATGGAAAAACGTCCGTTTACCGAACTCGGCCTCTCGCCGGAGGTCCTCAAAGCCGTCGACAAGATGGGCTTCGAGGAGGCCTCGCCCATCCAGACCGCCGTCATCCCGCTGCTCCTGGAGGGACGCGACGTGGTCGGCCAGTCGGCCACGGGTTCGGGCAAGACAGCCGCTTTCGGCATCCCGGCGGTGGAGCGGATCGACCCGGCCGTGAAGAAAGTGCAGGCGTTGATTCTTTGCCCCACCCGGGAGCTCGCGGTCCAGGTGGCGGAGGAGATCGCCAAGCTGGCGTTCTTCAAACGCGGCGTGCGCGAGGTGCCCGTTTACGGCGGTCAGTCCTACGAACGCCAGTTCCGCGCCCTCGCCGCCGGCGCGCAGATCGTGATCGGCACGCCGGGGCGCGTGATGGATCACATGGAGCGCGGCACGATCACGCTCGATCATCTGAAGATCGTGATCCTCGACGAGGCGGACCGCATGCTCGACATGGGTTTTCGCGACGACATCGAGCACATCCTCTCGTCGGCGCCGACGGAGGGGCGTCAGTCGCTCTTTTTCTCGGCGACGATGCCGCCGCCGATCAAGCAGCTCATCCAGCGTTACACCAAGGATCCGGCCTGGGTGAAGATCGAGTCGCACGCGCAAAACGCCCCGAAGGTCGACCAGGTCTATTTCGAGATCGATCGTCGCTCGAAGGTCGAGGCGCTCACGAGGCTCATCGATCTCCACGATTTCCGCTACGGCATCATTTTCTGCGCGACGAAGAACATGGTCGACGAACTCGCCGAGATCATGGCCTCGCGAGGCTACGCGGTGGATCGCCTGCACGGAGACATCTCGCAGGCGCAGCGCAACAAGGTCATGGAAAAATTCCGCCGCCGCGGTTTCGAGTTTCTCATCGCGACCGACGTCGCGGCGCGCGGCCTCGACGTCGACGACCTCGAGGTGGTCTTCAACTACGACCTGCCGAACGACGCCGAGGACTACACGCATCGCGTCGGGCGCACGGGGCGGGCCGGCCGCACCGGCAAGGCGTTCACCTTCGTGAGCGGACGGGAGATCTACGGCCTGCAGAACATGATCCGCTACGCGCGTCTGCCGCTGCGTCGCGAGCGCGTGCCTTCGCTCGATCAGGTGGAGGAGGCGCGAGAGAACGTGTTCTTCGAACGCCTGCGCGCCACCCTGGACGCCAAGCGGTTCCGCCCGCAGGACCGCATGATCGATCGCCTGCTCGAGCAGGGTTACGCGAGCACCGACATAATCGCGGCGCTCATCCACCTCATGACCGGCGGCGAGCCCGGCAATCTGAACGCCGAGGGCGAGGACGTGCGCCCGCCCGCGCCGAAGATTTCGCGGCCCTACGACGACGAGAGCCGCCCGCCGATCCCGGTGCCGGCGCCGAAAGCGGCCGCGCACAAGCCTTCGCCGAAGTATCGGGCCGGGGAGGAGCGTGAAGCCGGGGCGGGCGAAGGTTTCGGCGCCGAGCCGCGTTCGGCGCGCGCGCGCAAACAGAAGTTCGAACGCCCGGCCCGGACCGGCCGCGAACCCGGGTTCATCACGCTTTATCTGAACGTCGGACGGAAGAACCTTGTCACGCCCGCGGACGTGGTCGGCAAGATCGCCGGCGTCACGCGGCTGCCCGCCGCGGCGGTCGGCGCGATGGACATCCATCAACGCCACACGCTTGTCGACGTGAAGTCCGAGGAGGCGGAGCGCATCGTGACGAAGATGACCGGTGTCCGGGTCAAAGGCGTCTCGTTGACGCCGGCGATCGCGACCGACGCGCATCGCGCCGAGCCGCAGGATTGAGAGAAGGTCGCCCTTGCGCGGCGGCGCGGTCCGCGCGGCGTTTGTTCAACCCAGCCGGTCGAGCAACTCGGCCGCCGGGGGACCGATGCGGCGGGTGGTCTCGCCCTCGATCCAGCGTCCTTCGACGAGCAGGCGCAGCGGGGTCGCGGGCGCTCCGCGTTCGCCGCTGTGGAAGAGACTGACGAGCAGTTCCACAGCGCGGCGCCCGATCTCGACCTCCTGTTGGTCGATGCCGGACCAGGTGTTGTCGAAGGCGCGGGAAAGCGTGGCGAGCGAGACATCGTCGGGGACGGCGCGTCCGGCGGCCTCGAGCCAGGCCCGCACCTCGCCGACGTGCGAGACGATGGCGGTGGGTTTGTGGCGTTTGAACCAGGAGAGAAATCCCTCGCGCGCGGAGGCGATGTTGCGCGGTTCGTCGCGGCCCTCGATCGCGAAGAGCGGCACGCGGTGGGCGTGGTCCTGCACGGCCTGGAAAAAATGGTAGGGCGACTCGAAGCTGTGGTTGGCGCGACGCAGCGTCTCGGTGGCGGCGACCATGCCGATGCGGACGTGGCCCAGCTTGGCGAGTTCGCGGAGGGCGCGCAGGGTGGCGTTGTGCTGGTGGTTGCCCACGACGTGCAGGCGCGGCGCGGCGAGCGAATAGCCGATGGCCACGCAGGCGAAGGGCTCGACGTCGAGCGCGAGCTCGGTGCCGGAGAGCGGCTGAGGCGGAAACACGAGGCCGCGGATGCCGCGGGCGAGCAGCACCTCGCGCGCGCGCCGCGCCGTCATGCCCGGCTCGGCGAGCCAGAACTCCTCCAGCTTGAAGCCCATCTGCGTCGCGTGCCGCAACGCGCCCTCGTGGTAGCCGGCGATGTTGATCAGCGAGCGTCCCTCTTCGCGGTCGGGGAAATTGTTGATCCAGGCGAGCGTCGACTGGAAGGCGGCCGGCTGCCGTTTGCGCCGGTAGTTGCTCAACGCGGTGAGCATGGGGTCGGGCGCGTAGCCGAGCTCCTTGGCGATGGCGCGGATGCGGGCGCGTTTGGACGCCTCGACGTAGGTGTCGTTCTTGAGCGCCCGCCAGGCGGTGGAGACATGCACGCCGGCGCGGGCGGCGACTTGTTTCAGGGTGACACGGGCTTCGAACATTTAGGAAGGGATGGACGCGGGGGATGAGACAGTTTGCAGTTTCGGACAATCGGCGGTCGTTTGGCCATCGTTTTCCGTCGAGAATCACTCATCCTAACGTTTCTTCCCCTATGAACAAAGTCCGCATCGGAATCGTCGGCATCGGCAACATGGGCTACACGCACGCCAAGCAGATCCTCGCCGGTAAAATCAACCGCCTCGAGCTTGCCGCCGTGGCCGACAACAATCCCGCCAAACTTGCGCGCGTGCCGCAGGTGAAGGGCTTCAAGACCGCGGACGAGATGATGGCCTCGGGTCTCATCGACGCGATTCTCATCGCGACTCCGCACTACGACCACACCACGATCGGCATCGCCGCGCTCAAGGCCGGTCTGCACGTCATGGTGGAGAAGCCGATCTCGGTGCATCGCGCCGACTGCGAGCGTCTGATCGCCGCCTACAAGGGGCGCGAGAAGAAGCAGGTCTTCGCCGCGATGTTCAACCAGCGCACCGACCGCTATTATCAGAAGATCCGCGAGCTCATCCGCAGTGGCGAGCTCGGCGAGATCCGGCGTGTGAACTGGATCATCACGAACTGGTTCCGCACCCACGCCTATTACGCCTCGGGCGGCTGGCGCGCGACGTGGGAGGGCGAGGGCGGCGGCGTGTTGCTCAACCAGTGTCCGCACAACCTCGACCTTTTCCAGTGGATGTTCGGCATGCCGGTCAACGTGTCGGCCAAGTGCGGCTTCGGCAAATACCACGAGATCGAGGTCGAGGACGACGTGACCGCGGTCATGGAGTTCAAGAACGGCGCCACCGGCGTCTTCATCACCTCGACCGGCGAGGCCCCCGGCACCAACCGCCTCGAGATCACCGCCGAGCGCGGCAAGCTCGTCTACGAGGACGACAAGCTGACCTACACCCGCAACGAGATCCCGATGGGCGAGTTCTCCCGCACCACCAAGGAGAGCTTCAGCCGTCCGGCCGTGTGGGACGTCACCATCCCCGCCGCGGGTCACGGCGGCCAGCACAACGAGGTGTTGCAGAACTTCGTGGATGCGATCCTCGACGGCGCCAAGCTCATCGCCCCCGCTCCGGAGGGCATTCACTCCGTCGAATTGGCCAACTCGATGCTGCTCTCCGCCTGGCTGGGGAAGCCTGTCGCGCTCCCGATCGACGGCAAAAAATACGAGCGGCTGCTCAAGGCGAAGATCGCCGAGTCCGCCAAGAAGGGCAAAAAGAAGAAGGTCGTGAAGGAGGTCGCCCCGGTCGACTTCGGAAAGTCCTTCGGTCGCTGATATTCGGCCTCGGATGGCGAAACGGGCACCCCGTTTCGCCATCTTCATGCGCGGGGGTGTTTCCCGCTTTCGCCACATTTTCCTCCCCAATCCCTCCCATCCTGACTCCCCATGAAACTCTCCCAAGTCGCCATCCAGCTCTACACGCTTCGTGATTTCTGCAAAACCGCAGCCGACTTCGCCGCGACCATGAAGAAGGTGCGTGAGATCGGATACACCGCCGTCCAGATCAGCGGCGTCGGTCCGATTCCCGAGGCCGAACTCGTCGCCATGTGCCAGGCCGAAGGCCTTGCCATCTGCGCCACCCACGAGCCTTCGCTCAAGATCCTCGACGAAACCGACGCCGTCATCGAGCGCCTTCAGAAACTCGGCACCCGGCTCACCGCCTATCCGTTTCCGTCCGGCGTGAACTTCGACGATCCCGAGCACGTCAACACCCTGATCAAGAAGCTCGACGCCGCCGGCGCCAAGTTCCGCGCCGCCGGCATGAAGCTCGGTTACCACAACCACGCCCACGAGTTCTATCGTCCCGCGGGCGGCCCCTGCTTCCTCGAGCGCGTGTATGCCGAAACCTCGCCGGAAAACATTGTCGCCGAGCTCGACACCTTCTGGGTGCAGCGCGGCGGCGGCGATGTCGTCGAGTGGGTCAAGCGCGTGAAGGGCCGCACGCCTTTCATCCACCTGAAGGACTACAAGGTGAACGCCTCCGGCGAACCCTCCTTCTGCGAGATCGGCGCCGGCACGCTCGACTTCAAGCGCATCATCGCCGAGGCCGAGGCCGGCGGTTGCGAGTGGTTCATCGTCGAGCAGGACACCTGCCCCGGCGATCCCTTCGTCTCGATCAAGCAGAGCTTCGACTACATCAAGGCCAACCTTGCGAACTGACCCCCGCGCCGTGAACCGTTTTGCGAAACCATCGGTTCCGGCCAATCTCGGGCGTTCTTCATCATGATCAAACGCACCCCGATCCTCACGCTGTTCGTCCTCGCCTGCCTCTGCTTTTTCCCGCGCTTCGCGGGCGCCGCGGGCGGCATTCTCCTGACCGGCGCCTCCTTCGCCTCGAAGGAGAACACCTGGTTCGAGATGGGCTGCCGCGCGCTTGGCGTGCCCGCGATCAACCGCGCCGTCGGCGGCGAGGCCATCGCCGACACCGCCAACCGCATGGCCGCCGGCACGCTTTATTCGAAGGCGGAGTTGGAGGCGATCGACGCCTTCGTGATCATGCAGGTGCACGACAAGGACGTCTTCGACCCCTCGCAGCTGAAGGACTCGTGGACCGACTACACGATTCCGTTCAACCGGAAGAACTACGCCGCCGCCTACGACTACGTCATCAAGCGCTACCTCTCCGACTGCTACGCGCTTCGCGACGATCCGGAGTCGAAATACTACAAGACCAAGGCCGGCAAACCCGCGGTCATCGTCCTTTCGACCCACTGGCACGATGCACGCGTCACCTACAACACCTCCGTGCGCAAGCTCGCCGAGAAGTGGGGGCTGCCGGTGGTGGAGTTCGACCGCCACATCGGATTCTCCAAAAACACCCTCCATCCGGTCACCGGCGAGCATCACAGCCTGCTGCACGCGAAGGACACCCAGATGATGGGCGGCGAAAAGCACGGCTGGCATCCGGTGCGCGGCGAGGATTCCTACATCCAGCAGCGCATGGCCGCGATTTTTGTCGACCAGATGCGCCGCGTCCTTCCCATCCGCCCGCCCGCCGCCGTCGCCGCCGAATAGGCGCACGCGCGGGGTTCCCGTTTTTCACCATGCCCGCTCCGTTCCTCCACGAAGACTTCCTTCTCACCACCGAGACCGCGCGCCGCCTTTACCACGAGGTGGCGAAGACGCAGCCGATCTACGACTACCACTGCCATCTTCCGCCCGACCAGATCGCGGCGAACAAGCAGTTCCGCAACCTCGCGGAGATCTGGCTCGGCGGCGACCACTACAAGTGGCGCGCTCTCCGTTCGGCCGGGGTGAACGAGGACCTCATCACCGGCGCGGGCTCCTCCGACTACGACAAGTTTCTCGCCTACTGCCGCGTGGTGCCGCAGCTCGTGCGCAATCCGCTGCACCACTGGTCGCATCTCGAACTGCGCCGCTACTTCGGCATCGATCTCCTGATCAACGAGGCCAACGCACCGAAGATCTGGGAGCAGGCCAACGCCAAGCTCGCCACGCCGGAGTTCACGACGCACGGCATTCTCACCTCGAACAAGGTCGAGGTCGTCTGCACGACCGACGATCCCGCCGACTCGCTCGAGCACCACGTCGCGATCGCGAAGAGCGGCCAGCTGCGGACGCGCGTCTACCCGACCTTCCGCGCCGACAAGCTCATGGCCGTGGGCGCTCCCGCCGTCTTCAACGCCTGGTGCGACCAGCTCGCGGCCCGCGCCGACGTCGAGGTGAAGAGCCTCGACACGCTGCTCGAGGCCCTCGACAAGCGTCACGCCTTCTTCCACTCGGTCGGCGGCCGTCTCTCCGACCACGGGCTGGAGAACCTGCCCGACGCCGACTGCACCGAGGCCGAGGCGAAGGCGATCTTCGAGCAGACCCGCGCCGGCCGCGCCGCCACGCCCGAGCAGACCGCGAAGTGGGTCTGGTATGTCATGCTTTTCCTCGGCCGCCTCGACGCGAAGCGCGGCTGGACGAAGCAGCTCCACCTCGGCGCGCTGCGCAACAACAACAGCCGCCTGCTCAAGCGTCTCGGCGCCGACGCCGGCGTGGATTCGATCGGCGACTTCCCGCAGGCCCGCGCGCTCTCGCGCTACCTCGACGCGCTCGACCGCGACAACGAGCTGCCGAAGATCGTGCTCTACAACCTCAACCCCGCCGACAACTACGTCTTCGCGACGATGATCGGGAACTTCCAGGACGGCTCCGTCGCCGGGAAGATCCAGTTCGGCAGCGGCTGGTGGTTCCTCGACCAGAAGGAGGGCATGGAGTGGCAGATCAACGCGCTCTCCTCGCTCGGCCTGCTCTCGAAGTTCGTCGGCATGCTCACCGACTCGCGCAGCTTCCTTTCGTATCCGCGCCACGAATACTTCCGTCGCATCCTCTGCAAGCTGGTCGGCGAGGACGTGGAGGCGGGGCTGGTGCCCGACGACGCGGCGGCCCTCGACGCCCTGGTGCGGGACATCTGTTTCGGCAACGCGAAGGGCTTCTTCGGGCTCGAGCTCGCGAAATAGGATTCGCCGAGAAACGACTTTGCACACGGGGACGCCGGAAACGGCGTCCCTTTTTGTGCCGGTCGCGTCGACGGGGCTCCCGCGATCAGACGCTCACCAGATGGAGGAGCGTCAGGATGATGAATGTCGGGGCGACGACGAGGACGGTCAGCGCCAGCGCGGCGGGCCAGGACGGGTGGTCGCCTTCCGAGCCGTGGATGTTGAACCGGAAGCCGACGAGTCCCGCCAAGGTCGCGGCCCCCACGGAGCAGCCCAGGACTTTAGCGAGATAGAAGGACGCCTTCGGATCGAAGCCCTGGGCGCCGAGAACGAACACGAGCGCGAAGACGCCGCTGGTGAGTTCGGAGGCGATCAGGGTGAGGAGCCAGTTCGCACGGATCCCCAGCAAATGCCGGAGGATCTGCTGGATGACCAGGGATGCCAGCAGACCGAGAACCAAGCCGATCGCGACGTGGGTGATCATAAGGGCAAAAAAGCAAGGTCCCCCGTCGGGAATTGGCAAACCGGAGTTCCGGCGGCCCCCGCGTGACGCGGGGAGCCGGAACTTGGGACGGGCGGGCGGTCAGGGACGGATGCGCGCGAGCAAATCCTTGGCCTCCACGGTGTCGCCGAGGGCGACGTTGAGCTCGCCGACGACGCCGGCGCAGGGCGCGTAGACCGTCGTCTGCATCTTCATCGCCTCCATCATGAGGAGCTTGTCGCCCTTCGCGACCTTCGCGCCGACGGAGACGAAGAGCGAGGCGATGAGGCCGGGGATCGGTGCGGCGACCTGGGCGGGATCGGAGAGGTCGGCCTTCGGGCGAGCCTTGGTCTTGGGCGCGACGCTCTTGTCGATCACGGTGATCTCGCGGGACATGCCGTTGAGCTCGTAACTGAGGGTGCGGCGGCCTTCCTTGTCGGGGGCGCCGACGCTGACGAGGCGGATGATGAGCACCTTGCCCTGTTCGATCTCGACGGTGATCTCCTCGCCGGGCTGGAGGCCGTAGAAGAAGGCGGCGGAGGGCAGGACCGACACGTCGCCGAATTCGCGGCGGTGTTTCTCGAACTCGGCGAACACCTGCGGATACATCAGGTGCGAGTAGAGGTCGTCGTCGGTCGGCTCGCGGCGGAGTTTCTCGACGAGCTCGGCGCGGAGCTTGGCGAAGTCGGCGGCGGAGACCTTGGCGGTGTTCTTGGACGCGGCGCCGGACTTCTTGAGCGAAGCCTTGTAGGCGGCGCGGGCGGCGGCGTGGCGTTTGGGGCCGAGCACGGCGAGCGAGACCTTTTCGGGCCAGCCGCCCTCGGGCCAGCCGAGGCCGCCGGTGAGCATGTCGATGACGCTCTCGGGGAAGGGCGTCTCGCCGGGGGGCAGGTTGACGACGTCGGCGGGCTTGATGCCGCGCGAGAAAAGGAAGAGCGCCATGTCCCCGACGACCTTCGAGGAGGGCGTGACCTTCACGATGTCGCCGAAGAGTTCGTTCACCTCGGCGTAGGTGCGGGCGATTTCGGGCCAGCGGTGGGAGACGCCGAGCGAGGCGGCCTGCTCCTTGAGGTTGGTGTATTGGCCGCCGGGCATCTCGTGGAGGTAGACCTCGGCGGAGCCGGCCTTGGGCGCGGTGTCGAAGGGCGCGTAGACGGCGCGGACGTTTTCCCAGTAGTCGGAGAACTCGTTGAGTGCGTCGAGGTCGAGGCCGGTGTCGCGCGGGGTGTGCTGGAGGGCGGCGACGACGGAGTTGAGGTTGGGCTGCGAGGTGCTGCCGCTCATCGAGGCGATGGCGAGGTCGACCACGTCGACGCCGGCGTCGGCGGCGCGGAGAACGGAGGCGGCGTTGATGCCGCTGGTGTCGTGGGTGTGGAAGTGGATCGGGAGACCGACCTCCTCCTTCAGGGTCTTCACGAGCTTGTGGGCGGCGGCGGGACGGCAGAGGCCGGCCATGTCCTTGATGGCGATGACGTGGGCGCCCATCTTCTCGAGTTCCTTCGCGAGCCGGACGTAGTAGGAAAGTGAATACTTGTCGCGGTTGGAATCGAGGATGTCGCCGGTGTAGCAGAGGGCGGCCTCGCAGACGGCGTGGGTGTCCTGCACGGCCTCCATGGCGACGCGCAGGTTGGGGAGGTAGTTGAGCGAGTCGAAGATGCGGAAGATGTCCATGCCCTGCGCGGCGGCGTGGCGGACGAAGCCGGCGACGACGTGGTCGGGGTAGTTGGTGTAGCCGACGGCGTTGGCGCCGCGGAAGAGCATCTGGAAGCAGATGTTCGGCACGCGCGCGCGGAGCTGGCGGAGACGCTCCCAGGGATCCTCGTTGAGGAAGCGCATGGCGGTGTCGAAGGTCGCGCCGCCCCAGCATTCGAGCGAGTAGAGCCCGGGCGTGCGGTGGGCGACGGCGGCGGCGGCGGCGAGCATGTCGTGCGAACGCACGCGCGTGGCCATGAGCGACTGGTGGGCGTCGCGGAAGGTGGTGTCGGTGATCAGCAGGCGCTTTTGCGCGGCGGTCCACTGGGCGAATTTTTTCGCGCCGAGCTTGAGGAGGAGGTCGCGCGTGCCGGGGGGGGGCGAGCCGGGAGCGGGGTGCGCGGAGCCGGGAGCGGAAGCGACGGCCGGGGGCGGCTCGATGGGGGCGAAGGGCTTGGCGGGGCGCCAACCTTTGGCGTGGGGGTTGCCGTTGACGGTGACGTTGCCAATGAAGGAGAGGAGCTTGGTGGCGCGGTCCTGGCGGGGCTTGAAGCGGAAGAGCTCGGGGGTGGTGTCGATGAGCGTGGTGGTGGCCTGGCCGGTGGCGAAGGTCGGGTGGCCGATGACGTTCTCGAGGAAAGGGATGTTCGTTTTGACGCCGCGGATGCGGAATTCGCGGAGGGCGCGGTCCATGCGGTGGAGGGCGACCTCGTAGCTGTGGCCGCTGGCGATGACCTTCACGAGCATGCTGTCGTAGAAGGGTGTGATGACGGAACCGGCGAAGCCGGCGGCGCCGTCGAGGCGGACGCCGAAGCCGCCGGGCGAGCGGTAGGCCTGGATGCGGCCGTAGTCGGGGACGAACTTGTTCTCGGGGTCCTCGGTGGTGATGCGGCACTGGAGGGCGAAGCCGTTGCGCGGGATGTCCTGCTGCTGCGGCATGCCGACTTCGGGCGAGTGGAGGGCGTGGCCCTGGGCGATGAGGATCTGGGCGCGGACGAGGTCGAGGCCGGTGATGATCTCGGTGACCGTATGCTCGACCTGGATACGCGGGTTCATCTCGATGAAGAACCACTCGTGGCGGTCGAGATCGTAGAGGAATTCGACGGTGCCGGCGTTGTCGTAGCGGATCTCGCGGGCGATGCGCACGGCGGCGGCGCAGAGGGCGTCGACGACGTCGCGAGGCAGGCCGTAGCTCGGCGCGACCTCGACGACCTTCTGGTGGCGACGCTGCACGGAGCAGTCGCGTTCGTGGAGATGGATGACGTTGCCGTGTTTGTCGCCGAGGATCTGGACCTCGATGTGCTTGGCGCGCGGGATGTATTTTTCGAGGAAGACGGCGGGGTTGCCGAAGGCGCGGCCGGCCTCGGCCTGGGCTTCGTCGAGGAGGTCGGCGAGGTCGCCGGCCTTGTGCACGACGCGCATGCCGCGGCCGCCGCCGCCGAAGGCCGCCTTGATGATGAGGGGGAAACCGATCTGCTTTGCGATCTTCAGCGCCTCGGCGCGGTCGGTGACGGGTTCCTCGGTGCCGGGGAGGACGGGGACCTTGATACGCTGGGCGAGGGAGCGCGCGGCGGTTTTGTCGCCCATCATGTCGAGGAGCTCGGGGCGCGGGCCGACGAAGGTCATGCCGGCTTGCTCGATGGCGCGGGCGAACTCGGGATTTTCGGAAAGGAAGCCGTAGCCGGGGTGGATGGCGTCGACCCCGTTGCTCCTGGCGGTTTCGACGATGCTCGGGATGTCGAGGTAGGCGGCGACGGGGCCCTTGCCCTTGCCGACCAGATAGGCCTCGTCGGCCTTGTAGCGGTGAAGCGAGAAGCGGTCTTCCTGCGCGTAGATGCCGACGGTGCGGAGGCCGAGCTCGGTGCCGGCGCGGAAGATGCGGACGGCGATCTCCGAGCGATTCGCGGCCAGGATCTTCGCGAAAGGTCGGATCAAGCCGGGAGAAGAAGCCGTGCTGCGGGATGCCTTGGCGGCGGACGAGGCGGGGGACGATTTCGCGGAGGGGATTTTGCGAGCGGGCATGAAGAACGGGGAGGAGGGGCGACAGTGGAAGAAGTTCCGAGCGCGCGGCGAATTGTTTTCATGCGAAAAACTCCGTCGGCCGTAAGCGGATCTGATAGGGCGCGGGCGCAAAAAAAGCGCGCTCGATAGGGGCGCGCTTGGGAAGCGATGCGCGAGGTGCGGATTGCGTGGGAAAACGCCAGTCAGAAGCGGCAGGTGAGGCCGAGCGAGTAGCAGAGCGGGTCGACGTTGACGTCGATGACCTTGGCGCCGCCGACTTCGACGTCGCTGCCGATGAAGATCTTCTTCAGGTCGACGTTGATCGCCCAGCGGTCGTTGAGGACCCAGTCGAAACCGATCTGGGCGGCGGGGCCGACGCTGTAGTTCTCAAGCTTGGCGGCGCCTCCGAGGAGATCCTCGTCGAAGATCAGAGTGAAGTTCAGACCCGCGCCGATGTAGGGTTTGAAGTTTTCTCCGAGGGTGGAGATGGCGGGGTGGTATTGGACGAACAGGGTGGGCGGCAGGTGTTTGAAGTCCCCGATGGGGTTGCCGCCGAGCTTCACGTCGTGCTCCTGCGGAATGGTGAGCACAAGCTCGAGGGACCACCGGTCGTTGATCGTGTAGCCGATATCGAGCTCGGGGATGAGCTTGTCCTGGACCTTCACGGTCTGGTCGACGGCGTCGAGATAGGTGGCGCGAACGCGCACGGACCACGGGCTCGTGGTGACGGTGTCGGCGGCGCGCGCGACGGGAAGCGCGGCGAAGCCGGCGAGGAGGAGGGAAACAACCAGGGTTTTTAGTTGGCTCATGGCGGGTTTGCAGAATCGGGGGACGCACCTTAGCCGGTTCCGGGGCGGGGTGCCGCGCGCTCCTTGGCGGGGGCTGCGCGGAGATTGGCTTAAATGGGTGCAGATGGCCTGTTTATCGCGCTTCTTTGCCATTTTGTTGCGGGTTGGCTAAGGCCAAACGTCCCCACGCCTAGGGGGATACCACCGAACAAACCGGGTGATGTCCGGATGTTAAACAAATGTAAATGACACTATATTTACATCAGAATCATGTATCAGGAGAAACAGAGCATGGGCGTGTTGGAAAAAGAGCGGAGCCTGCTTGCGGTGGTTGGCGGCCGGAAGGAACAAGCCAACGAGGTCGTGGCGTGTTTCGCGCGGCAGGGCGACCGGGTCGCGGTTCGTTGGTATGCGAGCACGCGTGAGTTTCTCGGTGCCGAGTCCAAGCCCGCGTTCGAGGCGGTGATCTTTTTCTCTCCGTCCGATCCGGGGGCGGGGGAAACGGAGGAAGCCGCGTTGCGGAGCGTGGCCCCCGGGGTGCCGGTTTACCGGCTATAAGACCGGGGCGGAAGGCCTTATGGAAACAGGTGCGTCGGCGCCGAAGGACGGCGTGGCGCACCGGCATGGGATATAACGGGCGGACGGGGAAGGAGGCCGGGTCAGGCCTCGTCGAACTTCCGGGCGAAGAGCGCGTCGAGCTCGTCGAGCATGGCGGCGGCGTCGCTGCCGGTGGCGAGGAACTTGACCTTCGAGCCTTTGCCGGCGGCGAGCATCATCAAGCCCATGATGGACTTGCCGTTCACCTGTTCCTCATCCTTTTCGACCAACACGTCGGCTTTGAACTTGTTGGTGATGCGAACGATCATCGCGGCGGGACGGGCGTGGATGCCCATCTTGTTCTGCACAACGAGCTCGCGGACGAGCTGAGCGGCGGTGTCGGTCTTTTCCATGTAGGTGGCGCAAGGTCCGGCTCAGGGGCGCGGCTTGCAACCCAAAAACCGGTCCCACAGGGTGTGGTTTCTCTTCATGTCCGCAAGCACAGCCATCATTGTTCCGTGTCGCCTCGAATCGACGCGCTTCCCGCGCAAGCTTTTGCATCAGGTGAAGGGGAAACCCTTGGTGCTGTGGGTCGCGGAGAGGATCCGAACCGAGGCGCCGGAATTCCCCTGTTGGTTCGCGGTGGACGACCCCTTGCTCGCCGAACCCCTTGAGGCGGCGGGTTTTCGGACGGTGATGACGAGCGTCGAGCATCAGAGCGGGACGGACCGGATCGCGGAGGCGAACCGTGTCGCGCGAGCCGAGCGGGTGATCAACGTGCAGGCGGACGAGCCGTTGGTGACCGGCGCGCAAATCCGGCGGCTGGCGGAATTGATCGCAGGGCCGGCGGCGATGGCGACGCTCGCGACGCCGTTCAAGCGCGCGGAGGATTTTTTCAATCCGAACCAGGTGAAGGTCGTCTTCGCCCCCGGCGGCGGCAGGCGCGCGCTGTATTTTTCTCGCTCGCCGATGCCCTATGCGCGCGAGCTGGCGGGCAAGGTCGACGACGCGTGGGTGTGTGCCAACCCCTGCTTCAAGCATCTCGGGCTCTACGCCTACAAGGCGGAGCTGTTGGAGAAGTTCGCCGTGTTGCCTCCCGGTCGTTACGAGAAGATCGAAAAGCTGGAGCAACTGCGCGTGCTCGAGAACGGCTTCGAGATCGCCTGCGACGTCACCGAGGATCCCGGTCTCGGGGTGGACACGCCCGAGGACGCGGTGAAATTCGAGGCGGCGCTTGGCTGAGGTCCCCGCGCCGCGCCGCTCAGAGCTGCTCGATCTTCTGGATTCGCGGAATGTGGCGGCCGCCCTCGAAGGGGGTGGCGAGCCAGGTGCGCACGATCTTCAGCGCCTCCTCGAGCGTGACGGTGCGCTCGCCGAGGGAGAGGACGTTGGCGTCGTTGTGGGAGCGGTTCCAGATCGCGACCTGTTCGTTCCAGCAGAGGCCGCAGCGGACGCCCTTCACCTTGTTGGCGACGATGGCCTCGCCGTTGCCGGAGCCGCCGAGGACGATGCCGTATTGGAATTCGCCGCGGGCGACGGCCTCGGCGGTCGGGCGGATCCAGTCCGGGTAATCGCAGGATGCGTCGGAGTAGGTGCCGAAATCTTTCACGGTGTGGCCCTCCGCGAGGAGCATGGCCTTGATGGCCTCCTTGTATTTGAAGCCGGCGTGGTCGGAACCGATGGCGATCGAGTAGGTGGTGGGCGCGGTGGACATGGAGAGCGGGGAGCGTGGAGCTTGAAAATGGGAGCGTGGAGCCGGGATCGGCTGCGAAGGGGAGGATTGTTGCCCACGGAAGGCGCGGAAAGACACGGAAAAAATGCGGGAAGCCGCTGGATGGCGGCGGCGACGGATCGCGTTTAGGCTGCGGCATGAACACGCGTCTTATCTGGTCGGTGATCGTGGCGGCGGTGGCATTGGCGGCGGCCGGCTGTCGATCCACGCCGGAAAAACGGATCGCGAAAAACGAGGCGGCGTTCGCGGCGATGTCGGCGGAGGCGCAGGCGGCGATCCGCGCGGGACGTGTCGAGCCGGGCTTCACGCAGGAGCAGGTCGAGCTCGCGAAGGGGAAACCCGATCGCGTGGTGCGACGCACGACGGCGAAGGGCGAGGAGGAGTCGTGGGTTTATGAGAAGCGGGGCTCGGGATTGGGGCTCGGACTCGGTATCGGCGGCGGGAGCGGCGGGCTTGGCGGCGGCGTGGGCGTGAGCACGGGCGGGCGAGGCTCGCGCGTCGGCTACGTGGTCCACTTCGCCGGCGGCGTGGTGGCGTCGGTGGAGGACCACGGCGGACGCTGAGGGAATGCGTTTCGGCGCGGAGAAACGTTACCGAGCCGGTGCTCCGGTCCCGCTCTGCGCGAGCAAGGCGGCGCGCGCGTCCTCGGCTTCCCAGTAGCTTTTGAAGACATTTCCGCAGGCCGGAACGGCGAGCAAGATGGCGCAGCGACCGGCGTGGTTTTTCCCCGGCAAGGCGAGCGCGGGGCCGGTGGGCGATTTGGTGAGCTCCTTGACGGCCTGAAAATCGCGTTGCGCGCCGGCCTCGGCGATCGCGGTGAAGAGGTCGCCGGCTTGGTTGGCGGTGCGGCGGGGATTGAAGACGAGCGGAACGAAGAGGCGCAGCGGCGTGCGAGGCAGGGCCTGTGCGGCGTCGCGCGAAGGACGGGGCGTCGGACCGAGGCGCATGATCGTTTTCTGGAATATCGGCAGTTCGCAGAGCGCGATCATGCGAGCTTGTTCGACGATGTCGGGATCGGGGGCGAGCGCGGCGGCGAGGCGGGCGCGGATCGTGTCGGAGAGCGGGCCGCCGTCTTCGATCACGTGGGCGAGGGTTTGCTGGGCCCTGCCCTGGAGCGCGATGGCGATCATGCGGCGAACGAGCGTTCGCGAGTGAGGGGCGAGCTTCCGAGCGGCGGTGAGCACGGGGAGGACCGCTTCGACGGCGTCGTCACGCAGGCCTTCGTCGGCGAGTCGCCAAGCATGGGCGCAGGAGATCAGGCTGGCGAGGCGCAGCGCTCTGAAGCTCGGCAGTGGAGTTTCGAGATCTTCGGTGAGGTCGCCGATTTGGGGTGCGGCGGCGAGTTCCCCGAGCCAGGCGCGCAGCGGCGCAGTTTCGTTCCAGAGGCGATCGATCTCCGCTTGGTTGTTCGCAAGGAAGGCGGCCCATTCGCCGTCGCGGCCCGGACCGGGCGCGAGAGAGGGGAATCGAAGCGTGGTTTGGGGGAGGGTGTGCGCGAGGTTGCCCGGGAAGTTTTCGCTGTAGCGCAGGGTGAGCGCGTGCGTGGCGGCGGCCTCGGGGAAATCGCCGAGCAGCGCGGCGGGAACTTCGGCGTGGCGCAGTTCGCGGTCGTCGTGGGCGAGCCAGACGAGGGAGGTCGTCGCGCTCACGATCGAGGCGGCGCCGGGGCGGGGCGAACGGGACCGCGCAGGACGGAGGATGCGGCCGGCGAGCAGCCACACGGGGCCCGCGAGAAAGAGGAGCGAGAGAATCACGCGAAGCGTGGGCGTGGCGTCGTCCGGCGGTGTGTAGTGGATCCAGTGATACGCGCAGGATGCGACGAGGGCGGTCCACGCGAGGAGGATCCCGATTAGAAGCGCGTCGCGGAGGCGTTTGATCAGGCGGGGTCTGGCGGCGGCGTGTGCCGGCGGGGCGGGGAAACTCATGGGTGCCAAGGTCGCGGGGTTCCGCCCGAGGGCGAGGGGAAACAAAAATCCCCCGTCGCGCGCGGCGACGGGGGCGTATGTAGTCGCGGGCGTGTCGCCCGCGGTGGCGAACACGGCCGGCACGGCCGTGGCTACACGGGATCAGGCGAGGGAGACGCCCTTCTTGGCGGCGGCGCGGAGGAGGGCGTCGGCCATGTCGGTGGGCGTGGCGGCGACCTCGATGCCGCATTCCTCGAAGACCTTGATCTTCGCGGCGGCGGTGTCCTCGGCTCCGCCGACGATGGCGCCGGCGTGGCCCATGCGGCGGCCGGCGGGCGCGGTGGCGCCGGCGATGAAGCCCGCGACGGGCTTCTTGCAGTTTTCCTTGATCCAGCGGGCGGCCTCGACCTCGGCGCTGCCGCCGATCTCACCGATGAGGATGATGCCCTTGGTGTCGGGGTCCTCGTTGAAGAGCTTGATGACGTCGAGGTGGCTGGTGCCGTTGACCGGGTCGCCGCCGATGCCGACGGAGGTGGACTGGCCGAGGCCCTTGGATGTGATCTGGAAAACCGCCTCGTAGGTGAGGGTGCCGGAGCGGGAGACGATGCCGACGTGGCCCTTCTTGTGGATGTAGCCGGGGGCGATGCCGATGCGGCAGCCGCCCTTGGAGCCTTCGCCGGTGCCGGGGGTGACGAGGCCGGGGCAGTTCGGGCCGATGAGGCGGGTCTTGGAGCCGGACATGGCGCGCTTCACGCGGATCATGTCCTTGATCGGAATGCCCTCGGTGATGCAGACGGCGAGGTCGAGGCCGGCGTCGACACACTCGAGGATGGCGTCGCCCGCGAAGGGCGGCGGCACGAAGATCACGGAGACGGTGGCGCCGGTGGCGGCGGCGGCTTCGTGGACGGAGTTGAAGATCGGCACCTTGTGGCCGGCGTGTTCGAAGAACTGGCCGCCCTTGCCCGGGGTGACTCCGGCGACGACCTGCGTGCCGTAGTCGAGCGAGAGCTGAGCGTGCTTGGCGCCGAAAGCGCCGGTGATGCCCTGGACGATGATCTTGGTCTCGGGGGAGATGAGAATGGACATGGCTTTTAGTTTTTAACCACGAAACACACGAAACACACGAAAAGGTCGGAGAGCGGCGGGCGTGTTATCGAGGGTTCGGTGGTCTTGGTTTTCGTGTAATTCGTGTGCTTCGTGGTCAGCTTATCAGGCAACCAACTTCACGATCTTCTGCGCGGCGTCGGCCATGGTGTCGCCCGAGACGAGCGAGAGGCCGGACTTGGCGAGGGTTTCCTTGCCCGCGGCGACGTTGTTGCCCTCCAGGCGGACGACGAGCGGGAGCTTGAGGCCGACTTCCTTCACGGCCTCGACGATGCCCTCGGCGATCACGTTGCAGTCCATGATGCCGCCGAAGATGTTCACGAAGATGCCCTTCACGTTGGGGTCGCCGAGGATGATCTTGAAGGCCGCGACGACCTTCTCCTTCGAGGCGCCGCCGCCGACGTCGAGGAAGTTGGCGGGGTTGCCGCCGTAGTGCTTGATGATGTCCATCGTGGACATCGCGAGGCCGGCGCCGTTGACGAGGCAGGCGATGTTTCCGTCGAGGGCGATGTAGGCGAGGTCGTATTTGGAGGCCTCGATTTCCTTCGGGTCTTCCTCGTTGAGGTCGCGGAGGGCGACGATCTCGGGGTGACGGTAGAGGGCGTTGCTGTCGAAGGAGACCTTCGCGTCGAGCGCGAGGACTTCGCCGGCGGGGGTGGTGATGAGCGGGTTGATTTCCACCATCGCGGCGTCGGTTTCCCAGAACATCGTGTAGAGGTTCTTGAGGAGCTTGGCGGCGTTCTTGGCCTCGGCGCCGGAGAGGCCGAGCGAACCGATCACCTGGCGCACCTGGAAGTCGGCGATGCCGTAGGCGGGATCGATGACGACCTTGGTGATCTTCTCGGGCGTCTCGTGGGCGACCTTCTCGATCTCCACGCCGCCCTCGGTGGAGGCGACGATGACGGGGCGGGAGGATGCGCGGTCGAGAAGGATGGCGAGGTAGTATTCCTTTTTGATGTCGCTCGCGACGGTGAAGTAGACCGTCTGGACCTTGCGGCCGGCGGGGCCGGTCTGGAGGGTCACGAGGGTGTTGCCGAGCATCTTGCCGGCGATCTCCTTGGCCTCGGCCTTGGTCTTGCAGAACTTCACGCCACCCTTGAAGCCGTCGGGGAAGGTGCCCTTGCCGCGACCGCCGGCGTGGATCTGGGACTTCACCATCGTGGGGCCTTCGGGAAGTTGCGCGAGAGCGGTGTCGAACTCCTCCTTGGTTTTGGCGGCGGCACCCTTGGGAACGGGCACCCCGAACTTCTCGAACAATGCCTTCGCTTGGTATTCGTGAATGTTCATGGCGAGAAAGGTCCAACGCTGCCCGCAGGGGGGAGGATTGGCACGCCGAAAAACCCGATTTCACTTTTGCTTTAGCAACAATACGACCTGCTTGCCTCGCACTTATGGCGCACGCAGGTTGCGCCAATGCAATCGCACGAGTTGCTCAAAGACGTCCTGAAGCGCACGAGCGCCAAGCAGATCGCGGCGGACATGAACCTGTCGCTTTCGTTGATCTACAAGTGGGCGGAGCCGCCGGGCGAGGCGTCGGGCAGCGGTTCGAGCAATCCGCTGGACCGGATCGAGCAGCTGTTGAAGTCGACCGGCGACAAACGCATCGCGCACTGGGTGTGCGCGCGGGCGGGCGGCTTTTTCATCGAGAACCCGCCGGCCAAGGCGAGCGGCGCGGCGCTCGTGCCGGCGACGAACGAGATCGTGCGGGATTTCGCCGAGCTGCTTTCGGTGATCACGGCGGCGAGCGCGGACCAGCAGGTGACGGCGGCGGAGGCGGGGGCGATTCGCGCCCGTTGGGAAGCCTTGAAGAGCGTGACGGAGGGCTTCGTGCAGGCCGCGGAGAAGGGCGCTTTTCGCGACACCGGAGGAGCCGACTCCGCGTCCACGCCCTCGAGCAAAGCCTCGGGGCGCCGAACCGCGTGAGACGAGGCGGGGGCGGCGAAGCGGTCCGCGCGGGCGTCAACCGCGGGCCTTGAGCTCGGCGAGTTCCGCGGCGAGGGAATCGACCTTGCGGAACAGCTCGGGCAGGCGCGGGCGCAGGACGTTGATGCGTTGCTCGAGCTGGAAGGGCAGGCCGGGAGTGCCTTTCAGGAACACGCCGGGTTCGACGTCGGCGCGGATGCCGGTCTGGCCGTCGGCCTTGGCGCCCTTGCCGATGCGGATGTGGCCGGCGACGCCGGCCTGTCCGCCGAGAACGACGTAATCCTCCAAGGTGGTGCTTCCGCTGATGCCGACCTGGGCGCAGATGATGCAGTGGCGTCCGATGACGACGTTGTGCGCGATCTGGACGAGGTTGTCGATTTTGGTGCCCTGGCCGACGACGGTGCGGCTGAAGCGGGCGCGGTCGAAGGTGGAGTTGGCACCGACCTCGACGTCGTCCTGGATCTCGACGACGCCGACCTGAGGCACCTTCACGTGGCGGCCGTCCTGAAACTCGTAGCCGAATCCGTCGGCGCCGACGACGACGCCGGCGTGGAGGCGGACGCGGTCGCCGACAAGGCATTGGGCGGCGACGTGCGCGCCGGCCATGAGCCAGCAGTCGGCGCCGATGCGCGCGGCGCGGCCGAGGAAGATCTGGGCCTGCAACACGGAGCGCGGACCGACGACGGCGTCGGCCTCGATCACGCAGAGCGGGCCGATCGTGGCGGAGGGATCGATTTTCGCCGTCGGATCGACGACGGCGGAGGGGTGGATGCCGGGAGCGGGGCGCGGCCAGAGCGCGGATTCGATCCGGGCGCAGAGGGTGGCGAGGGCGGCGGAGGGGTTTTCGACGAGAAGCCAGAGCTGGTCGGCGGGCGGCTCGCCTTCGAAGTCGGCGGGAAGCAGGACGACCGAGGCCTTGGTGGCGGCGACCTCGGGCTTGTATTTGGGGTTGCCGAGGAAGGAGAGGTCTCCGGGTTGCGCGTCTTTGAGCGCTGCGATGTTGCGGATGGTCGCGGAGGTGCCTCCGCGGGTGGCGCGAGGGGAGAGGGTGGCGACAAGTTCGGCGGCGCTGAAGGCGAGACTCATGGTTGGCGGACGGGAATGGACGCGAACGGGCGCGATTTGGAAAACAAAAAGCCCGACGCGGCGAGGCGTCGGGCGAAGATGAAGGCGAGGGGGCGGCGGCCTTACTTCGAGCCGGGGAAGCTGACCTTGGCGCCGCTATCGGCGGGGCGGCCCTTGTTGAGCTCTTTCTGGACCTCCTCGGTGATGTCGTAGTTGGAGTCGGCGTAAACGATGGGGCTGATGCCGATGAGGGAGGGGCCGGATTTGTCGAGGACAAGGGTGGCGCCCTTCTTTTTGGCGATGTCCTGCACGGTGACGGAGATCTCCTCGAACATCAGTTTGCGGAAGTTCTGGATGCGCTGCTGGATGGAACGCTGGGTGTTGGTCCGGAAGGACTGCACCTCGTTCTGCTTCTTCTGGATCTCCTCGATTTTGGCGCGCATGTCGGCCTGAAGCTTTTCCCGGGCCTCGGTGGAGAGGGCGGGATTCTTGCCGTCCTCCTCGAGCTTCTTGAGCTCTTCGACGAGGGCCTGGCCCTCCTTGTTGATCTTCTCGAGCTCTTCGTTGGCCTTGGCTTCGTCGCCCTTGAGCTTGGCGTTCTGCTCCTCGGTCTTGTGGTGTCCGTCGAGGAGCTTGGCCATGTCGACGACGACGATTTTCGGGGCGGGTTGGGCGGCGAGGGGGGCGGCGGCCAACCCGAGGATGGCGGCCAGAGCACAGACGGTGGAGAGGAGTTTGTTCATGCGGTTTCTACGAGACTTGGGTTGAAGCGACGAGGGGTGAAGACACGGGAATCAGAAGCGGGTGCCAAAGGAAAAGTTAAACTGCATGCCGTCGTCGTTGTAGGGGTCGCTGGTGATCGGGATGCCGAAATCGAGGCTGAGAGGGGCGCCGCCGACCATGAGGCGGATACCGAAACCGAAGTTGTCGTTGTATCCGGAAGTGTTGAAGTCCCAGGCGTCGACGTTGACGAAGCCGATGTCGTAGAAGACGGCGAGCCGGAGGGGATTCACGACCTCGAAGGTGTATTCGAGGCTGCCCATGGCGTAGCTGTTGCCGCCGATCGGTTCGCGGGTGGGGGGCACGGCCGGCTGGCCGCCGGAGGCGGGGGCGCCGACGTTGTCCTTGGGGCCGACTTCGCGGAACTCGAAGCCGCGGAGGGTGCTGGGGCCGCCGAGGAACATGCGGTCGAAGTAGGGGACGGTGGAGCTGTCGCCGTAGGCGTCGATCACGCCGGCGCGACCGATGAGGGAGAAGACCTGGTTGAGGGTCTCGAAGGTGTTGTAGTATTGGGCGGCGCGGAGTTCGACGCGGTAGTAGTCCGTCTCGCCGCCGAAGGCGCCGCCGGCGAGCTCGGTGCCGAGTTCGATACGGTTGCCGCGGGTGGTGTTGAAGATGCGGTCGCGGGTGTCGCGGAGGAGCTTGAAGGTGAGTTTGGAGACGGTGCGTTCGCCCTCCTCGGCGAGCAGGAAGGGGGCGGTGGCGCGATCGACGTCGGAAATCTCGACGACCTCGTAGGTGTAGCCGATGCGGCCTTCGACGAGTTCGAAGAGGCGCTTGCGGAGGTAGATTTCGGCGCCGGTGCGGGTCTCCTCGTAGATGTTGCTGTAGTAGTCGGAGGAGGATCGGTAGAGGTTGAAGCCGAGGGCGAGTTCGCGCTCGAGGAACCAGGGCTCCTCGAAGTTGAGCGTGGCCTCGCTGGAACGGGAGCCGAGCTGGAGGCGGAGGCGGAACTTCTGGCCGTCGCCTTGGAAGAAGCTCTTCCGGTTGAAGAGGTCGAAGTTGGACTGGCTGACCTCGGCGAAGACGATGGCGCGCTCGAGGGAGCTGAAGCCGGCGCCGAAGGTGAGGTTGCCGGTGCGTCCCTCCTTGACGGCGATCTTGAGGTTGCGGCGACCGGGGAGGTTGGTCGTTTCCGGGCTCATGTTCACCTCCTCGAAGAACCGGGTGTTCTCGAGGCGCAGCTTGGAGGTCTGCATGCGGACGGTGTTGAAGACCTCGCCGGGGCCGAGGGCGAGTTCACGAAGGATGACGATGCTCTTGGTCTTGGTGTTGCCCTCGATGCGGACGGACTCGACGTGGTATTTGTCGCCCTCGGTGTAGATGTATTCGAGGTCGATGGCGCCGGTTTCGAGGTTGGGTTTGCGGACGACGCGCACGCGGGCGTCGACGTAGCCGTCCTTGCCGATGTAGTCTTCGAGCGCCTTCTGGTCGCGTTCGACGCCGGAGGGGGAGAAGACGTCGCCGGTCTTGAGCCGGAGAAGGGGGATCAGGGTTTCGGTGGGGTAGAGGGTGTTTCCGCTGATGACGATCTGGCCGACCTTGTATTGACGGCCTTCGTTGATGTTGAAGGTGAGGACGAGGCGGTTGGCCTTCGGATAATCGAACTTCACCTTGGCGGGATCGATTTCGACGTCGAGGTAGCCGTGGTTGCGATAGTGGTCGCGGAGCCTGTCGAAGTCGGTCTCGTAGCGGTCGTCGCGGAAACGGCCGGTGTCGGTGAGCCAGGAGAAGATGTTCCACTTCCGGGTCTCGACGACCTTGCGGAGCTTGCGGTCGGAGAAGGCGGTGTTGCCCTCGAAGGCGACGCGCTTGATCCGGACCTTGGCGCCTTCGTCGACCTTGAAGAAGACGCGACCGAGACCGGTGGTGCGGTCGCGTTCGATGCGGTATTCGACCCGGGCCTGATTGTAGCCGGACTTCTGGTAATATTCGCGGATTTTTTCGGCGTCCTCCTTCACCTGACGTTCGTCGAGGGGGAGGTTTTCCTTGGTCTTGGCCTCCTTGAGGAGCCGCTTGGCCTTCACCTTTTCGTTGCCTTCGAAGGTGATGGTGGAGACGCGGAACTTGGGCGTGACCTCGACGACGAGGTCGACCTTGCCGTCGACGAGGGCGCCGCGCTTGAACTCGATGAACTCGAACTGGCCGGTGCGGTAGAGGGCGCGGATGTCGCGGTCGATAAGCGAGTCCTCGAGGGCGGATCCCTCCTGGAGCTGCATGTTGGCGCGGACGACCTCTTCGGCGACGTTGGCCGGTCCGGTGAAGCGGACGGCGATCGAGCCGACGCGGACCTGGGGCGTGGAAGAGGGGGCGACGGGGACCGCGCCGCCGGCGACGGGCTGGGCGGAGAGCGGCGCGGGCGCGAAGGCCGCGGCGAGGGAGAGGGAGGCGAGGACGAGGAAACGCGCGCCGAGGCGGGCGACGTGGTTACTGCGTGTAGTTTTCAAAGCGGGTGATCGAGTTGAGGAAGGTGAGCTTAAGATCGCCCACCTCGCCGTTACGGTTTTTGGAGATAAAGAGTTCCATAGTGCCGCTGGCGACCTGGAATTTATCGTTTTCCTCCTTGGGGCGGTTGAGCATCAGCACGACGTCGGCGTCCTGCTCGATCGAGCCGGATTCGCGCAGGTCGGAGAGGCGTGGAGGGCGGTTTTCTTTCTCGGCGGAACGGTTGAGCTGGGCGAGGACGAGCACCGGCACCTCCAGTTCCTTGGCGAGGGCCTTCAGGCCGCGGGACGCCTCGGCGACCTGTTGTTCGCGGGGGATGCTGCCGTCGCTGGGGCTGATGAGCTGGAGGTAGTCGACGACGATGAGGCCGAGCGGATGACGGGCGTGGAGACGGCGGGCCTTGGCACGCAGCTCCATCACGGAAAGCGAGCTGGAGTCGTCGATGAACAGGGGCGACTTCGCGAACTCGTCGGCGACGCGGAGGAGTTCCTGTTGTTCCTCGCCGTTTTTGGAGAGGAGGCCGTCGCGAAGGAGCTTCATGTTCACGCGCGAGCGGGAGCAGAGGAGACGGAGGGCGAGCTGGGCCGCGCTCATTTCGAGCGAGAACACGAGGGTGGGCACGCCCTGGCCGCGGACGGGGAGCGCGGCGTGCTCGGCGAAGTTCATCGCGAGCGAGGTCTTTCCGCAGGAGGGGCGCCCCGCGAGCACGATCATTTCGGATTTCTGGAGGCCGAAGAGGTAGCGGTCGATGTCCTTGTAGCCGGTGCTCACGCCGGTGAGCTCGCCCTTCTTCATGAGCATCTTGTGGATGACGGTCATGGCCTCGCGGGTGGGCTCACGCATGGGCTTGGCGCCGTCGCCGACGCGCTCCTGCGTGACCTTGAACATCTTTTGCTCGATCTGATCGACGAACTCCTGGATGCCGCCGGTGTAGTTGTAGCAGTCCTCGACCGCGCTGCTCGCCGCGCGGATGATTTCGCGAAGCAGGGCGAGCTCGCGGACTTTCTCGATGAAGTAGGCGGCGCCGGCGGTCGTGGGGATGCGGCCGGAGATGCGGGTGAGGTAGGCGTAGCCCCCGATCTCGTCGAGTTGCTTGGAGGTTTTCAGCTCCTCGGCGAGGATGGCGAGGTCGATGGGTTTGCCGGCGTTGTAGAGCTCGAGGAGCTTTTCGTAGATGAGCCGGTTGGCGGGGACGTAGAAGGAGGCCGGGGCGATTTTGCCCTCCAAACAGCGGGCGACGACGTCGCCGCCGTCGAGCAAGCAGGCGGAGAGGAGCTGTTCCTCGGCCTCGACGGAGTGCGGCGGCACGCGCCCGGGCGCGGCGGCTTGCGCGGACGCGTTGCCATCAAAACGGGAGCGGCGGGAGCCGCGGGCGGAAGCGGCGGAGGAGGGAGCGATGGGATCGGACATCACAAACGAACGCGAGAGGCAAGGGGGCCGGCGGAGCCGGGGCAAGGAGAGGTTGCGCGCAAGTTCCCGACAAAGACTTCACCCGCCCCGCGCCGGCCACGGACGTTCGCCGCTTTTTTGCGCGGGCGGCTCCGGTTTTTTGCGTCGGAAAACGCAATCCGTGCGTGTCCTCCGCGTGTATTTTGGCCTAGGCTCGAACTCTTTCTCCACCCATGAGCACCAACGCATCACCCATCCGCGTCGCCGTCACCGGCGCCGCCGGCCAGATCGGTTACTCCCTCCTGTTTCGTATCGCCTCCGGCGCGATGTTCGGGCCCGACCGCCCGGTCATCCTCCAGTTGATCGAGGCGCCTTTCGAAAAGGCGATGAAGGCGCTCGAGGGCGTGGCGATGGAACTCGACGACTGCGCGTTCCCGCTGCTCAAGGGCATCGTCATGACCGACCAGCCCGAGGTCGGCTTCAAGGACGCCAACTGGTGCCTGCTCGTCGGCGCCAAACCCCGTGGTCCGGGCATGGAGCGCGCCGATCTGCTCAAGGATAACGGCAAGATCTTCATCTCCCAGGGCCAGATCATCGACCGCGTGGCGGCCGACGACGCCCGCGTCGCCGTGGTGGGCAATCCCGCCAACACGAACTGCATGATCGCCGCCTCGCAGGCCAAGCGGCTCACGCCCGACCGCTTTACCGCGATGGTGCGCCTCGATCAAAACCGCGCCCAGACCCAGCTCGCCAAGAAGGCCGGCGTCGATCTCACCGCGGTGAAGGACATCTTCATCTACGGCAATCACAGCCCGACCATGTTCCCGGCTTTCAAGCACGCCACGATCGCGGGCAAGCCGGCCACGGAGGTGATCACGGACACCGAGTGGCTCAAGGGCCCCTTCCTCGAGACCGTCGGCAAGCGCGGCGCCGCCATCATCGCCGCCCGCGGCGCCTCCTCGGCGGCCTCCGCGGCCAACGCCCTTGTCGACCACGTGCGCGACCTCATGACGCCCGGCGCCATCCACTCCGTCGCGGTCAAGGCCAACGGCCACTACGGCTTCGACCCGGACGTCTGGGCCGGCATGCCCGTGCGCACCACCACGCCCGGCAGCTACGAGGTCATCACCGGCTACGAGATGTGCGACTTCTGCAAGGAGCGCATCGCCATCACGAACAAGGAACTCGTCGAAGAGCGCGCCGCCGTCGTCGACATGCTCAAGGGCTGAGCCCACCTGGGGGCACGTTTCCCGAACCTTCCCGGCCGGGCCTCGTTGCGAGGTCCGGCTTTTTTTTGGACCAAATCGAGCCCCGCGCCCGCGGTCAGAACTGCGAGATCGCCCGCGCGCTCTCGAGCACGATCCAGCCGAGGCCTCCCGCGCCGAGGGCGGTGATGACCGCCTTCACGAGTTTTTGCCGGCGCAACTTACGGTCGAAACGATCCGGCCGACGGGCTTCAAAACACCCGCTGGCGTCCACGAAACTCACGAATTGCGCGTTGCGGATGGGGGTCCGACGGATGCGCGCATCGTCCACCAACCCCATGCGGATGGGGGGGCGGCGGAACAGGTTTTTCAGCAGGCGCAGCATCGGGGAATCTTGGAGGTGAGACCGCGAAAATTGATTCGTGTTCGCAAGGAGAAACCCGCCAAGTTCGCCCTTTTCACCGCATCTTTCCGTTTTTCGAAATCCGCCATGCACCACTTCCGCTACGTCGGGCAAAACCTCCAATGCGAAGGCGTCGACCTCGCCGAAATCGCGCGTCTCTACGGCACGCCGACCTACGTCTACAGCGCCGGCACCATGGCGGACAACTACACCCGCCTCGCCGCCGGCCTGAAGGGACTCGATCTCCAGATCTGCTACGCGATGAAGGCCAACTCGAACATCGCGATCCTGCGCCACTTCGCCAACCTCGGCGCGGGCTTCGACCTCGTGAGCGGCGGCGAGATTCGTCGCGTGCTCGCCGCGGGCGGCGACATCAAGCGCTCCGTCTTCGCCGGCGTGGGCAAGACCGAGGCCGAGATCGAGCTTGCGCTCAAGCACGGCATCTTCGCTTTCCACGTCGAGAGCGAGCCCGAGATCGCGCGCATCAACCACGTCGCCGGCAAACTCGGCGTGAAGGCGCCGATCGCCATCCGCATCAACCCCGACGTCGACGCGCACACGCACGCCAAGATCACCACGGGCAAGTCGGACAACAAGTTCGGCATCCCGCTCGCCTTCGCCGCCGCCGCCTATGAGGCCGCCGCGCGCTTTCCTCACATCCAGATCAAGGGCGCGCAGATGCACATCGGCTCGCAGCTCACCAGCCTCGCGCCCTTCGTCGAGGCGGTGAAGAAGGTCGCGCCTTTCGTCGCCGAACTGAAGGCGAAGTATGGCATCAGCTACTGGTCGATCGGCGGCGGCATCGGCATCATCTACAAGGACGCGCTCGCCAGCGGCGACGCCGCCTGGTGGACCTCGCAGCCGGTCGAGAGCCGTCCGCTCACGCCCGAGGCCTACGGCGAGGCGCTCACGCCGCTCCTCGCCCCGCTCGGCCTCAAGATTCTGCTCGAGCCCGGTCGCTATCTCGTCGGCAACGCCGGCGTGCTCCTCTCGCGCGTCGAATACCTGAAGCGCGGAAAGGGGAAAAACTTCCTCATCGTCGACGCCGCGATGAACGACCTCATGCGGCCCGCGATGTATGACAGCTTCCACGAGATCGTGCCGCTGCGTCGCGACTCCGCCCGCCCGGCGCTCGTCGCCGACGTCGTCGGTCCGGTGTGCGAGAGCGGCGACTGCTTCGCGAAGGAGCGCCAGCTCCAGGAGGTCGGCGAGGGCGAGTTCATCGCTTTCATGAGCGCCGGCGCCTACGGCTTCACGATGGCCAGCCGATACAACACGCGCAGCCTCGTCGCCGAGGTTCTGGTGAAGGGCGCCGCGAGCGACCTCATCAACGCCCGCGAGACCTTCGAGCAGCAGATCCAGAACGAGAAGATCCCCGCCTTCCTGACGAAGTAAGGGTTTTCCGAATACAGAATAAAAACCCCGCCGACTTTGTTCGGCGGGGTTTTTGTTTGCGGAAGCCGGAGAGCGGGAGCCTCGGAGGAACGGATGTCCGGAGGGAGGAGGCCGGCGCTGGAACGGACGGAGGTCGAGGGGCGGTAGCGGAACGAGACGCACTCACGACACGAAGAGGAACGTGAATCCGGGTGTCTCCGCCGAGCTCTTCTTTTCCGTGTCTTCCGTGGGCAGCGCCCCGGGTTTCCGGCCTCCCGCCTTCCGGCGCGTCAGCGCTCGACCGCCATGCGACGGGCGATGGTGTCGAGTTCGTCGAGTTGCGCGGGGGTGGCGGTGCCGCCTTTGCCGAAGGCGCAGACGCCGTCGGCGAGGAAACGTTCGGCGGCTTCCTGGATGCCGCGCACGGGCACGAAGGTGGCGGCGGTGTCGTCGCTGGTGACCTTCGACGCGAGGTCCGCCGGGAAGGGCTGGATCTGGCCGGCCGCGATGTAGGCCAGCGCGTGGAGGTGCACGAAGGGACGACTGTCGGGCAGGGTGGTGGGCGGGCGCGCGGCGGCGGTGCGGAAACAGGCGAAGAAGGCGCGGAAGTTTTCCACCTGCGCGTCGAACTCGCCGAGTTTCACCGTCTCCACGCCGCCGTCGCGCCAGCGGATGTCGGCGCGGTCGTTGGTGACGTAGTCGATCGTGGCGCGGTCGCAGACGAGCGTTTCGCGGTGGATATGCGGGCCGATGCAGGCGTGGGTGAGGGCGATGCGGACGGGCACGCCGGTGTCGGTGTCGACCGCGAGGAAGAACGTATCCGCGCCTTGGATATCGTGCGCGCGGAGCAGGTTGGCGCGGACCTTGATCGGGGCGGCCCAGCGGTCCTGGCCGCCGGTGCCGGCCCAGTGCAGGATGTTGTGCACGTGGTGCGAGAGGGCGTTGCCCACGCAGGAGTCGAGGATGAGGCGTCCGTCGTCGCCGACGAGGCGACCGGCCCAGCCGTTGCGCTGGAAGTAGGCGGTGGGGCGGGGCCAGAGACCGAGCAGGCGGGCTTCGCGCAGCGTGCCAAACTCGCCGAGGAGGAGGCGGCGCTTGATGGCTTGGCGCGGGGGCTCGGTGATGAAGTTGAAGCCGACGAGCGTGGGGATCTTCGCCTTCTCGTCGGTTGCGATCATGGTCTCGAGCTCGCACGGATCGAGGGTCGGCGGTTTTTCGAGATAGACGGCGAGGCCGTGCTCCACGCCGGCGCGGTGCATCTCGGCGTGCAGGGGGATCGGCGTGGGGATGGTCACGACGTCCAACTCCTTGGCGTGGCGCTCGAGCATGCGCCGGTAGTCGTCGTGCACGGTCACGCCGCGCTCGGTGAGTTTCCATTCGGCCATCTTGGTGGCGAACTTGGAGGGCGCGGGATCGCAGGTGCAGACGAGACGGGCCTCGCCCGCATTCTCGAGTTGGAGAAGGGCTTCGTGGTGGCGGGCGGCGTATCCGCCCATGCCGATGATGCCGACACGGATCGGGGATTTAGGCATTGGAGTCCGGCACGGTGCATCCACGGGGGAAGGGATGGCCAGTCCTTTTCCAAGACGGGGAACGCTTATTAATGATTCATGCCCGGAGATGCGAAGGGGGATGCACAGTTCCGGAACGCCGCTTACGGGTTGCATTTGCGGGAGATCCGGTCGGGATCGGAAATTACGTATGACCAACGATCCCAACGACGTTTCCTCCGCTTCGGTGTCGGCCGACCTCCGTGAGGCGGTGCCGCCTTCTTCCAATTTGATGCTGGCGGTGGTCGCCGGAGTGGTGGCGATGCTTGTCGGCACCGCGGTCTGGGTGGGCATCACGGTCGCGACGAATTTCCAGATCGGCTACATGGCGGTGGGCGTCGGCGTTCTGGTCGGTTTGGCGATGCGTTTCGCCGGCCACGGGCTGGGGCAGCCGTATCAGGCGATCGGCGCGGTGCTGGCCTTGCTCGGCTGCGCCTTGGGCAATCTTTTCACCGGCTGCGTATTCGTGGCGCGGGAGTTCCAGGTGGCCTTCGGCGATGTGTTGGCGAATCTGGATGCGGAAGCGGTCGGCGAGATCATGTCCGCGATGTTCAGCCCGATGGATATTTTGTTCTACGCCCTCGCCGCGATGGCGGGCTGGAAATACTCGGTGCTGCAGACTTCGGAGTAGGCGACGGGCATGGGCGTGCTGATTCTCCGTGCGCTCGGCACGGCGGATGTTTTTAACCGCAGCCACGCATGAACATCGTTGTCGTCGGCGCCGGAGCCTGGGGCACGGCCTTCGCTCTTCACCTTTCCCGTCTCGGGCACACGGTCACTCTGGTGCCGCGGCGCTTCGAGCAGGCGCTCTCGCTCGCCTCGACGCGTGAAAACACCGACTACCTGCCGGGTTTCGCGCTGCCGCAGTCGGTGCAGATCGGGCACGAGCTGACGCCGGTGTTGATGGAGGCGGAGGTCGTTCTGTTGGCCTGTCCGTCGCAGGCGCTGCGCGAGACCTGCGCGCGCGTGCAGGCATCGCGCGGTCTCGCGACGCAGCTCAAACTCGTGCTCTCGCTCGCGAAGGGGCTCGAGCTCGGCACGCATCTGCGTCCGTCGGAAGTGATGGCGGCGATGTTGCCCGGTCTCGCGGTCGGCTCGCTCACCGGTCCGACGAACGCCGCCGAAGTCGCGGGCGGGCGGCCCGCCGCGATGGTCCTCGCGGCGCAAGGCGCGGACGGGGCGCTGCTCGCCGCGGTGCAGACGGCGCTGAGCGGCCCGACCTTGCGGGTGTATCTCGGCGACGACGTGGCCGGGGTGGAATTCGGCGGCTGTTTGAAAAACGTCTACGCGATCGCGGCGGGTTGCTGCGACGGCTTGAAGCTCGGCGACAACGCGAAGGCCGCGCTGCTCACCCGCGCGCTGGCCGAGATGGTGCGCGTGGGCGTGGCGCTTGGCGCGAAGCAGGAAACTTTTTATGGGCTCGGCGGCTTCGGCGACCTCGTGGCCACGTGCACGGGAGATTGGTCGCGCAACCGCACCTTCGGACAACGACTCGGCGAGGGTAAAACCGCCGCGGAGCTGATCGCCGCGAGCAAGAGCGTGGTAGAGGGCTACCGCACGACGCAGAGTTTTCAGGAGCTGGTGCGCGAGCGCGGCATCGACGCGCCGATCCTCGGCGAGATCCACGAAGTGCTCTACGCGGGCAAGCCGCCCGCGGAGGCGCTGGCGGCCTTGATGGGCCGCGAGCTCAAGCGCGAGTAGTCCAGGTAGAGCCGGCGAAAGGCTTCGTGGGCGTTGCCGCGCGCGGCGGCGAACGCGGCGCGGGCTTCCGCCTCGGCACCGGGCGCGAGGAGGGCGGCGTGGGCGCCGAAGAGCGCGGGGTCGGGCCGATGACGCGCGAGCGTCGGCAGGAGGAGCGAGGCGCGGTGACGCGTGACGAGCAGGCCGCCCGCGCGGCGGGTGTAGCGGGAAACCTGATACGCGGAAAGCGGCCCGAGGTTTTCCGAACCGTCGAGGCAGACGACGCTGCGCGTGTCGATGTCGCGCAGCGCGCCGCGCCAGTCGGCGGGTGTGGTGGTGCCGTCGTCGTGCCACTGGATCCACACGACGCGCCAGCCTTGGTCGGCGAGGCGGGAGGCGAGGGCGCGAAGGCGGGTGGTTTTGCCCGTGCCGTGCGGACCGACGAGCGCGCCGCGGCGTCCGGCGGCGTGCCAGCGGGCGAGCAAATCCTCGGGCGAGGTGTCGCCCCAGTGGATCGGCAGCGAGAGGAGCCGAGAAGTGCGAAAGGGGTTCTCGTGCGCGGCGTTCACTTATTGCGGGCGAGGTAGCGGGCCTTGCGTTTCTGGAAGGCCGAGGGTTCGGGTTCGAGCGCGGGCAGGGCGGCGGGTGCGCCGCCGGGCGCGACGACGAGAGGCACGGCGACGAGGGGCGCGCGTTTGGCGTCGAGGACCTCGAGCCGCCACGAGACGGAGAGGAGTTTGCCCGAGAAGCTCCACGGCGCGGCGGGAAGGCGCACCTCGAAGGAGCGTTCACCGGAGAGCGCGGAGATTTGTTCGCTCCAGACGACGCCGGCGTCGGTGGTGCCGCGGCCTTCGGTGAACCAGCCGAGTTGCACGGTGAGCGGACCGATGTCGGTGGAGGCGGCGGCGACGCGGGCGAGGGTGAAAACGAGCGTCTCGCCCGGCGCGAAGTGATCGATGGTCCAGAGCGCGAGACCGCCGCCCTCGTGGGCGCGCGGCTCGGGCGCGGCGGACGCGGGGGCGGAGGTTTGCGGGCCGCGCACGGGAAGCTCGAAGCGGTCGGCGACGTCGGCGCGCCAGGGAATCTCGCCGTCGAAGACGAGTTCCCACACGAGCTTGTTGTTTTTGGCGGCGAAGGCCGGGGCGACGGATTCGTCGGGCAGGGTGAGCTCGGCGCGGCCTTCGGCGAGAGCGAGGCGGTCGGTGGATTCGAAAACGGTGGCGCGGAGAAAATCCGATTTGTCGATCGTGGTGCGGGTGCCCTGGCGGTAGGTGACCTCTTCGCGGGCGACGAGGCGGATGGCGAGTTTGCGCACGCCGCGGCCGCGGAGCCGCCAGGTGAAAGGCACGCGGGAGCCGAGTCGCAGGCGCGAGGGATCGAGACGCACCTCGACCGCCGGCGCGAAGAGTCGGGAGAATGCTTGGAGCGCGGAGCCGAGCATCACCACCCCGACCACGACAAAGGGAATGAGGAAGATCGGCAGGAACCAGCCGATGAAACCCTTGCCGAACTCCTTCACCGCATGGAAAACGAAGACGCCGACGATACCGTTCCAGAAGAACGCGAAGAACGTGACCCCGAGGAAGGCGCCGACGCGGCCGGAGGAGGGTTTGAGCAAGGTTTCGCCGGGAACGATATCGTCTTCGTGACCGGAGGGCGAAACGGTGGCGGAGGACACGGCGAGCGGGGAGCGCGCGAGCTCGCGTTGTTTTCGTGCGCTCCGCCAGGAGAAGACGATGAAGCCGATGCCGAAGACGGGAAAAATCAGGGTGAAGAAGCCGAACCACACGACGCCGGGCACGCTGCGGTCGATGACCGCCGACCCGGGATCGGCCGGATCGACGAAGCAGACGGTGCGGTGGCCGGGCGGGTGGGCTTTCACCACCGCACGCATGCGTTTCACTCCGACGTTGGTGCGCCCGGTCGAGAAATCGAAGCGGTCGCTTTCGTAGTCGCGGCCTTCGTAGGTGTAGCGGTAGCGGACGGCGACGCGGTAGGTGGTGCCCTCGGAGCCGGAATAGCTGTCGAGTTTGCTGGAGATTATCCGGCAGGGCGTTTCGACCCAGTCTGTGCTCGCGCGTGCGCGGAGGATCGGGCTCAGCGAGACAAGCCAGAACACCGTCAGCCCGATGCCGGCGAAGAGCAGGCCGAAGGGAATCGCGCAACCGAGCCCGGCGCGGGCGGGCTTGGCGGTTTCGAGCGGCGAGGTGGGGGCGGCGCTCATCGGTGCGGGATCGACGCGCCGCCGGGCGATGCCGACGACGCGCGAGGGGTCACTCCATCTCGGCGTGGCGGCTTTCCTTGAGGAACTTGGAACCGATGATCGCGGTGACGAGCGCGATGCCGATGGGATAGGCGAGGCCGGCGTAGGGGTTGTTGAACTTGGCGACGAGGCTCGTGGCGATGAGCGGGGTGAGTCCGCCGAAGATGCCGTTGCCGACGTGGTAGGGCAGGGACATCGAGGTGTAGCGGATGCGGGTCGGGAAGATCTCGACCAGGAAGGCGGCGATGGGGCCGTAGGTCATGGCGACGAGCATCACGAGCACGAGAAGCAGGGCCACGATCATGACGTGGTTGAGCGGCTCGGCGAAATGCTGGAGGCCGGCGAAGAGAGGAAGGTAGAGGAGCGCGGCGAGGAAGAGTCCGCCGAGGATGACGGGTTTGCGGCCGATCTTGTCGGAGAGGCTGCCGAAGAGAACGAAGGCCGGGGTGCCGAGCACGAGCGCGGCGGCGATGAGCATGAGCGCGGTCTCGTAGGGGATTTTCAGGACCGTCTGCAGAAAATACATCGCGTAGAACTGGCCGGTATACCAGACGACGCCCTGGCCGGCGGTGGCGCCGAAGAGCGAGATGAGGACCATGCGGCGGTTCTCGGGATTGAGGAAGCTCTCCTTGATCGGATTCTTGGCGAGCTTGCCGGAGGCCTTGGCCTTCGCGAAGAGCGGCGACTCCTCCATCTTGATGCGGATGTAGTAGGAGAGACCGACGAGGAAGATCGAGACGAGGAAGGGAAGGCGCCAGCCCCACTCGTTGAACTTCTCGAGACCGACGCTCTCGCGGACGGCGAGGATGATGACGATGGCGAGAAGGAGGCCGCCGGTGGCGGTGATCTGGATGAAGCTGGTGTAGAAACCGCGGTGGGTTTTCGGCGTGTGCTCCGCGACGTAGGTCGCCGCGCCGCCGTATTCGCCTCCGAGGGCGAGTCCCTGGACGAGGCGGAGGAGCACAAGCGCGATCGGGGCGGTGATGCCGATGGTTTCGTAGCCGGGCAGGAGGCCGATGGCGAAAGTCGCGCCGCCCATCAGGAGGAGCGTGAGAAGGAAGGTGTATTTGCGGCCGACGAGATCGCCGATGTGGCCGAAGACGATGGCGCCGAAGGGACGGACGACGAATCCGGTCGCGAAGGTCGCGAGGGTGAGAAGGAGCGCCGCGGTGGGGTTGTCCTTCGGGAAGAAGTGGCCGGCGATGATGGTGGCCAGGGCGCCGTAGACGAAGAAGTCATACCACTCGATGAGGGTGCCGGCGGAGGAGGCTGAGATGACTTTCCAGAGCGTTTTTTTGTCGGGGGTAGCTGCGGGGTGGGACATGCGGCTCAAGCTCTTGGAGAATCGAAGAACGGCTGGCGAACAAAAGCGGCCGGGCGATCGCGCGCGGCGAAGGCGGGGCGGGAACGGGTCACGCCGGCGATGATCCGTTGCCCGCGGGCGCGCCGGAGTCGGGCGACGCCGGGCGGGATCGTCACTCGTTGAACTCGTCGAGCTGCTTGAGACGTTCGAGGCGTTCGGCTTCGAGCTCGGCGGCGGCGGCGGGATCGATCTCGGCGAGGCGGCGGCGCAGATCTTGTTCGGCGCGGCGGAGGTTTTCCTCGCGCTGTTCGAGGGCGATCTCGTGTTCCTGCTGGGCGGCGACCTTGTTGAGCAGGGTGGATTCCGACTGCTCGACGAAGCGTTCACGCTCCTTGAGGGCGGCGCGGGCCTCCTGGAGGGCGGCCTCCTGGGCGTCGAGTTCGGCGCGGAGTTTTTCCAAGGCCTGTTTCTCCTCCTCGCTCACGGCGAAGGGCGGCTGGGTGGGAGCGCGGCGCTGGGCCATGAGAACGCGCTCGCGGGCCTGGAGCAGGTTTTCGAGCTCGGCGATCTCGCGTTCGCGTTCGGTGAGGCGGGCCTGCAGCTCCTCGAGCGCGCGTTCGCGGGCGTCGGCCTCCTGCTCGCGGATGCGGAGGGTGCGTTCGAGCTCGAGGAGGCGCGCGCGCTCGGCGGCGCTGACGTTGGCGGAGGGAAAAGGGGAGGCGGAGGGGAAGGGCGAGCGGCTGTTGATGCGTTGCTCGACCTTGCGTTGCAGGTCCGGCGAGGCGTCGGCGTAGGCGAGCGAGATGAGGCCGCCGTTGGGAGGGGAGCCGGGGTGTCCGGACGTGCGGCGCGGAAGGCTGAGCGGTTGCGGGGGGCGCGGCGGCGGAATCCCCGAGCCCGGCGGGGGAAAGGGAGGACGCGGCGGGGGATTGGGCGGAGGAAGGTCGGGCATGGCGGAACGGACGGATCAGGCGCGGCCGAGGATGCGGTCCCAGAGGGTGCGAGGCTTGGGCGGCGCGGGAGGAGGCGGGAGATGAGGTTGGAGCAGACCGGCCACGGCGGAGCGGAGCGTGTCATCTTGCACCGTGGCGACAAGCTGCGACGCGGGGGTGCCCGCGGCGGCCGCGGCGCGCATGGTGTCGAACTCGGCAGGGAACCAGGAGACGAGGCGCGAGACGCGCGCGCGTATGGCCGCGGGGGCGGCGAGCGGGTCGGCGGCGACGGCGGCGCGGGCGGCGGGATCGAGCAGGCGGGCCTCGAGCGCGAGAGCCTCGATCAGGTGGAGCCCCTTGGCGCCGGGGCGGAAGGGGAGGAAGCGGGCGATGGTCGCCTCGTCCATGTGCGCGAGGGCGTTGAGCAGCTCGCGGAAGTCGCCGCCGACGATCACGGACTGGGACAGGCGGGAGGCGAAGGTGACGAACTGCCCGATGGTATCCACTTTTTCGAGACGACAGAGCTCGACGGTTCCTTCGGAAAGCCCGGAAAGGGCGAGGGGGAAGTCGGGGGGGAGCTCGAGCCGGGACATGTTTTTGTGCAACGGGGAGTTTTGTCCCGCGTCGGCCGCGGCGAGGGCCTGGGTGTCCATCATGTCCCCGAAGGGTTCGTCGAAGGCGGCGGTCTCGTTGAGAATGGTGATGAGCTGGCCCAGCTGGGCGGGCGGCAGGCCGCGGGAGGCGAGGGCGGCGACGGCCTGGGCGTAGGGCAGATAGATGTAGGCGGCGGGGGTTTCGTCGGGGCTGGTGATGGGCCACGGCGGAACGTCGAGGTCGGCGGCGAGGCTGGCGAGCGGGGTGTCCACCATGATGGACTTGGCGAACGCGGTGCGGGTCTTGTCCCACGTGGCGGCATCGGCGGTGATGGAAGGCGAGGTGGACATGATGGCGGGAGGCGGAAACTCGGGAGGGCTTTCAGGCGGCGACCGTCGCGCCGCGCAGGAGTTCTTCGGCGACGCGCTCGTAGTCGCGGACGACGTTGTCGCCGGCGACCTCCTGGCCGAGGAGGTTCACGGGGAGGCCGAGGGCGACGGCACGACGGACCACCATGGCGTCGCGGACGAAGGCGTCGAAGATGCGGGCGTCCTTGGCGGTGCGTTTGGCCGCCTTGAATTGGTTGAGGCGGAGCTGCATGCGCATGCGCGGCACCTCGATGTCGACGCCGGTTTTGATGGCGTTGAAGATGATGCCGTGGACCTGCGCGGCGGGGCCCATCGAGGACTTGCGGAAGCTGGCGGAGAGCTGGTGGAAGCGGCCCAGCTTTTCGACGAGGAGGGTGAAGCCGATGAGCGAGAGCGCGTCGGGATTGGCGGGCACGTAGATCTCGTTGGCCGAGAAGATGCCGCACTGGGAGGCGCGGAGGATGTTGGGCGGGCAGTCGAAGAGGATGAAATCGTAGTCGTCCTCCACTTCGGCGAGCTGTTCCTGGAAAATGACGTAGGCGGGGCGGCGGGGATCGCCGGTGTATTCGCTTTCGAGGTCGACGAGGTTGAAGGTGGTGGGGAGCAGATCGAGCCCGGGAAGCGGAGTGCCGCCGGCCTTGTCGGTCACGACGTCGCGGACGATGATATCGCGAACGCGGCGGTGGCCGGGATCGAAGATGGAGTAGATCGCGCCCTCGCCGGTGGAGTTGATCGGGTTCCACCGGTCGAGTTTGAGAAGCCAGATGGAGGCGTTGGACTGGGTGTCGAAATCGCAGAGGAGCACACGCTGGCCGAAGCGAGCGAGGCAGGCCGCGGTGTTCACGATCAGCGAGGTCTTTCCGACGCCACCCTTGTAATTGATGAAAGCAAGCTTGCGGGCCATAGACTGGGGATGCGGGGCTTTTTACAATTCGGTCGGCGCGGCGCGAGGGGAAGCAGGCGTCGGGGCATGTTTTGACCAGTTTTTGCTATCGCCGCGCGACGGGAGCGGTGAAGGTGTTCGGCATGGAAAAGTCTCTCCTCGATCGCGCGCGGCGGCTGCTCTGCGCATTGCAAGACGAGATCCAGTCGACGCTTATCGTCGCCCGGGCGCGCGAGGGGCGCCGCTTCGCGCGCGTGGCGGAGGTGACCGCGGAGGACACGATTTTCCATGTCGATAAGCTTTCCGAGGCGGCGATTCTCGAATGGATGGCGGCGCGCTGGCCGAAATCCTGGCCGGTCGAGCTGGTGATGGAGGGACTCGCCGCGGGCACCACCTTCCCGGAAGGAACCCCGGTCGCGCGCACGCGGTGGAAGCTGATCCTCGACCCGATCGACGGCACCCGGTGCCTGATGTATGACAAACGTTCCGCGTGGGCGCTGGCGGGCCTGGCTCCGCAGCGCGGTGCGCGGACGAACCTGCGCGACATCGTGGTGGCGGCGATGACGGAGCTGCCGACCGAGAAGGCCGGCGCGGCCGACCAGTTCAGCGCGGTGCGCGGCGGGCGGCTGGTCGCGACGCGGCGCGATCTGCGGACCGGCGTCGTGAAAAAATGGATACCGAGGCCGAGCGCGGCGCGCGACTGCGACCACGGCTTCGCGTCGCTGGTGAAATTTTTCCCCGAGGCGAAGTCGCTGACCGCGGGCGTGGAGGAGCGGCTGTGGCGCGAGCTCGGGCTGTTTCTGAAGGACGGCGGGGCGCGCGTCTTCGACGACCAATACCTCTCCACCGGCGGGCAGCTCCACGAATTGCTGGTCGGGCACGATCGCATGATCGCGGACCTGCGGCCCCTGATGCTGCCGAAGGCGGGGGCGCCGACGGCGCTGTGCTGCCATCCCTACGACATCTGCACGGCTCTGCTGCTGGAGGCGGCGGGCGGCGTGGTGGAAAGTCCGGACGGAAAACCGCTGAGCGCGCCGCTCGACACGACCTCGCCGGTGGCCTGGGTGGCCTACGCGAACCCGGCGCTGGCGCGCGCGATCCGTCCGAGGCTGAGGCGGGTTTTGCGCGGAGTTTGATTTTGGCGGTTTGCCATGATCCGGGCTTGGGACACCAAGGAGGGGCTCGTGAGAATGCTTTTTTGGAGGAACCCCGGGGTTGTTCGCCGTTCGCGCGTCGCGGCGTGGCTGCTTGTTTTGATCGCGATCGCGCCTCGCCCCGCGTGGACGCGGCAGACGGACGCGGAGCCGACGGCGCGATCCGGCCTCGAGCGCGTGGTTCTGCAGTTGAAGTGGCGCCACCAGTTCCAGTTCGCGGGCTACTACGCGGCGCTGGAGCAGGGGTATTATCGCGAGGAAGGGTTGGACGTGGAGCTGCGCGAGGCGCAACCCGAGCGCGACCACATGGACGCGGTGCTCGCGGGCGAGGCGCAATACGGCGTGGGCAACTCCGATCTCCTGCTCGCGCGCGCGGCGGGAAAACCGGTCGTGGTTCTGGCGCCGATCTTCCAGCATTCGCCGCTCGCGCTGGTGGCGCGCCACATTCCCGAGATCACGTCGATGCACAGCCTGCACGACCGGCCGATGATGATGATCGATTCGGAGAAGGCCGAGATCCTCGCCTACTTCAAACGCGAGGGTGTCGACATCCACAGCCTGCGCATCCGTCCGCACACGCACCGTCTCGAGGATTTTCTCGAGGGGAAAATCGACGCGATGTCGGCCTACGTGAGCGACCAGCCCTTCGAGCTGCGCGAGCTCAAGGTTGCCTACATGATCTTCACGCCGCGCTCGGGCGGCATCGACTTCTACGGCGACACGCTCTTCACGACGGAGGAGCAGATCCGCCGGAATCCCGGTCAGGTGCGGGCCTTTCTGCGCGCCAGCCTGCGCGGTTGGGACTACGCGCTGGCCCATCGAGAGGAGATGGTGGACCACATCCTCACGAAATACGGCAACCGCCTGAGCCGCGAGCACCTGTTGTTCGAGGCGGAAAAGATCGCGGGGCTCATGCACCCCGAGCTCATCGAGGTGGGGCACAACAACCCCGGCCGCTGGCGCCACATCGCGCAAACCTACGCCGAGTTCGGCATGGTGCCGGCGAACTTCGACGTGGCCCCGATGCTCTACGATCCCGATCCGCCTCCGGATCTCCGGGTCTGGTATTGGACCTTGGGGACTTTGGCGGCGGTCGCGATCGCCGCGCTCGGCTGGATCTTGCCGCTCGTGCGCCTCAACCGGCGCCTGCGCCGAGGCGAGCGCCAGTATCGCCAGCTCGCGGAGAACGCGCCGTTCCCGGTCGTGATCACGGACCGCGCCTCGGGACGGCTGATGTTCGTCAACCGGCTCGCGGCAGACCTGCTCGGCGGCGCGCCCGAATCCTTCTTTTCGCGCCGCGCGTCCGATTTCTACGTCAACGTGTCCGATCGCGAGCATCTCCTGGCCGACCTGAAGGGCGGCGGGGCCGCGGCGCCGCGCGAGGTGCAGCTCAAGACGGTGGACGGGCGCGAGATCTGGACCCTGCTCTCCGGCGCGGAGGTCGAGTTCGACGGACGCAGCGGGCTTGTCGTGGCGTTCCACGACATCACCGCGCGGCGCGCGATGCAGGAGGAGCTGCGGCGCGCGAAGGAGGCGGCCGAATCGGCGAACGCCGTGCGCAGCCGCTACCTCGCCGTCATGTCGCACGAGATCCGCACGCCGATGAGCGGCATCCACGGGCTCACCGACCTGATGCTCGACGAGGAGGCGGGGCTTTCCCCCGAGCATCGGGAAAACCTGCTCATGATGCGCGACGCCGCGCAGAGCCTCATGCGCCTGGTGAACGAGATGCTGGACTGGTCGCAACTGGAGGCGGGAGCGATGGCGCTCGATTCCGCGCCGGTCGTGCTGGCGGATTTTTTGCGCAATCTCGTCGGCCTGTTCCGGCCCGCGGCCGAATCGCGAGGCGTGGAACTCGGCCTCGAGATCGGGACGGACGTTCCCGAGATCGTGATGACGGACTCGCTTCGTCTGCGGCAGATCCTGTCCAACCTGGTTTCCAACGCGGTGAAGTTCACGTCCAACGGGTCGGTGCGTCTCACGACTTCGGCGGAGCGCGTGGACGCCGCTCGGTGGAGGTTGCGCTTCGCGGTGAAGGACACGGGACCCGGCATCGCGCCCGAGGTGCAGGCGAAGTTGTTCGCGCCCTACGTGCAGGCCGACGCGTCCGTCGTGCGGCGTTTCGGCGGCTCGGGACTCGGGCTTTCGATCAGCCGCGGTCTGGCGCGTCTGCTTGGCGGCGACATCACGCTGAAGAGCGCGCCCGGCGCGGGCTCGACCTTTACCTTGGAGATCGAGGCGCGCGCGCCGGAACCGGCTACTTGAGCGGAGCCGCGCGCCGCACCGTCGCCCCGTCGACCCAGGACGCGCCGGTCAATGTCGCGCGTGACGAGACCGGCAGGCCGGGTTCCTCGGTGTGCAACGACGCGAGGAGCATGTCGACCGCCGCTTCCCCGGCGAGGTCGTGATGTTGCTCCATGCCGGCCCAGTCCGTGCAACCTCGCCGACGTTCGAGCTGGATCAGCCCGAGATCGCGGGGCGCCCGCGCGCCGATCTGCTCCAGCCACTCGCGCACGACGGGGTGCAAGGTGAGGATGACATCGGGTCGTCGCTCACGATACCACGCGTGGAAACGCCCCGGCTCGCCGCGCGCGACGTCGACATCGAGGAAGGGAGGCAAGCGATCCGCTTCCGGCAGGCCTTGCTGCGCGGTCCAGAATCCCGCGCCGAAGCGTCCGTCGACGAGCAGGTCGATGCCGCGCTCCACCACCAACGCCGGCCGGCGATATCCCAGCAACCGCGCGCGCTCCATCGCCTCCAGCACGAGCGCGTGATGATCGACGCAGGCGTGGTGCAGCGCCGGTTCTCGCGTGCGCGTGCCGACGACCACCACGGAGTGGTTTTGCCAGGTGACGGAGAACCGCGAGGGCAGGCGGTTTTCCCGCGTCAGGCCGACGACGATGACGCCGCGGATGCCGCGCGAACGGAGCACGCGGTTGAGGCGTTCGCCGTAGAGTTCGGCGGAGTGCAGCCAGAATTCGTCCAAAGTGTAGCCGAGCTGCGCGGCGCGGCGACGGCAGCCAGCGACGCAGGCGGGGACCGTCGGGTGACGCGTGAACGCGTGCAGGTCGCCGTTGGCGTTGAGCAACGCGAACGCGCGGCGGTGTCCGGCGGGATGGGCTTTGCGCAGCTCCGTCATCAACTGCGAGATCACCGGGTTCTTCGTGTAGCCGAGATCGCGCGCGACGCGTTCGATCCGACGCCGCGTCTCCGGAGGGATCTGCGGATCGTGCCGGAGCGCGAGCGAGACGGTGTTTTTGGAAACGCCCGCCTGCGCGGCGATGGTGCTCATGGTGACGCGGGGCATCTCTACATTACTGTCAAGTAACCATCATGTTTACCAGCGACTATTTCCGGACGACTGTTTTCATCGGCGCCGCTATGTTTACCCTCGGCATCGATTATGGAACCAATTCGGTCCGCGCGCTCGTCGTGCGCTGCAAGGATGGGGCGGAGCTCGGCACGGGCGTCGTCAACTATCCGAGCGGGCGCCAGGGCGTGTTGCTGGACCCGAAGGACCACAACCTCGCGCGGCAAAATCCGGCCGATCATTTGTTCGGTCTGGAGAAGTCGATCAGACTCGCCCTCGCCCAGGCGAAGAAGGCGAAGGGCTTCGACGCGCGCCAGGTGGTCGGCATCGGTGTCGACACCACCGCCTCGAGTCCGATTCCGGTCGACGCGACCAACACGCCGCTCGCCTTGCACAAGAAATGGGCGAGGAACCTCGCCGCGCATTGCTGGCTCTGGAAGGACCACACGAGCGTGAAGGAGGCGGAGGAGATCACCGCGCTCGCGGCGAAGATCCGTCCGCACTACATCGCTAAGTGCGGCAACACCTACTCCTCCGAGTGGTTTTGGTCGAAGATCCTCCACTGCAAGCGCACCGCGCCCGCGGTCTTCCGCGCCGCCTACTCGTGGGTGGAGCTCGCCGACTGGATCCCCTCGGTGCTCGCCGGCGTGAAGGATCCGCGGGCGATCAAGCGCGGCGTCTGCGCCGCCGGCCACAAGGCGCTCTACGCCGAGGATTGGGGCGGCCTGCCCGACAAGGAGTTTCTCGAGCAGCTCGACCCCGCGCTCGCCGCCCTGCGCGACCGCCTCTACGAGAAGGCTTACGACGCGACCGCCTCCGCCGGCACGCTTTGCGCCGAGTGGGCGAAGAAACTCGGCCTGCCCGCCGGAATCCCGATCGCGATCGGCGAGATCGACGTGCACTACGGCGCCGTCGGATCGGGCGTGACGGAGGGCACGCTGGTGAAGGTCATCGGCACCTCGTCCTGCGACTGCGGCGTGGTGTCGGCGGAGAAGACGGTGGCCGACATCCCCGGCATCTGCGGCATCGTGAAGGGCTCGATTCTCCCCGGCTACTACGGCCTCGAGGCCGGACAGTCCGCGGTGGGCGACATCTTCAAGTGGTTTGTCGAGGGCGTGCTCGGCGACGTGAAACTCCACGCCCCGCTCACCGCCGAGGCCGCGAAACTGAAGCCGGGACAGTCGGGCCTGCTCGCGCTGGATTGGAACAACGGCAACCGCAACGTGCTCGTCGACCAGCGTCTCACCGGACTCCTGCTCGGCACCACGCTCTACACCACCAGTGCCGAGATCTACCGGGCGCTCATCGAGGCGACGGCCTTCGGAGCGCGCGCCATCATCGAGCGTTTCCGCGAATACGGCGTGCCGATCGAGCGCGTCGTCTGTGCGGGGGGCATCGCGGAGAAGAATCCCTTGCTCATGCAGATCTACGCCGATGTCACCGGTTGCACGATGCTCGTCGCCGGCTCCTCGCAGGCCTGCGCGCTCGGCGCGGCGGTCTCCGCCGCGGTGCTCGCCGGGGCGCATCCCGATTTCGCCACCGCCCAGAAGAAAATGACGCGCCTGAAGGCCGGCGTGTCCTACAAGCCGAAGGCCGCGAACCGCAGGATCTATGAGCGTCTCTACGGTTTGTATCAAAAAGTCCACGACAGCTTTGGCGGGGTGAGCAAGTCCGCCGATCTGTCGGGGGTCATGAAGGAGCTGCTCGACATCAAGGCCGCGCAGTCCGTCTGAGCCCCGGTTCGCGCTTCGGGCCTTCCCCGCGACGGTCGCGCTTGGCGCGGCCGTCGCGCGGTTGTAGGCGTCGTGTTTTTCATGTCCTCCTCCCTGTCCTCCCGTTCCTTTGGCCTGTTGCCCGACGGCCGCGCCGTTTCGCTTTTCACGCTGACCAACGCCCGCGGCCATGTCGTCACGCTCACCGATTACGGCGCGGCCATTGTCGGCGTCGAGGTGCCGGATCGCTCCGGCGCGCCCGCCGACGTGGTGCTCGGTTTCGACGATCTGCCCGGCTTTCTCTCCGAGACGAATCCCTACTTCGGCTGCGTCGTCGGTCGCTGCGGCAACCGCATCGCGCGGGGGCGTTTCACCTTGGATGGGAAAGCCTACCGACTCGCGGTCAACAACGGGCCTCATCACCTCCACGGGGGGGCGCGCGGCTTCGACAAACTCCTGTGGCGCTCGGAGGTCGTGGGCGAGAATCCGCCGTCGGTCCGTTTTTCGCTGGGCAGTCCCGATGGCGACGAGGGCTATCCCGGCGCGCTCGACGTCGAGGTGGTCTATACCTGGACCGACGAGTCCGAGCTGCGGCTCGACTATCGCGCCGTCACCGATCGCGCGACGGTGGTGAATCTCACCAACCACGTTTATTTCAACCTTGCCGGTCAGGGGCGCGGCGACGTGCTCGGACACCGCGTGCGCATTCCGGCGGAGCGTTATGTGTCCGTCGATGAAACCCTGATTCCGACCGGAGAACTCGCCCCTGTCGCCGGCACGCCGATGGATTTTCGCGAGGAGCACACGATCGGCGAGCGGCTGCGCGCGGTCGGCGGCGATCCGATCGGCTACGACCACACCTACGTGCTCAAGACGGCGCCCTCGGACGAGACGGTGCTCGCCGCGGAGGTGACCGAGCCCGCGGGCGGGCGACGGTTGCGGGTCTTCACCGATCAGATCGGCGTGCAGTTCTACAGTGGCAACTTTCTCGACGGCGCATGCGTCGGGAAGGGCGGCGTGCGCTACGAGCAACACACGGGTTTTTGCCTGGAGACGCAGCATTTCCCGGACTCGCCGAACCAGCCCGCGTTCCCGAGCGTGGTGCTTCGGCCGGGGCAAGTGTATCGGACAAGCACGAGCTTCCGCTTCGACACCGTCTAGGTCTCGTGTCGCCGGGGCGCGGATACGGCGTCCCGGGTTGCCAAGTCTCGGGCGCGGCATTTCGTGCCACGTCATGTGGTGGCTCCTGATATCGGTCCCCGTCGCGGCGATCGTCCTGGCCTTCTGGTTTGGCCGGCGGCACGTCGCGCTTCGTCGCAAAAACTGCTGCGGCAAGGGGTGCGGATGCCTGTTTCCCAAAAAGGGATGAGCCGTCGCGCGGCGGACGGATGGACGCGACGTTTTCCGCGACCTGCGCCGGGGCATCTTCCGGCGGGGCGAGATCGTTGCCACGGGAAGTTCGCGGGCGTTGATCATGCCGATGCGATCGCCGAAGCGATTCCACGCGTCGCCGACGAGATCCCTCGCGCCGCGCGACCGTCACCGACCTTCGACCTGACAATTCCCTGACGGTTTCCTGATATGGTGATGACAACTTCCGGGACGGAATGCGCTAGACTGGGCGATCATGGGTCGTTTCCGGGTTTTCGATTTCGCCGCACGCGGGTTCTGTTTCGGGGCTTATCGCGCCCTTGCCGAAAGGCATGGCGAGGTCTCTCGTGCATTCACCGCCTCCGGCCCAACCCGATGAAGTCCGCCGGCTTCCGCCGCATTTTTCGATGAAAACCCCCGCCATTGCCACCCTCCTCGCGGCGTCGTTGATGCCGCTCGTCGTGTCCGCGCAGACCGCGCTCACGGTCTACAACCAAAACTTCGCCGTCGTGCGCGAGACGGTGCCGCTCGAACTCACGAAAGGCGTCAACTCGGTCACCTTTGATCGCGCCACGTTGCACGTGGAGCCGGACTCGGTGGTGCTGCGCGATCCCTCCGGCAAAGTCGCGCTGCGCATCCTCGAGCAGAGCTACCGCGCCGACACCGCCTCGCAGGGGCTGATGTTGTCTCTCTTCGAAGGCAAGGAGCTGAAGTTCATCGCTCGGAATCAAGCGGGCGAGGAACGCGTCGTGCGCGGCAAGGTCATCCGTTCGGGCTACACGCCGAACGTCGAAGCGGCGCGGCGCTACGGACAGAATTTTTATCAACGTCAGCTGGCGATGGGCGGCGGTTGGGGTGGCAATCAGGGTAACGGATCGCCGATCATCGAGGTCGATGGGGAGCTGCGTTTCTCGCTGCCCGGCGAGCCTGTATTTCCCACGCTTGCCGACGACACCGTGTTACGCCCCACGCTCACTTGGCGCGTGGCGAGCGATCGGGCCGCGAAGCTCGACGCCGAACTCGGCTACGTGAGCGGCGGCTTGTCGTGGGAAGCGGCCTACAATCTCGTTTCGCCGGAGAAAGGCGACACGCTCGATATCGTTGGATGGGTGACGATCGACAACCAGTCGGGCAAAGCCTTCGTCGATGCGAAGGTGAAGCTCATGGCCGGTGACGTGAGCAAGCTGCAGCCGGCGTTTGCCGACGGCGTAACGATCACGGCGGGAACGCCCATGAGCTTCGCCAGCGTGGTGTCCCCCGTCACCGAAAAGGCATTCGACGAGTTCCACCTCTATTCGCTTCCGCGGCCGGTCACGTTGCGCAACCGCGAGACGAAGCAGGTCGAGTTTCTCCGCGCCTCGGGCGTGAAGTCCAAGATGATCTACGTCTACCAAGGCGTATCCATAGATCAACGACGCTACAGCAATTGGAACGAGGAAAGCATCCGCAACGACCGCGACTACGGCACCAAGTCGAATCCGAAGGTGTGGGTTTACCGCGAGTTCGAGAACACGAAGGAAAACGGCCTCGGAGTGCCCTTGCCCAAGGGACGCACTCGTTTTTATCGCGCCGACGAGGCGGACGGCGCGCTCGAGTTCACCGGCGAAAACACCGTCGACCACACGCCCGAGGGGGAGACGGTGCGCATCTACACGGGCGACGCCTTCGACATCGTCGGCGAGCGCAAGCGCACCGCTTACCAGCTGAACAACCATCAGGACCAGTTGGAGGAGGCCTTCGAGATCCGTCTGCGTAACCGCAAGAAGGAGCCGGTCGAGGTGCGCGTGGTGGAGCGGCTGTATCGCTGGCTCAACTGGACGCTGACCGAGAACTCCGATCCTTACGTGAAGACCGACGACCGAAACATCGAGTTTCGCGTCACGCTCGCGCCCGGCGAGGAGAAGGTCGTCACGTATCGCGTGCGCTACGACTGGAAGTGAACATGCCCCGTCGCCCGCCGCCGCTTTCTCCGGGCGGCGTCCTGCTCGCCGCCCTGCTCGTTCTGGCGGGCTGCGCCAGTCCGCCGGCCCCGCCTTCGCCGGCGACAGTGGCTCGGCGAGACTCGTCGTCTTCGAGCGTTCTGGCCGTGCCTGCCGTCGTGCATGATCGTGGCGAAGTGCGCGTGGTTGCCCGTTCCGCCGACGGTGCGGTGTGGGGCGTTGGCCCGCGCGGGGGCGAGGCGTTGTTGCGTTGGGAGGCGGACGGCTGGCGAAAGATCGAATCCCTGTCGGATCTGCCCGGCGGCGTGATAGCCCTCGCCGCCGATCCCGCCGCGAAGGAGTCCGTCGTCTCGCTCTGGAGCGGCCGGTCGGGGGCGGGCGGTGATCGTTCCGTGCTGCATCTCTACCGGCACTCGGCAGGTCGGGATCGCGTCGTTTTGGCGAGCTTTGCAAATCCCACCGCCGATGAGCGCGGGGACCGGGGGCTCACGCCCACGCTCGCCGTGGATGCGGGCGGCGATGTCTGGCTCGCGTTCCCCTTTCCGTTGTTGATGCGCATCCCCGGCGCGGGCGGCGAGCCCGAGCGGATCGAGCTGGCGCGCGAATGGTTCAGCCCGATGGCGGGGCGCGACATCACCCGCTACTTGCCGCTCCGGTTCACTCCCGACGCCGCTGCGGGCGAGGGCTGGCTCTGGAGCGTGGTGGACGAGAGCCGTCCTTCGCGACGCGGCGCGTTGTCGCGCCCGCTGCGTGTTGCCGAAGGCCGGCCCCGGCTTGCGACGCCTCTGGACGGGCTGCCGGCGGAAGGCCGCGTGACCTGTGTCGTCGCCGACGGCCCCGGCCGCGCCGTCTGGGCGCTCGAAGGTGGCGGCTTGTGGGATATCGACCTCGCGACCGGGCGCGCCACGGCGCGCCCCTCACCGCCGGAGGCGTGGCGTATTCTCGACTTCGCCCGGCCGACGGAGGGGATCGAGGTGGCCCTGAGCGTCGCTCCGCGGCGGGGGGCGGATCGTCTTGTCGGGGAAATTTGGATACGTGTAGGCGATGGCGAGTGGCGGTCCGCCGGCCCCTCGGGCGACATCCAGGCCGGGACTCTCTCCGCCGACGGCTGGTTGGTCCGTCCTCGGGCGTGGGCGGTCGTCGATGGGTTGCTTCTCGGGGCCGGATTCAACTCGGGGCTCGTCGGGGTGGATCTGCGCGAAGATGTCCTGTCGGCGCGCTCGCTCGATTGGCGGGCGGGTGTGCGCACCGGGCCGACGCGTGAGCTTTTTCCCCTGCCCGACGGACGTGTCCTCGTGCAGGGCGTGACGGCTTCGGCGGCGATCCCCGCGGTGTGGAGGAAGGCATGGCTGCGGGCCGGTGACATGGGGCCGGAGGATATGGGGCTCGCGCGTTTGCCCGCCTCCACGATCCGTGCTCCGGACGGGCGTCTGTGGAGTTTGACCGTGTCCGGACGGGGCGCGCCTGTTGTCGAGCATTGGGATAGCGCGCGCTGGCGACGTTGGCCGCTTCCGGAGGAGCGCGCCTGGTGGCCCGAGGACGGATTTTGGGTCGAGGCCGGATCGGGCCGCGCGGTGGTTGCGGGCGAGGGGCCAAAGACGCCGGCGTGGGAACGCGACGAGACGGCAGAGGGCGGCTGGCGACGTTTTGCGAGCATGCTCGAGTGGCTAGCGTTCCGAGCGGATTCCGGCGACGAGGTCGCGGTGTTGCCCCGGATGCGGGAGGGATATTTGCGGCGGCCGGTCTATGGGCCCGAAGGGCGTGTGCTTATTGGCTGGAGCGGCGCGCTCTGGTTGCGCCGCGACGGAGAGTGGCGGATGTATTCGACCAAGGAACTCGGCGCGACGCCCTGGCGCTACGGCTTCGACGAAACGGGTGAACCGTGGTTTGCCACGCAACGCGAACGTCGGCGCCTGCTCGCCGACGGCAGCCTCGGCGAGCAGGCGCCTTGGCACGATCGGGAGGCGGCGCATGGCGGTTACTCCCACGCGTCAAACCGGCCGGACTGGATCGACGTCTGGTGCGAAGGGCGGCGTGTCGACGCCGTGCATCCCGACGAGGACGGCGTGTGGTGGCTCCTGAGCGACGGCGAGTTGTGGGCGGCCCGCGAGCGGGAGTTTGTGCGTGTCTTCAGCGACGAGGACGCCTCGCCCTTTCGTGTTGGACGAAGCGGGTCGTTCGTCGGTGTTTTGACGGACGAACGCGGGAACCGTCTTTTCCTGGCGTATTCTCCGGTGCTGTTGCCGGCGCTTCCGGCGGAGGAGATCCGCGTGGATTGGGTGGGCACCGACGATCCGGCGGATCGTGTTGCGCGCGTCTCCGGAGGCGGCCGCGCCGAGTGGCGGCTGAACTTCGGCCCCTGGCGGTCCGCGCCGGGCGGTCTGATCGAGTTGCGTGAGCTGCCGCCCGGCGAGCATCGGCTCGAAGTGCGCGCGGAGAACGCGCGGCTGTGTCCGGGGCCGGTCCACACACATGAGTTGAAGGTCACGTATGACGTTACGGCGCGGGTGAACCGTTTGCTGGGCGCGTTGACCGACAAGGAGCATCGTGCGGAGGCGGTGACGCGGCTCGGTCGCATGGGCGTCGCGGTGGAGTCGCGTCTGCGCGCCGCGCTTGAAGAGAAACCCGACGACGAGCGCGCCTGGTGGCTGCGGGCGGCCTTGCAAGCGATCGAGGATGCGGAAAAACGGGGGTCTCTCCCATGACCGCAGCCACGCGTCGTCTCTGGTCCTACGGGCTGTTGCTCGTGTTGCCCGCGCTTGCGGTCGGCGCGCTCGCGCTCGGCTTGTTGGCGCGGGAGCGCGCGCGGCTGGCGGAGCGCGAGGCGGCGGCGCGGGAGGCGCGTCGTGCGGCGGTCGAGACCCGTGCGCGCCTGATCGCGGAAAACATCGAACTGCTCGTGGGCGACGTGCAAGCGGCGCTCATGACGACCTTGCAGGAGGCACCGGTCGACGATCCGCATGTGTTTCTCAGCGAGTGGAAGGCGAGCAATCCGCTTGTGCGCGAGGTGTTCCATGCTTCCGGCGACGGCCGGCCGATGTGGGGCGGCGACGCGACTTTGCACGCCTGGCTCGGTGACGGCGCGCCGTGGGCGGGGGCGGGCGTTTCCGTCGACGTGGCCACGGAGATGATGGAGGCGCGTGGTGAAATCACCAGCAACGTCGGGCAGTATCAACGGGCGCGACAGCAGATCCAGGCGGTCGCGAAGGTGCGAAGCCGCGCGGCTGCCGCGCCGGCCGCCGAGCTCCGGGCCTTTTCCTCCGATGCGTATCACGGAGAGGCGAGCATGGCGGCGCCGGCTCGCACCGGCTGGGCGTCGTGGAAGGATACGGCGGGCTCGCATCTTTTCGGATGGCGCGAGTTGCCCGACCGCTCGGTGATCGGGCTCGAATTGAGTCTGGACTCGATCAGGGCGCGGCTTGGCGAGGTGTTTCCCGGCTCGGTCGAGGCGGGCGAAGCCTACGTGCTTCGCGACGCGAATGGAGCGGTCTGGCATCAAGTCGGCACCGGGGGGCTGCCGCCGGTGTTTGAGGTGCCGTTGGCTCCCGGGATATTGCCCGGCTGGACGGTTCTCGGACTAAGCCGGGCGGCGGGGCCGCCGGCGTCATCGGCGGGCGGGATTTTCGCCTTGGGCGTGACGCTGACGGGATTGCTGGTGCTGGCGATTCTCGCGGCCGGCGGCCTGCTGGTGCGTCAGGCGAGATTGAGCGAGCTGGAGGCGGAGCGGAAAACCTCGTTCGTCGCGAACGTGTCGCACGAACTGAAGACGCCGCTGACGACGATCCGCCTCTACGCGGAGCTGCTGGCGGAGGGGAGGGTGCGGGACGATGCGAGGCGCGTCGACTATCTGGCGACGATCGGGCGGGAGACGCAGCGGCTCGGGCGGCTGGTTTCCAACGTGCTCGATTTCAGCCGCCTGGAGCAGGGGAAAAAAACTTTCGACCGTTCGCGTCTGGACCTCGCGGCCGAGCTCCGCCGCCTGTGCGAGACGCATGCCCCGAGGCTCGCCGCGGCGGGTTTGGCGCTGCGTTTGGAGACGCCGGACGAGCTGGCGCTCGAGACCGATCGCGACGCGGTGGGGCAGATCGTGCTAAACTTGTTCGACAACGCCTGCAAATACGCGGCCGAAGGCGGGGAGGTGCTTGTGCGACTCGCGGTCGACGAGACGGGGGGCGGCGGCGGGCGCGTCCGGCTCTCCGTGGCGGATCGCGGCCCGGGCGTGCCGGACGGGCAACGCGAGCGCATTTTCGAGAAGTTCCACCGTGTGGACGACCGGCTCACCGCCGAGCGCGCCGGCGCGGGACTCGGCTTGAGCATCGCGCGGCGGCTGGCGCGCGGCCTCGGCGGCGACCTGCGCTGCGAAGCGCGAGCCGGAGGTGGCGCGGACTTCGTCTTCACCTTTCCTTTTCATCCATGAAAGCCCGCATCCTGATCGCCGAGGACGACGCCAACATCCGCCTCGGGCTGGCCGCCACGCTCGAGAGCGAGGGCTACGACGTCGTGGCCGCTTCCGACGGAGCGCAGGCGTTGAAGCTGTATCCGCAGTCAAAATACGACCTCGTCGTTCTCGACGTGATGATGCCGAAGGCGAGCGGCTACGACGTCTGCAGAGAGCTACGGGCGGCGGGGGCGACGGTGCCGGTGTTGTTTCTCACCGCGAAAGGCGAGGAAGTGGACAAGGTGGTGGGGCTGAAGCTCGGGGCGGACGACTACGTGGTGAAGCCCTTCGGCGTGCGCGAGCTGCTGGCGCGTGTGGAGGCCTTGCTGCGCCGCGGACGGGCTTCGGCGGCGGCCGCGGCGGAGGCGGTGGCCGCCGATGCGCCTCCGGTTTTTCGGATAGGCGCGGCGGAAATCGATCGTCGCGCATTCACGGTCCGCCTGCCCGGGCGCGAGCCGGAGCCGTTGACCGCGAGGGAGCTGCGTCTGGCGGAGGTGTTGGCCGCGCATCCGGGCGAGACCTTGACGCGGGACCGGTTGCTGGCGGCGGTGTGGGGCATCGGCTATGTGGGCACCACGCGAACCCTCGACCAGCACGTGGCGCAATTGCGGAAAAAGGTGGAGCTCGATCCGGAGACGCCGCGCGCGATCCTCACGGTGCATGGCGTGGGTTATCGTTGCGCGCCTTCGTCCGCCGGGTCGTCCCCGGAGGCGGGCACGGGCGGAAGCCGGTGATGCGCGCCATGTGTTTCCGACGTTTGCACGGCAAGGTGTTCCGGTTCTTTTAGGCGTCATGCACCCCTCCAACGATCCTTCATCCGCCGTTTCTCGTCGCACCGTCTTGAAAACCCTCGGCTATGGAGCCGCGTTTTTCGGGTTGGGGAAGGCGTCGCTTTTTTCCGACGGACCGAGGGGAGGCGCGTCGGCGGGCGCGGCGACCGCTTCCGTCGCGGGCGGGGCGCCGGTGTTCACCTTGCCGCGTCTGCCCTACGCCTACGACGCGCTCGAGCCGCACATCGACGCCCGGACGATGGAGATCCACCACACGAAGCATCATCAGGCTTACATCAACGCGGCGAACAAGGCGCTCGAAGGGCGTCCCGATCTGCGCGAACTGGGCGGGGAGCAGTTGATCACGCGACTCGATCTGTTCGAGGAACCGCTGCGGACCACCTTGCGAAATCAACTGGGCGGTCACCTCAACCACAGCTTTTTCTGGACGCTGCTCGCGCCGCCGGCCGACTACCGGGCGGGGCCCTTGCGCGCCGCGATCGGGAAGCGATTCGGCGGGTTGGAAGAGTTTCAGAAGGCGTTCGCGCAGACGGCGGCGACGCGTTTCGGAAGCGGCTGGGCCTGGCTCGTCTGGAAGAGCGGAAAGCTCGAGGTGATTTCGACTGCGAACCAGGATTCGCCGCTGATGCAGGGGGCGCGTCCGATCATCGGGCTCGATGTGTGGGAGCACGCCTACTATCTCGCCTATCAAAATCGCCGCGGCGATTACGTGCAGGCGTTCTGGAACGTGCTCAACTGGGACGCGGCCGAAGCGACCTTCGCCGAGGTCGCCTCGGTTTAGAGTTTCCCAAAAAACGCAGCCGGTTCCTGAGGTGAAAAAGTAGCGCGGGACCGGCCGTGTCCGCCGCGTGTGTTTCAGCGTCGCGTCCGATTTCGAAGACTACGGTTTTTTGAAACGTGCCCGGCCCGAGCGAGGGCATGCTCTCCCAAAAGAGGCCGCGAGGTCTTTGGCGGCCGACGATGAGAGGTTGGCTGATGACGATGGCAAGCGAGCCGTCAGGGCGACGGGCGTAGCCCTCCACCTGCACATCTTGACCGAACACCTGGTTGAAGACATCCCATCGGGTCAGGTATTCGGACGGCGTGGCGATGCTTGGGGAGAAGCCCTTCTTGCGCCAGTCAGGTTGCCGCTCCCCGTTGAGGTCCTTCAGCTTCAGCTTGCCGTCTTTGTCGACGAAAGCCTGCGCGACCTTCCAGCCATGAGGGATGTTCTCATGGTTGGATACGAACTTGAGGACACGGCCGTTCCTCCCGTCGTTTACCTTATGCTCGAAGCCCCGAGCATTGGGGGAGGCGGGGAACTGAACTTCGCTTAGCCCGACTTGGTTGAGGACGGATTGCTCTGCGGCAATAAGTCCAAGACGGGCGGCCGTTGGGTTGTGTCGACTGAGCTCTGACGCAGCTGTGCGGCGGCTCGCGCTAACTCGGCGGATGTCTTCGGCGACGCGGCCAGGGTTCGCTCCAGCCCCTGCTTGTAGAGCGGATGATCGTAGGCGCTTTGGCCGGGCTTTAGAAGGGAGAGATTCATGGCTACCTCCAAAGGTATCACCATCGTCAGCACGCTGCGCGCGGCCGTGGCGGTATCACCGTAAACGACTCGCGGGTGAAATACTCCGACCTGCGCGATGCGCTCGCTGATCGGGGCATTAGCCTGATGGAGGTCAGCTCGGCCTATGATGTGGCGCAGAACCACGAGGAGTTCGACACGATCCTCCGCGGCGGTTTGTCCGCGGACCTCGTCCGGTCGGAAACGAGGCGGGTTTGTGCACGCCTATCCGGAAGTGTGATCACGTCCTCGAGATCACGGGGCTCGGATATGGCTGGCCAATCCGACGTGGCGCGACGAGGGGCCGAGTTGGCCGGGCTTTTTGACTTAACGTCGGGAGAGGAAGGCTTCGCCGAGGGGAGTCTGGAGGAGCAGGGTCTGCATCTCCGTGAGGAGTTTTTCGCGGCGGTCGAGCTCGGCGGCGCGCGCCTCGAGTTCACGGAGACGCTCGCGTTCGGCAAAAGTGGGGCCGCTCGGGTCGACGTCGGCGTCGATTTGCATCCGGGCGAAATCGCGTTCGAGGCGACGGGCGCGTTCGCGCAAATCGTGTTCCCGGCGTTCGAGGACGCTGCGTTCCTGTTCGAGGCGTTGCTGGAGCTCGGCGAGTTCCTCGCCTCGGAGGTCGACCTCGCGTTTGCGGCGGGCGAGATCGGCGACGTCGCGTTCGCCGGCGGAGAGGCCGTTGAAGGTGCGGAGGAAGGAGACGGCGGCGTCGAGATCGCGGGCGCGGATGGAGGGATCGGCGGCGCGGAGGATGCGTCGGAGCTGCGAGGCGGTGACGTATTGGTCGACGAGATCGCGCAGGCCGCAGCGGAGAGCGGCGACGACGGAGGAGAGGCTGGGGTTGGGATTGAGAAGGATGCCGTGGTTGATGCCGACGCGGAGGCGGATGGCCTTCACCTCGGCGCAGGCGGCGGCGTAGCACTCGTCGTCCATGCGCCGGGCGTCGAGGATGAGGAGGTGGACGCGACGCGAGGTGGAGGGGGCGGGATCGGATCCGAGCTGATGCTGGAGGTGCTGGACGGAGAGGGCGCCGTTTTTGTCGCAGGTGAGGAGAACGATTTTCACGGGGCTGACGGTTCGGGGACGGGGAGGCGGGCGAGATCGATCCCGGCGTGGACGCGGGCGGCCTCGAAAAGGGCGTCGCGCAGGCGGGGGTCGGTGACGACGTGATGCTCGTCGACGGCGGCGGGGGATTCGATGTTCGCGGCCTTGAGGAGCTCGGGGGGGAGCTGGAGGAAAATCTTGTAGACGAGCAGCTGGCCGGGGATGCCGCCGCCGGCGCTGGCGCTGATGGCGTCGAGCGCGGGCTTCAGTTTCCACGGGCGCATGTCGTCCGACGCGCCGGCGGGGCGGGCGGAGGAGGCGCTCTGGACGATGCGGAGGCTGAGGAAGGGGTGGCGAATCTCCTTGGCGGGAGCGAGCCGAAGGGAGACGGCGGCGTCGGGGGCGGGGCGGACGACCTGGGCGGGAGCGGAGGCGGGGGGCGTCGGGGCGCTTTGCGCGGCGGCGGCGAATTCGTTCCACCCCATCGCGTGTTTGCGGATGAGCTGGGCGGAGGCGAGTTGCTCGAGCGCGGCGAGGACGGCTTCGGGGGAGAGCTGGAGGGTGCCGGCGAGGTCGTTGGCGCTGCAGGGTTGGTCGAGCCGGGCGAAGACGGACCAGACCTCGGGGGCGAACTCGAGGCCGGCGACGCGGGTTTCGAAGTCGGGGCAGCGGACGTAGCGTCTGTCGAGGGCGGGGTTCATGTTGAAAGCGACGGAGGGAGGGTCAGCGGGTGGTGGGCGAAGGGGCGGCATCGACCTCCTTGCTGAGGGAGATGAGCACGCGGGAGGCGAACTGGCGCCAGTTGACGGGGAGAACGTAGAGCGCGGCGTGGCGGGTGGCGTGGACGGAGAGGGGGCGGGCTTCGAGGATGAAGGGGGTGGAGATCATGAAGCCGGCGCCGAGTTGTTCGCGCGCGTTGCCGGAGATGGTGTTGGTGATTTCGCCGACGAGCTCGGCGCAGAGGGTGTCGTCGGGCTGGGATTCGCCGAGGGCGGGGAGGAGGGCGTGGAGTTTCTCGCGGCTGGCGGTGTAGTAGATGTTGCCGCGATAGGTGCCGCTGATGCCGATGACGGCGGAGAAACCGAGGCCGGCGGATTCGCTTTCGCCGCCGAGGTAGGGGGTGCCGAGGACGGCGCCGCCACCGGCGACTGCATCGAAGTAGCGGAGGATGCTTTTGGAGAAAACCTTCAGGATATATTCTTCCATGGGGCGGGGTGGTCGCGGAGCGGCACGGGCTAGTCGGAGAGGATATCGTCCAGGGCTTCCTGGATGCTTTCGATGGTGATCGGCTTGAGAAGGAAGCCGGCGGCGCCGCGCTTGATGGCTTCGACGGCGGTGGATTTGTCGGCGAGCGCGGAGACGATGAGGATGATGGCCTTGGGATTGTTGCGGAGGATGCGTTCGACCGCGGTGAGGCCGTCCATCTCGGGCATGGTGATGTCCATGGTGACGACGTCGGGCTGGAAGCGGGCGAACTCCTCGACGGCGGCGCGTCCGTTGTTGGCGACGCGGATCTCGGTGAAACGGTTCCCCGAGAGGCAGCGCTCGATGGCGCGGCGCATGATGAGAGAATCGTCGACGATGAGAAGTTTCATGCGGCGGTGGTGAGTTGGGGCTCGGCGGCGGGGGTGTGGGCCGGGAGGTAGAGGCGGAATTCGCAGAACTGGCCGGGCGTGCTGTGGACTTCGAGGATGCCGCCGGCTTCGTCGACGATCTTGCTCTTGATGATGTCCATGCCCATGCCGCGGCCGGAGTGGGCGTCGGCGGTGGCGGCGGTGGAGAAGCCGGGGGCGAAGATGCAGCGGGCGAGTTCTTCGGGGGTGGCGTTGGCGGCGGCGTCGGCGGCGAGAAGGCCGGAGGCGACGGCCTTGGCGCGGATGGCGTCGAGGGCGAGGCCGCGGCCGTCGTCGCGGAAGGCGAGGCCGGAGAGTCCGTCGGGGCCGGGGGGCAGGCCGCGGATGGTGATCTGCGCGACGGGGGACTTGCCGGCGGCGGCACGTTCGGCGGGGGGCTCGATGCTGTGGGCGAGGGCGTTGCGGGTGAGCTGGATGAGGACGTCGCGGACGAGTTCGACGCGGCCGAAGGAGACGGTGTGGACGGCGAACTGGTCGATGGAGAGCGCGGAGGCTTTTTGGAGATCGCGGGCGGCGTCCTCGACGAGTTGCTGGAGGTTGGCGGCGAGGGCGGCGGCGGGGGAGTCGACGATGCCAGTCTTGGCGCCGGGGGTGAAGGAGCGGAGGCCGGCGAGTTTTTCGCGAAGGTCCTGGAGGTCGCAGAGGTCGTCGCGCATGGCGGCCTCCGCGATGACGATGGAGAGGAAGTCGTCGCCGGTGAGGCGGGGGCGGTCGAGGAGATCGGCGATCTTGGTCTCGAAGTCGGAGGCGGCCTTCTGGAAGTAGGCGAGCTTGAGGAGGGCGGCGTTGCCCTTGATGTTGTGCATCGAGCGGAAGACCGTCTTGAGGCGGCCGCGGAGGGTCTCGATACTGGTGCCGCCGATCTTCGCGAAGTCCTCGGCGCGGAGGGTTTGGTTGATGGTGTCGAGCTCGGTCTCGATGAGTTTGGCGAAGGCGGCGATATCGGCCGGCGGGACGTGGACGATGCCGAGGAGAATGTCGAGTTGCCGCTCCTTGTGTTTCTCGGATTCGCGGAGCTTCTTCTCGAGTTCGACCTGTTTGGTGATGTCGCGCACGGCGACGAAGACGCGGGCGACCTTGTCGCCTTCCATGATGCGGCGGAAGGTGAATCCGAGGTGCCGGCTCAGGAAGCCGCCTTCGGGGTTGGAGAAGTTGACTTCGATCTCGGTGAGCGGATTGACCTTGAGGACGGTTTTCTCGCGTTTGGTGGGGTCGAAGAGGAGTCCGAAGTAGTCCTTCGTGGTGTTGAACATCTTCTCCGTGAGGAGGCGTTGGAGAAGATTGAAGAAGTTGGAGCCGGCGAGCTCGTCCTGCCGGAAGATGGTGAGCAGGGCTCGGGAGTGGTAGTCGCCGATGATGCCTTTTTCATCCACGAGGAAGAGGCCCTCCTGGACGGTTTCCATGATGCGGTCGGACTCGGATTTGGCGGCGGCGAGCGAAGCGGTCTGGGCGGAGTTCTTGGCGTGGCTGTCGGCGAGGTCGGCGAGGATGCGCCGGGTGCGCAAGCCGTCGGCGCGGACGCGGCTCCAGAGCCAGAGTCCGGGGAGAAGGACCACCGCCAGGCCGACGAGAACTTCGGTGGAGAGGGGGCCGTGCAGGTTGGAGCCGTAGATGGCGACGGCGATGGCGAGCAGGGCGACGAAGGCTCCGAGCCAGCGATCCGCGCCAAAGCGGGCGGCGGATGCTTCGGCTTCGGGACTAAGCGTGGGGCGTGAGGTTGGGCGAGCGGGAGATGCGGCAGGCGTCACTTGAGAGGGTGGGGGGGAAGCTTCTGTGCTCATTTGGGGGTTATTGCTTAGCTGTCGCCTTGAGGTAATTATCGGTTTGGGCGTCGCTATCGAATATTTACTTTGCTTTAAAAAGTGAGAAGGGGCGGTGGATCCCTTTATCGGAAGTGTTTTGGGTTGTTTGCCTTAGAAGCTGAAGTGGTTGAACGGGAGGGAGTTAATTGCATATTTATTTCAAAAATAGATCCCCGTATTTTACGGGAGGCGTGTAGTAGGGGGACCTACGTAAAAGTCGCAAGCCCGGGGTGGGGGGAAGCGCCGTTTTACGGCCCCGGCAGGGAATCGCCGGGGCGGGAGAGTTCGCGTTCGAGGGTAAGGATGTTGTGGTCGTCGTGACGGGCGTAGGCGGCGCGGGTCATGAGTTTTTTGACCAGGTGAACGCCGAGCCCGCCGACGGGGCGGTCTTCGAGCGGTAGGGACGTGTCGACCTCCGGGCGGGCCAACGGGTCGTAGGCGGGGGCGTCATCCGTAATGACCAGGCGGATACGCGGTGGCGATTCGGCGGGGGCGGAGAACTCGACGGTGAATCGTCGCGAGCCGGAGGGGGCGTCGCGGTAGCCGTGATGGATGACGTTGGTGATCGTTTCCTCGAGGGCGAGCTGGAGGGCCATCAGGTCGGGCATGGGGATGTCGAGCGGCTCGGCCCATGCTTCGAAGGAGGCGGCGACGCGGGAGATCTCGGCGAGGTCGTTGACGAGTGTGAGGAGATGCGGCTGCTGCGCGGGCATGAGAGCGGGGCGGGGAGGAGGCGCTATCGACCACGGATTCCGCGCGGAGGCGCGGTTGGATGACGGGCGTCGAAAGGAATGGAGTGGTTAACCACGGGGTGAGCGGATTGGCGCGGATAGATGGCGCAGCGGAGGGGCCCAAGAAAGGCCAAGCTAGGGGCGGTGGTTCTTTTTTAGAGGAAGATGACGAATCCGGGCGAGGGTTGTGACGGTCCGCGACCCTCACGATCGAAATCAGACGTAGAGTTCCTGGAGGAGGGCGGCGGCGGGTTCGTCGAGCTGCTCGCGGCGGCGGACTTCGTCGAAGCGGTCGAGGAGATCCTCGGCCCGGAGTCGTTTTTTCTCGGCGCCTTGAATGTCGTGCAGGACGCGACCTCGGTGCATCATGATGATACGGTCGCCGAGTCCGACGGCCTGTTGCATGGAGTGCGTGACCATGAGGGTGGTGAGTTTCTCGCGACGGATGATCTCGTCGCTGAGCGCGATGACCTGGTCGGCGCTCTTGGGGTCGAGGGCGGCGGTATGTTCGTCGAGGAGGAGAAGGGACGGGCGCAGCCAGGTGGCCATGAGGAGCGTGAGGGCCTGGCGCTGGCCGCCGGAGAGCGAGCCGATGGCGTTGTCGAGGCGGTTTTCGAGTCCCATGCGAAGCGTGGAGACGCGGGCTCGGAGTTCGTCCATGAGGTCGCGGGAGAGCGCCCAGGTGAGCCCGCGACCACGGCCGCGGCGGGCGGCGAGGGCGAAGTTTTCCGCGATGCTCATGTTGGGGGCGGTGCCGCCGAGGGGATTTTGGAAGACGCGGCCGACGAGGCGGGCGCGTTTGTGCTCGGGCCATCGGGTGACGTCGTGGCCGGCGATCTCGATCTTGCCGTGGTCGGGAAGGAAGGTGCCGGCGACGGCGTTGAGGAGGGTGGATTTACCCGAGCCGTTCATGCCGAGGACGATCACGAACTGGCCGTCGTCGAGCCGGAGGTCGACACCCTGGAGGGCGCGAACCTCGTTGACGGTGCCGGGGTTGAAGGTGTGGCGGAGTTTGCTGATGGAGAGCATGGCGCGGGTGGGGGCGGGGCGTGGAGCGGCTCAGGCGGCGGGCGCGACGGGAGCGCGGCGGAGTTTTTTGATGAAGCCCGGGAGGACGAGGGCGGCGAAGACGAAGACGGCGGTGATGAGCTTGAGATCGTTGGGATCGAGGCCCCAGCGGAGCGCAATCGCGACGAGGAGACGGAAGAGAACGGAGCCCATGACGGCGCCGATGATGGTGACGCCGAGACTGCGCGAGCCGGTGAGGGCTTCGCCGATGATGACGCTGGCGAGGCCCCAGACGATCATGCCGATGCCCATCTGGGCGTCGGCGAAGCCCTGATACTGGGCGAGGAGGGCGCCGGAGAGGGCGACGAGGCCGTTGGAGAGGGCGAGGCCGAGGATGAGGTGAGTCTCGACGTTGGCTCCGAGGGCGCGGATCATCTGGGCGTTGTCGCCGGTGGCGCGCATGGCGGTGCCGAGGTGGGTGCGGAAGAAGAGGAAGAGCAGGACGCCGACCGCGGTGGCGGCGGCGAGCGAGAGGCCGAGGACGGCGAGATCGGAGGAGGCGACGCGCCAGCCGAAGAGGTCGAGATACTCGGACCGGAAGAGGGTGACGCCGAGCTTTTCGCCCCAGGTGGCGAAGGTGGTGTGCTGCATGAGGGGCACGTTGGAACGGCCCATGACGTTCAAATTGACCGAGTAGAGCGCGGTCATGACGAGGATGCCGGAGAGGAGGGCGTTGATCTTGAACTTGGTGTGGAGGACGCCGGTGAGCGCGCCGGAGGCGGCTCCGGCGACGGTGCCGGCGGCGGTGGCGAAGATCGGATTGTGGCCCTTGGTGAGGAGAACGGCGGCCACGGCCGCGCCGAGGGTGATGGAGCCGTCGGTCGTGATGTCGGGCATCGAAAAGATGCGGAAGGAGATCAGGACTCCCATCGCGAGGAGCGCGAGGATGAGGCCGATGGTGAAGGCGCCAAGGAGGAGGGTCATCGAGGGATGGGAAGGTTGAGCGAAAGGTTCAGGCGGCGGCGGGGGTGAACCAGAGGGCCCCGCGGTGGAATTCGCTTTCGCCGACGCCGGTGATGTCGCGCTGGTCGGCGAGGAGGTGCAGCAGGGCCTGCGGGGTGGAGTTCTCGAAGAGCTCGGCGATGGTGGCGGGGAGCTCGAGGCGGCCCTTGCGGATGGGGCGATAGGGGAAGGCGGCGGCGTGGAAATGGGCGCGAAGATCGCTCTCCTTCGAGAGCGGACGAAGCCAGGGGGCGAGCTTGTGACCGGGCTTCGCGACGACGCCGACGACGAGCGCGGTGCCGTCGCGATGGGCGCGTTCGGTGGTGAACGAGAGCCAGTCGCGGATCTGCGGGAAGGCGAAGCGGTCGGGCGGGGCGGCGTCGAGCGGGCGACGAAGCGTGGCGCCGACGAGGCCGGCGGTCTCGGCGTAGAGGACGACCGCGACGGCGTCGGCGCCGGACAGCTCGAGCGCGGTGGCGGCGAGTTCGGAAAGCGGGACGGCGGGGGCGTCGCCGGTCACGGCGAAACGGGCGAGGCGGGAGAATCTCCCCTCGCCGCGAAGCCCGACGGGGAGGTGGCCCTGGGGGACGAAACCTCCCTGGCAAAGGGCGAAGTCGGGGCGAGGGGATCCGTCGGTGGGTTGAAACACGGCGGCGCCGGCGATGGAGAGAAACTCGCCGAGGCGGGCGGCGGCCTCCTTCGGATCGGGGCCGAGGGCTCCGAGGCCGAGGGCGAAGACGTCGGGGCCGAAGGAGACGGGTTTTTGTAGGGGGAAAATAGATACGGGAAGCGCGGGGCCGGCGGGATCGCCGAGGGCGGCGAGGGCGAGCGGCGTCGCGGCGGCGGAGAGCTGGTGGATCTCGTAGGCGGCGCGGGGCGACGTGTGGGCGGCGGGGGCGGAGGCGGGCGTCGACGCCGTGGCGTCGGTCGGGGGCGCGGCCGGGGTCTCGGGGGCGAGGAGCATGCCGAGGCCGGCGAGATCGAGGACGGCGCGCGCCTCCGGGGAGACGGGGCCGAGCGCGAAGGAGCCCTTGATGGCGCGGAGTTGTTTGTAGGAGCCGAGCAGGACGCGAAGGCCGGCGGAGCTGATGTAGGCGACGGCGGCGAGATCGAGGCGAAGCCGATGATCGCCGGCCCGGATGGCGGCGGTGATGGCGTCCTGGACGGTCTGGCACCAGTTGGCGTCGAGTCGGCCGACGAGGCGAATGACAACGGTCTGGTCGGCGGCGCGGGTGGTGGTGATTTCCATCGTGGAAGTTGAGGAGCTGAGATTGCGGATTGGAGGGGATCGGGCGGGGCGGCGCTCAGTCGACGACCTTGCCTTCCTGGAGAAGCGCGGGCGGGAACTCCATGCCGACGGCGCGGGCGTTCGCGGGGGAGAGGGTGAGTTTCACGGTGGACGGAAGGAGAAAGGGCATCCGGGTGGTGGACGCGCCGGCGATGACCTGTTCGACCATGGCGACGGTGTGTTCGCCGGCGGCGAAGTAGTCGCGGCCCATGGCGAGCGGCGCGCCGACCGGGATCGTGGCGCTGTTGAGGCTGAAGAGGGGTTTGCGCGCGCGGCGGGCGGCGTTGGCGATGCTGGTGAAACCGCCGTTGTTGAGATTGTCGGAGATCTGGAGAATCGCGTCGATCGGGCGGCCGGCGAGCGAGGCGGCGGCGTCGGGCAGCTCGGTGGCGGTGTTGACGGCGACGGTCTCGAGGGTGAGCCCGCGGGCCTTGCAGGCGGCGGCGAGCGCTTCCTTGGTGTCGACGGAGTTGGCTTCGGCGGGGCAGAAGAGCGTGCCGAAGCGTCGATATCGCGGGAAGTGGCGGGCGAGGAGGTCGAGCATCTCGTCGATCGGCGCGAGGACGGCGATGCCGGTGACGTTTGGAAGGTGGTCCTCGAAGCTTTTGCCGGCGCCGGCGGCGATGGGGTTGGCGATCATGGTGAAAATGATCGGGCGATCCTTCACCCGGCGGATGGCGGCCTGGAGCGAGGGGGTGGAGATGGGGACGAGGATGTCGGCGTTGTCGGTGAGGGCGGCGTCGTAGATGGCGCCGAGCGTGGCGGCGTCGCCCTGGGCGGAGCGCAGCTTGATCTCGTAATCGCGACCGGCGACGAGGCGGCTTTTGGCCCAGCCGGATTTCATGCCGGCGAGGGTTTCCTCGGCGGGAGGCGTTTCATTGTAGAGGACGAGGGAGATGCGCCACTTTTTGCCGGAAGGGTTGGCCGGGCGATCGGCCGCGGGGGCCGGGGCGCCTCCGAGTTTGGCGACGAGCTCGGGGGAAAACGAAAGCCCGAGCGTGTCGGCGACCTTGCGGTTCAGGAGAAAGGCGGGCTCGGTGACGTTTTCGAAGGGGATGCCGGCGGGGGACTCGCCTTGCAGGACGCGCGCGAGCTGGCGTGCGGCGGCGCGTCCGGCGGGACCGTAGCCGGTGCCGACGGCGAAGAGGGCGCCGGCGCCCTCTTCGACGTAGGCGGGATCGGAGACCACGAGGGGGAAACGCGCGCGAGAGAGGGTGCCGGAGATGGCGTCGAAGGCCTGGTAGACGGTGTTGTCGTCGGGGAGATAGACGAGGTCCACCTGACGGGCGACGAGGGCCTGGACGGCTTGCACGGCCTCGCCGGGGGTGGTGATGGAGAGCTCGACGAGTTCGATGCCGGCTTCGCGGAGGGCGGCGCGGAGTTCGCCGACGGAGACCACCGAGTTGATCTCTCCGGAGTTGTAGAGCGTGCCGACACGGCGGGCCTTGGGGAAACAGCTCCGGATGGCCTCGACGGTGGCGGCGATGGGGAGCTTGGTTCCGATGCCGGTGAGACGAGGATCGTGGTCTTGGTGGCTGCGTCCGGCGCCGGCAGCGACGGGGTCGGTGCAATAGGTGAAGACGACGGGTTTGTTTTTGACCGCGGAAAGCGCGCCTTGGAGGACCGGGGTGCTGAAGGTGACGATGGCGTCGAGGTCGGAGTGGGCGAAATTCTGCAACGTCGGGAGGATGTTGACCATTTCTCCGGAGGCGTGGGCGCGGAGGACGGTGAGGTTGCGGCCCTCGACGTAACCGGCGAGGCGGAGTTCGTCGAGGAGGGCGTCGGCGCAATCCTGCCAGCTCGGCTCGGGGGCGTAGTAGGCGAAGCCGATTTTCTTGGGCGGAAGGAGGGGCGCCGCGGCGCGCGGCGTGGGCGCGGCCGGGGCGGGCGAAGGTTGGGCGACGTGTTCGACGCCGTTTTCGTCGATGAGGACGCTGGCGGCGGTGCGGAGCTGGGCGGGCACGGACCAACCGGGGCGGAGACCGGCGAGGGCGCGAAGGTTGATGACGAGCGTCTCGGGGACGACGTTTTCGATGGCGATCTCGGAGGTCTTCTTCGTGCCGGAGAGCACCTCGGCGGCGAGGTGACCGACGAGATGTCCGACCTGGGTGTAGTTGGCGCCGACGTCGAAGAGACCGCCTTTCCTGGCGTTCGGCGGGATGACGGTGAAGAGGGGAACGCGACCCTTGCGGCAGGCGGCCACGACGGTGTCGACAGCGCTGAGAACGGTGGTGTCGCCGCAGACCCAGACGGCTTCGGCGCCGCGGGAAATGACGGCGTTGGTGGCTTCGGAGACGCCGGCGGAGTTTTCGACGGTGGTTTCGATGAGGGTGATCCCGAGTTTTTTGCAGACCTCGCGGGCGAGCTTCATCTGCGCCTCGGCGTTGGCTTCGGCGGCGTTGTAGAGGGTGCCGACGGTTTTGAGGGACGGGTTGAGCTGGCGGGCGATCTCGAAGCAGCGGGCGACCGGCTGCATGGTGCCGTAGCCGGCGAGGTGGGCGGGGTGGTCGAGCGGATCGGTGGCGCTGATGCCGACGCCGGCGGCGGAAGGGAGGGTGACTCCGGCGAAGATATGGGGTGTGCGGCCTTCGCGGTTGGCGGCGGCGACGGCCTGGAGCGACGGCGTGCTGATCGAGAGGAGGAGGTCGTAGCCGCCGGAGGCCATGCGTTGGGCGATGGTCTGGGCGACGGGCATGTCGCCTTCGGCGTTGAAGTAGGCGAAATCGAAGGAATCGGCGGGCCAGCCGCGTTCGGCCATGCCGTCGAGCATGCCTTGGCGGAGCTGGTCGAGGACCATCTGCGAGGAATGCTGAAGGAGGGCGACGCGCGGGCGATGCGCCGGGCGCGGCGCGAGGCCGGAAGAATCGTCGTCGGAGGATTTCTTGGGGCGGGAGCCGAGATCGGAGAACAGCAGGAGAGCGGACGCGGCGGCGATGAGGAAGATGCCGAGCGCGAGGCGGCGAAGGAGGACCAGCATGTCGCAAGAAAACGGCGGAAGGCGCGGGCCGATTCAACGCGAAAGGGGGGGGGGGCTCCCGTAAGAAAGATCGGGAAAACACCGTCGAGGGGAGACGACGAAGGGCTGGGCGGGGGCGAGTTTCCTTGCGCGGGCCGGGAGCCGGGCGCGCTAAAACAGCCGGCACCGGGGGCGATCAGGGGTAGAGGGGGGTGACGGTCCAGCCGCCGGAGGCGCGCCGGTGGACGACGCGCTCGTGGAGGCGATACGGTTTCTCCTCCCAAAACTCGACCGAGGTCGGCTTGAGGCGAAAGCCGCCCCAGTGCGGCGGGCGCGGAACGGAGGCGGCGAAGCGGAGCGTGAACTCGGCGACACGTCCGGGCAGGGCGAGCGCGACCGGGAGCGGGCGGGATTGTTCGGACGCCCAGGCGCCGATGCGGCTGAGGTAGGGCCGGGAGGCGAAATAGGCGTCGGCCTCCGCGTCGGAGACCGGCGTAATGGATCCGTGGATACGAACCTGCCGGCCCGGCGGATTCCAGTAGAAGCAGAGCTCGGCCTCGGGGCGGGAGCGGAGGGCGGCGGCCTTGGGGCTTTCGAGGTTGGTGTAGAAGACGAAGCCGTCGGCGTCGGCGTGTTTGAGGAGCACCATGCGGACCGACGGCGAGCCGTCGGCGGAGACGGTGGCGAGGGACATGGCGGTCGGCTCGGGGAGCTTGCGGGCGCGAGCGTCGGCCAGCCAGGCGTGGAAGCGCGGAAGCGGGTCGTGCGGATCGGCGGCGGGAGCGGGCTCGGGCATGGAGGGAGCTTAACCCGGGGCGCGCGCGAGCACTGCGCGAGGCTTGGCGAAAGGTGCGCGCGGGGAGGAGCGAGTTTCCGGCTCAGGCCGGAGAAGGACGCGGGCCGCGTGGGGCCGGTGCCGGCCGACGGCGTTCAGGCGACGGCGGCGGCGCGGCGGGCTTCCGCCGCCCAGCCGTAGACCTCCTCGTAGCGACGGGCGCTGACGTTCCAAGAGAAGTCCTGCGCCATGCCGCGGAGGCGGAGGGCGTGGAGCTCATCGGGGCGGTCGTAGTAGGTCGCGCAAGCCCAGCCGATGGTGTTGTAGAGGGCGGGCGCGGTGGCGTCGGTGAAACGGAAACCGGTGCCGAGGTCCTTGCCTTCGACGAACTGGGAGACGGTGTCGATCAGGCCGCCGGTGGAGCGCACGATCGGCGCGGTGCCGTAGCGCATCGCATACATCTGGGTGAGACCGCAGGGCTCGGCGCGGCTGGGCATCACGAAGAAATCGGAACCGCCCTGGATGAGGTGGGCGAGGGCGTTGTCGTAGCCGACGTGGACGCCGACGCGACCGGGGAAGGCCTCGGCCGCCCAGCGGAAGCTGTGTTCCAGGCCGGGGTCGCCGGCGCCGAGCAGGGCGAACTGCACGTGCATGCGGTCGAGGATGTGGGGCAGGGCTTCCGCGAGGAGATCGAGGCCCTTCTGGCTGGCGAAACGCGAGACGACGCCGAAGACGGCGACGTGGGGGTCGACCGCGAGTCCGAGGCGGCGTTGCAGGGCGGCCTTCGCGGCGGCCTTGCCTTCGGCGAGCGAGCGCTGGTCGTAGGGACGCGGCAGGTGTTTGTCCATCGCCGGATTCCAGGCCGCGGCGTCGATGCCGTTGAGGATACCGAGGAGATCGGCGGCACGGAAACGAAGCACGTGGTCGAGGCCGAAGCCGCCGGCGGGGGTTTTGATTTCCTCGGCGTAGGTGGGGCTGACGGTGGTGAGCTTGGTCGCGTGGTAGAGGCCGGCCTTCATCATGTTGACCGCCCCGGCGCTTTCGAGGCTGTCGGAGCGGAATTCGGCGGGCGGCAGGTGGGCGAAGTCGACGACGCGACGGTCGCAGTAACCCTGGTGCTCGAGGTTGTGGATGGTGAAGACGGATGCGGTGCGACCGAGGGGAGTGTTGCGCAGCGTGGTGTTGAGGAGCACGGGGAGAAGTCCCGTGGTCCAGTCGTGGACGTGGACGACATCGGGGATCCAGCCGAGCTGGAGGCAAAGATTGAGCGCGCCGCGGCAGAGGAAGGCGAAGCGGAGGTCGTTGTCGGGGAAATCGCCGGCGGACCCGTAGTAGACCCCGGGACGGGCGAAGTATTCCTCGTGCTCGAGCGCATAGACCGGGACCTGCGAACCGGGGAGAACGCTTTCCCAGGTGCGGGCCCAGCGCGCGCCGGGGCCGACGTCCACGCCGAGCGGTTCGAGGCGGGCACGCCAGGCGGAATCGAGGCGAAGACTGCCGTAGGCGGGGAAGACGACGCGCACGTCGTGGCCGAGCGCGGCGAGCGCCTTCGGGAGCGAGCCGACCATGTCGGCCAGTCCTCCGACTTTGACGAAGGGCTCTACTTCGGGCGAGACGAAGAGGACTTTGAGCGGAAGCACGCGGCGAGGAAAGCGTCGGGGGGATGCGAGCCGAGAAAAAAGACGCCGCTTGCGCAGAATGACTGGGCCGGACGCAAACGCGCCCCGGAGCGGGCTCCGGGGCGCGTGGTTGACGGGGAGGGAAGTTGTCGCGGGGCGGGGCCGCGCGCGTCACGCCGCCATCTCGATCTCGCGCAAGGACGCGCCGCGATGACGGCGGGCCTTGAAGAGTTCGGCGCGGCGGCCGAGCAGGCGGTCGAGTTTGTCGATGAGAAGGTCGGCGGCCTTGTAGGCGTCCTCGGAGGCGACGGTGGCGAGGATGTCGGGTCCGCCGATCTCGATGTGGCCTTTCGCGATGAAGACCGCGCGACCGCGCGTGGAGTCGTGTTCGAGGTCGATCCGGATCCGGTCGATCCGGGGCTCGTGGCGGAGAAGTCGTTCGGCTTTTCCGCGGAGCGTGTCGCGAAGGGCGTCGGTGAGGGTAAGGTGGATACCGCGAAGGAGAACCTTCGCGCCGGCGTCGGGGGAACGAGTGTCAGTCATTGCGAGAACATACGACCGGCGAAAGCGGAACGGGTGCCATACAATGACCGCGGGAAATTGGAGGGCGACGGGGGTTGACCTCGACGCGCAAGCTTGCCCGCGCGGGGGCTGCCGTCGGGCGCGGCGCGTCGGATGAAATCAGAAGCGGATGCCGAGGCTCAGACCGAAGCCCGCGCTGCCGGCGCCGTAGTCGTAGTCGACGATGCCGCCGGAGGATTCGCGCAGGTCGTAGGTGGCGAAGGCGCGGGCGGCGCCCCAGTCGGCGAAGGAGTAGGAGACGACGAGGCCGGCGGAGGCGACGAGGTCGTCGCGGTCCTGCGAGTTGAAGCCGCCCTCCTGCCAGTGGAGGTAGTGGCTGCGCACAAGCCGGATGCTCGGGGAAAGGGTCCAGGGGCCGTCGACGGCGTAGAGGGCGGCGTCGAGGGAGAGGTCGACGCGGTCGTTGCGATCGTCGCGGTAGGAGAAGACGGGGGGGACGTCGTGGCGGGAGGCCCATGTATCCGAAACGCTGATACTCGCGCCGGCGGCGGAGACGAGATGGCCGGAGAGGCGGGAGATCTTGCGGAGGGAGAGGGCGGGGGTGAGTCCGCGGTAGATGAGCTCGTGTGAGGGCGCGTCCTTGATCGAGTAGATCGAGCCGAAGGTGACGGAGGCGCGGGCTTCCCAGCCGCGGCCCCAGCGATAGGAGGCGGTGACGGGAAGGAAGTAGCTGTCGAAGTCGAGGTCCTCGATCGCCTGGTCGGAGGTGGCGAGGCCGTGGAGGTTGCGTTGCCAGCCGAAGCCGACGGAGAAGACGAGGCGGCCTTCGCCGACGACAACGGGAAGGGTGTCGAGGCCGACGGAGAGCGTGGTGGTGGAAACGAGCGCGCCGGTGTCGTTGCCGGGGTTGTCGTCGGGGGTGAGGAAGACGTTGGAGGCGACGTAGAGCTGTTGGTCGAAGGAGGCGGAGAATCGGAAGGGAATGCGGCGCGGTTCGGCGACGCGTTGGATGCCGGCGTCGGTGTCGGCGCCGGGCGTGATGGGGGCTTGCTCGGAGGCGTGTGGCGGGGTGGGGGTGGTGGGCGAGCCTTGGTTGGCGCGGTCGATGATGGACGTGGTTTGCGCGGCGAGGGGGAGGGTGGTGGCGAGCGCGAGGGAAAGGAAGCGGGACATGGCGAAACAGTTGGCTGGGTTGGAGTTTGGGGCAACGTGGCGAGCGCCGGGGCTCGTGGCGAGACCGAGTTGGACGGCGCGGGGGCGGGCGGCGGCGAAGCCTGGCCGTCCGACGGCGATCGGGCTTGCCGCGCGAAAAAGCGCCGCCATTTCGACGGCGCTTTTTTGTCGGCGGCGGAGCCGGCGCTTACTGCGTGATCGAGGGCGGCGGGGTGTAGGTGGGCGGCGTCGCGGGATTGGCGAAGGAGCCGATGGCGATGTTGCCGCGGGAGGCGGAGTCGAAGCTCTGCTCGTTGTGCATCTCGGCACCGCCGTAGGAAACGTTCTGGATGAAGTTCACGCGGCCGGGCTCGGAGTAACCGAAGTTGGGATATCTGCCATTTTCACCCAGACCGCCGAGCTTGGAGTTGAGGGCGACGACGGAGCCTTCGGGGAAGTCGAGATTGGCGAGGTTGATGGTGGCGGCTTCGATGGTGATGGCTCGGACGTGGGAAGAGAAGGAGACGCCGTCGAGGTCGACGAGCGTGGAGGCGCGGAGGTAGACGTCCTTGCCGGCGGGAACGGTGAAGGTGTCGGGGCGGGGCCCTTCGTTGTCGGTGAGGTAGTAGGAGTAGTTCGTGATGGAGAGCCGGCGGACGGCGCCGACGTGGAGGTCGTCGGGCGAGGAGAAGGTGACGTTGTAGATCGTCAGGTATTCGTAGCCGTCGTCGGACGGGAAGAAGAAGCTGCGGCCGTGGTAATCCCGATCATATTCGTAGGTGGAAAGCTGGCGGGTGGCGACGCGGAGATCCTTGGGGAGCTGGGAGTAGGCTTGGAGCAGGCGGCCGAGCCCTTCGAGGTCGGAGAAAAAGAGACCTTTGCGCTCGTTGCCGTCCTTGGTGATCCCGAGCTCGTTCATCGTGAAGCGCTGGAGGTCGTCGAGCGAGGCGACGTAGGCGAGGATGCCCTTGAGCGCGGAGAGGTCGATGGGGCCGCCGTCCGCGTAGAAGTTTTGGATGAGGCTGATGCCCGGGCGCAGTTCGCGGAGCGTGGCGAATTCCTCCGGGCTGAGGCTGGAGAGGAGCGCGTCGAGGGTGTCGATGTCGTGATAGGAGTAGGTGTAGTGGCCGTTGAGAATCTCGAGGAGCGGAACGTCGCCGCGGATGTGGGAGAGGTAGTCGCGCGTGTTGTCCGAGACGGAGGCGAGGGCGTTCAAGGCGGCGGCGATGGAGTCGGGGTGGATGCCCGCGTCGCCGATGTAGATGTTTTCGAAGAGCCCGACATCGCGCGCGAGATCGCGTTGGCCGGCGTCAAGGTCGACGTAGAAGCCGAGGAGATCGGAGATGCGGTCGATGGCGGTGGTCGGGGCGTCGCCGACGTAGATGATGTCGTCGGGGAGGTAGGAGAAAAGATGGTGGGCGAGGCCGGTGTCGCGCAGCGCGGAGAGCGAATCGGGGGCGCGATCCAGGAGAGCGCGGGCGAAGGCGAGGACGTCCCGGAGCGTGTCGGCGTAGGTGGGCGAGGGGCCTTCGGCGTTCCCGCGGAGCTCGCCGGAGGCGAAGAGGATGTGATCGCCGACGTCGAGTTTGGCGAGGAGGGCGCGGTCTTCGGCGGGGAGCCCGGCGAGGTCGTCGAGACGGGCGCGGATATCGAAGCCGCCGGGACCTTCGATCTCGTTGCTCGCGGCGAGGGCGGGCATCTCGTTGAAGGAGGAGGAGAGGAACGCCTCCGGGGATATGCCGAATTCGCGGAGGGTGGCGACCTGGGTTGCGGTGAAATCGCCGAAGTCGGCGAGGAAGTCGCGGAAATCCTGGTTGGCGAAATAGTCGACGAAGTGGCGGCCCCAGCCGGCGGCGGCGATCTTGTCGCGGACGGACTTCGGGAGGGTGGCGACGTAGTCGGCGAGGGCGGCCTCGAGGTAGGTGGCGCTGTAGTCGAAGAGGCCGTCCATGGCGCCGAGCGCGAGGAGGGCGGAGCGGTCGGCGGGCGAGAGGGCGTTGAAGGAGTTGCGGGTGCGGGTCCACGCGTCGTCGCTCCAGTCGGCGGGCGAGGGAGCGAGGTCCAGGTTGTGATAATCGGGGCCGCCGGCGAAGAGTTCGAAGAGCTCGCGGTTTTCCGGCGAGAGGGCGAGGAGCGCGACGAGGTTGCGCCGGAGGTCCGCGTCGGTGGGCGGAGTCTGGAAGATCGAGTCGTCGAGCGCGGCGGTGGTGAGGGCCGGCTTGTCGAGCTGGGCGAAAAGGTCGCGCACGTCGGCGGGGCGGGAGAGGTAGTCGGCGGGCGTGTCGGGACCGCTCAGCTTGAGGTAGTGGCCGAGGGTAGCGTCGGAGTAGAGGGGAGCCTGGGTCTCGCTGTCGCGGGCGAGAAGGATGGCGGCGAAGGCGGAGTCGTTGGCGGCGCTTTCCCGGAGATCGAGGGGACGTTGTGCGTAGAGGGCGCGGTCCTCGGAGGAGAGGCCGGCGTAGAAGAGGATCTGGGCGTGGCTGTGGAGATGGCCGCCTTGTCCGTCGGAGGTGTAGGCGAAGTCGGCGAGTTGGGAGTCGCCGGCGTTGTCGATCAGGAGCGCCTGGAGGTTGGCGGGGAAACTAACGAAGATGGCGAGGTGCTGGTCGGGGAGAGAGACGGCGTAGGAGACCTGGGCGGGGGTGCGTCCGGTGGCGAGGGCGTAGGCGGTCAGCGCGGGATTGTTGAGTTCGGCGAGGGCTTCGCGGAGGGAGGACTCGAGCGCGCGGAAGGCGGAGCGTTGGCCGGAGCCGAGGGGCTGGAAGTATTCGACGACGTAGGTCGCGGGGTAGCCGTTTTCGCCGTCGGCGGTGAGCGCGAAGTTGCGCAGGCCGGTGTCGGCGGGGTGGGCGGCGAGGATTTCCTGCACGGAGCCGGGGCGTTCGTAGTAAACGGCGCGCCATTCGGAGGAGAGTTTGCCGGCGTAGCGGATGAGGGCGACGGGGCGGGTCTGGCCTTCGCCGTAGGTGTCGAGCGCGTAGGAGGTGTAGGCGGAATCGTTGACGGTGACGAGGAGGCGCTGGACGTCCTCGGGTAAGACGTCGAACGCGCTGCGCTGGTCTGTCGTGAGCGTGAGGAGATACGCGGCGAGGGCGTGGAGGTAGTCGTCGTTGTGGTGAGTATCCTCCTGGGAGTTCCGGATTTCGTTGATGATCGACTGGGCGTCCTGGGCGTCGGTGTCGGTCGCGCCGGTGGCGGCATCGAGCCTGGCTTGTCGGCGGTCTTCGAGGAGGTCGCGCGCGCGGTCGAGTTTGGCCTGGGTCTCGGCGTCGATGTCGATGCCGAGGCCGACGGCGGCGCGGACGGCGTCCTCAAGCGCCTCCGGGTCGATGTCGACGCCTTGCTCGATGGCTTCGGCGAGGGCTTCGAGGGTGGCCTCCACCCAGTTGTCGGCGAGGGCCTGGTCGCCGGCGGAGAGTTGGGAGGCGGAGGTGACGGTCTGGGTGCTGCCGTCGGTCTTGGTGATGGAGACCTGGCCGGGGACAAGATCGATGACGCTGCCGTCGGCGAGAGTGAGGGAGATGTGGCCGTCGGCGACGACGATGGTCTGAATGCCGGCGGCGTTGATGCCGACGGTGTAGGTGGTGCCGCGGGCACCGGCGAGGCCGCGGGCGGTGCGCACGCCGTAGTCGAGCTCGACGCCCGCGGTGGACTTGAGGTCGGTGGTGACGGCGCCTGTCTTGAGGTCGAGGACGGCGGAGTGACGGGGCGGCTTGGCGGCGGACTCGGCGGGCGTGATGGAGACGCGTTCGATGACGACCTCGGACTTGGGGGCGATGATGGAGTTCACGCCGGGCAGGGGCGTGAGGATGACGCGCGCGCCCTCGCCGGTGACGATCTTCGTGCCGATGACGATGGTGTCGCCTTTCTTGACGACGCGGGGACCGGAGTCTCCCGGGGCCTGGATGGTGGCCTCGCCGCTGACGCTGAGAACGCGGACGGTTTGACCGGAGAGGGAGACGACGAGCGTGCAGGCGGCACCAAGGATGAGGAGCGGGCGAAGAAGACGCATGGAAGCGAGGAGCTGAAAGCTGAAGGCGGACACCGGAGGCCAGGGTGGAGGGGAACCCTGATTTCCCGGGCCGTCACCGAGGTCTTTTCGCTCTTGGCCGCGGTGACAACCGTTTTCATTTTGCGCGGAAATGTCCCTGAAGCTTTGGCGAGAGTTGGGTGCCGATTGGCGAACGCGGCTGCTGTTGTCGGTGGTGCTTTTCGCCGCGGGCGTGGCGGGGGCGAGGTCGGGGCTGGTTCGCAAGCTGGAGTGGAAGACGGAGGACGCCCGGCTGGAGGCGCGCGTGCCGTGGTCGCCGCCGCCGCACGAGGCGCTTTGTCTGGTGGGAATCGACGAGCAATCGATCGAGGACTTCGGGCAATGGCCTTTCATCCGGACCTATCACGGGCAGTTGCTGGAGTGGCTGGAGCGCACGCCGGAGGCGCGGCCGGCGGCGATGGCGTGGGACTTGTTGTTCGTGGACCGCGGCCACGAATGGCAATGGGACCAGTTTTTCGCGGACGGGCTGCGCGGCGTGACTTTCCCGGTGGTGATGGGGGCGGCGAGCGACGGCGTCGCGGAGGGTTTGCGCACCGACGGCGAACTCAAGACCGAGGTGGCGCCGTTCGCGAAGGTGTCGGAGCGGCCGGAGCTGGCGGCGCTGCCCGATCATCGTGGCGGGAAGCTGCCGTTGCCGGTCTTGATCGAGGCGGGGGCGCGGCCGGCCTTTCTCGACGCCGACGCCGACGCCGACGGCGTGGTGCGGCGCGTGCCTTTGGTCATACGCATCGGCGACGAGGTTTTCCCGAGCCTGATCCTGCGGACCATGATGGACTACTGGCGGGTCGGCGCGGATGCGGTGGAGATTCGGCCGGGTGAGGCGATCGTGATCCGCCGGTCCGAGGGCGAGATGCGCGTGCCGGTGGACGAGGCCGGGCGCTACACGCTGAACTACCGCCACGAGCACGCGTCGGATGAAAATCCGCGCGGGTTGCCGACCTTCGGCTACTCGCGCGTGTATGACGCGCTGCAAAAGCGTTTCCTCGAAGACAAGCCGGAGCATCCGCTCGCGCCGACGGGCGGGCGCATCGTGCTCGTGGGACAGGTGGCGTCGGGTCTGACCGACATCGGGCCGAGTCCGCTGGCGGGGCAGAGCGCGAAGGTGATGGTGCACCTCAACGCCCTCGACAACATCCTCCGGGGCGACTTCCGGCGCGACGTGCCGCTGGCGCCGGTGCTCGCGGTGTTTCTCGGCGCGGGGCTCGCGCTGGGCTGGGCGATGGAGCGGCGAGGCATCCCCTTCTTCGTGGTGTCGGTGGCGGCGACCACGCTCGCGCTGATCGTCGGCGCGACGGTGTTGCTCGCGGCGTGGAGCGTGATGGTGCCGCTGGCGGTGCCGCTGGCGGCGCTGTTGTTGCAGCAGGGCGCGTTCGCGACGCTGAAGGTGCGCGAGGAGCAGGCGAAACGCGATCGCATCCGCGGCATGTTCGCGACCTACGTGGCGCCGGCGCTCGTCGACCGGATGATCCAGTCGGGAGAGGAGCCGCGGCTCGGCGGCGTGGAGGAGGAGATCACGGCCTACTTCTCGGACATCGAGTCGTTCTCGAGTTTCTCGGAAAAACTTTCGCCGACGCAGCTCGTCGAGCTGATGAACGAATACCTCTCGGCCTGCACCGACATCGTGCAGGCGGAGGGCGGCACGCTCGACAAATACATCGGCGACGCGGTCGTGGCGATGTATGGCGCGCCGCTCGTGCTGCCCAACCACGGGCACCGCGCGGTGGTCGCGGCGCTGCGCGTGCACCGGCGTTGCGCGGAGTTGCGCGCGAAGTGGAAGGCCGAGCAGGCGCAGAAGGGCTGGCCCGACATCGTCACGAACCTGCAGACGCGCATCGGGCTCAACCTCGGCCGCGCCGTCGTCGGCAACATGGGCAGCCACACGCGCTTCAACTACACGATGATGGGCGACACGGTGAACCTCGCCGCGCGCATGGAGTCGGGCGCGAAGAGCTACGGCGTCTACACGCTCGTGACGGAGAGCGTGGTCGAGGCGAGCCGCCGCGCGGAGCCCGACGCGGTGCTCTTCCGTCCGCTCGACCGCATCATCGTGAAAGGGCGCACGCGGCCGGTGGCGGTGTTCGAGGCGATGGCGCTGAAGGCCGACGCGGACGCGGGCGTCGACCGCCTGGCGGAGTGCGCCGTGTCGTTCACGGAGGGGATCGAGCGCTACTACGCGCAGGACTGGGCGGGCGCGGAGGACCGTTTCCGTCGCAGCCTCGAACTGGAGACGCACGCGGCGAACAATCCCTCGAAGGTGATGCTCGGACGCATCGTGCACATGCGGGCGAATCCGCCGCCGAAGGACTGGGACGGCGTGTGGCGCATGACGACGAAATGAGCTCCTGCGTGAAATTTCCCCGCATGGTCCCGCCGCTCCGGCGCGCGCGCCGTTTTCCGGTCTTCGCGGGTCTGCTGCTGTTGTGCGCGACTGTGTGTATCGGGGAAATAGATACGAGGTCGTCGGCCCCGGTGGCGGGCGAGTCCTCCGGGCGCGTGTTGGTGCGCGAAGGCGGGGGAGGGCGCTACCGCGGGCGCGCCGCGGCGGGGATGGGGCTGCGCGCGGGCGAGGTGGTCTTGAGCGGGCCGCGGGCGCGTTCGGAGTGGCGGATCGGCGAACGCGGGCGCTGGCGGATCGGCGAGCGCGCGGTGTGGGTGGCGGGTGCGACGCCGGGTGACGCGGAGCTGCGCGCGGGCACGGCGCTCGCGGCGGTGCCCGGCGGCATGCGTTGGACGGTGGACGCGGCGAGGGCGCGCGTGATGCTCGGCGAGGGCGTGTGGTTGTTGACCGCGGTCGAGAACGAGGGCCTGAAGGTTGTGGCCCTGGACGGCGGCGAGGTGGAGACGCCGGGCGCGGTGGCGGAGGTGAAGGGCGGCGCGCCGCGGCGGCTGCGCCTGCGTGCGGGCGAGGTTGTTTTCGTCCAGCCCGACAGGAAGGGCTTCGGGCCGGTTGTGACGATTTTCCTCGGCGAGCTGTTGGTTTCGAGCCGGCTGCTGAACGCCTTCAAGGAGCCGTTGCCGCAGATGGCGAGGCTCTTCCAGCAGGCGGAGGCGCAGCGCGAGCGGCTGCGGTTGGTGAGCAACGTGCACGTGGGCGGCGCGAAGGACGCGGAGGGCTTTCAGCTCATCGTGACGGGCAAACGCAAGGAGGCGGCGGAGGCGGCGAAGTAGCGCCGGACCTTGTCAAGGCGCGCGCGGCGGGCTTGGGTGGCGCGCATGGCCGACCCGAAACTGCTCGAGACTTTCCCGAATCCCGCTCCGCAGCGCGACTACGTGATCGCGCACACGCATCACGAGTTCACCTCGCTTTGCCCGATGACCGGGCATCCTGATTTCGCGCACATCACGGTGCGCTACGTGCCGGAGAAAACCTGCGTGGAGCTGAAATCGCTGAAGCTGTATTTTCACGCCTTCCGCAACGAGGGCATCTTTTTCGAGGCGGTGACGAACAAGATATGCGACGACCTCGGCGACGCGCTCAAGCCGCGCAGCCTGGAGATCGTGGCCGACTGGAAGGCGCGCGGCGGCTTCACCTCGGTGGTGACGGCGCGCTGGGAGCCGAAGAAGGCGAAGCGCGCGAAAAAACGCTGAGCCGCAAAGGGCGGCGAGCGGTGGCGGGAGGGGCGGCCGCAAAGAGGAAGCGGAGACTATCCGCGAAGAGGCGCAGAAGGCCCCAAAAGGGTGACGGCGGGATTTGGGTCTCAGAAGGCTCAAAAGGCGCAGAAGGGGGCGTGGTTGTCTTGCGACTTTTGCGTCTTTCGTGGATGCGTATCCTTTCATTGGATACGAGGTGATGAGGGCCCGGCCGGCGGCCCGGCCTACAGGTGACGCGGGCTTTGAGGTTGGGGCGATTTCCCGGTTCAGAACGCGACGCGCCAGCCGACGGTGAGGCTGCGTTCGGCGCCGACGCGGGCGATCTTCTCGAGGAGATCGGTGTCGAAGAGGTTGGCGACCGATGCGCTGACGGTGTGCGTCACCTTGCCGGACTTCCAGGTGTAGGACGAATGGAGATTGGCCACCGTGTAACCGGGGTAGTCGAGACGTTCGCGACCGGGACGCGTGTAGCTCTGGATGGTCGAGCCGATGCGGGTGACGGTGCCGCCGACGGAGAGGCCCTTGAGCGGGCCGGTGGAGAAGGAACGGCGCAGGCCGGTGGCGCCGGAGAAACGCGGGACGTGCGTGATCCGGCGGCCCTCCTCCTCGGGGAGGTCGGGCGAGGAAATGGTGATCGCGTCGGTCCACGTGGCGCGCGCGGTCCAGGTCCATCCCGGCGCGGGGCGCCAGCCGACCTGGGTCGTGATGCCGCGAAACTCCTCCTCGCCGCTGGTGACGAGCTGGGGCTGGGACTGGTCGGCGTCGGCGACGGGATCGTTGTAGAGCGGATTGCGGCGGACGATGTTGGCGTTGTTGTAGCTGTAGGCCATCGCGCCGAAGGCCAGCCTGCGGTCGAGAAGCTGGGCGCGGAAGCCGAGATCGACGCCGCGGGTCGACGCGTTGTCCTGGATCTCGCCGGTGCGGGAATCGACGCGGGTGGAGGGCTGGACGGCGGAGCTGGTGGTGGCGAAGACGAGCAGGCTGCGGCCGACGCGCTGGTTGAGTCCCGCGTGGAAGGAGGTGTTGGAGAGGGATTTCTCGGAGTGGGCGAGGCGGGCGGGGGTCGTGGGGCGGCGGTCGTCCACCTCGACTTCGGCGAGATCGTGGCGGACGCCGACGGTGAGCACGGTGCGGCCGCGGTTGAAGGCGGAGCGGAGACTGGCGACGCCGGCGGCGTAACCGAGGTGATTTTCGCGGTCGGTGATGACGCGGCGGTAGGTCTCGGGGGAGTAGGCCGGCCTGTAGTAATTGGGTGAATACGGATCGAAGGAGCGGACGTCGGCGGGAAGCAGGGCGAGGCGGTCGGCCGGGGTGAGTCCGCGGTTTTCATCGGAGGAGACGGAGCCGGAGAGCTCCACGCCGACGAGCAGCTTGTGGTCGGCTCCGAAGGCCCGGAAACGGCGGGTGAGGTCGGTCTGGTGGGCGAAGCCTCGATCCTCCAGTTCGCGATGGGTGGGTTCGCGGGTTCCGGAGAACCGGCCCGTGGCGAGGACGTATTGTCCGGTGGTGAAGCGGTCCTGTTCGGAGTTGCGGCCGAAGAACTGCGTGGCCGAGCTGAGGGCAAGGTCGGGGGTGAGCTGGCTTTCGAGCTGGAAGCCGAACGAGACGGCCTGGCGGCGGATGGAGGCGTTGGGGCCGTAGGTGTGGAAGTGCGCGAGGGGCAGGTAGCGGCCGACGACGGGGCCGCCGGAGACGAGCCGGTATTCGGGCACGCCGGGGGCGGGGTTGCCGCGCACCTGGATGGCGTCGATCGTCCAGAGCGTGCTGGTGCTGCGGGAGTGGCGGATGGCGAGGGAGGCGCCGAGGTTGTGTTGTTCGATCTCGGAGAATGTCTGCGGGCCTTCGCGGCCGGACCAGCCGGCGGAGACGAGATACCAGCTTTTCTTGGGAGCGACGACGCCGGTGGAGGTGGCCCTGGTGCGCCAGGCGTCGTTGGTGCCGACATGGGCTTCGAGTTGGCGGGCGACCTTGCCGCGCGGACGTGCGACGCGGTAGTTGCGGATGCCGCCCGGGGCGGCGCGGCCGACAACGGGGACGAGGGAACCGATGACGAGCTGGGAGCCTGCGGAGTTGATGATCTCGGGGATGCCGGCCTGGGTGAATCCATTGCGCCGGGAAGGAGTCGGAAAGCCGCGCAGCTGGACGGTTTCGGAACCGGCGGCGACCTCGGCGGCGTCGGCGCGGGCGACGAGGAGCGAATCGAGTTCGGAGTCGAGCTCGCCGAGGGGCATCTCGTCGAAGGCGGGGTCGGAGAGCAGTTCGTTGGAGAAGGGAGATTCGGAGAGCTCGACGTCGTCGCGATCGAGGCCGGTGGGGTCGTGGTTGTCGGACTCGAGGTCGCCGTCGACGACAAGCGGATCGAGCATCACGGTGGAGTCGTCGGGGGCGGGATCGGTCTCCTCCTGCGCGGAGAGATTCGCGGCGGCGAGAAGGGCGGCGAGCCAGAGGGCGGCGTGACGACGCCTGGTCGTGGCGGGGCGGCGGGGCGGAAAATGGGGCATGGAGGACGTGCGCGCGGGGGCTCGCGACTAGACGGCAAGGGGCATGCAAGGTTGCAAGCGCGAGGGGCGGCGGTCCGGAAAATCGCGCGTTTCGCGGGCTTCGGCGTGCAAGGCGGTTGCGGATGTCCGGGGAGGAAGGCGCGCGGGCGAACGGAAAGTCGCGGCGAGGCTCAGGCGCGGAGAGGACGCGCGTCGGCGATCAGGGCGTCGAGACGTTCCTGCAACGCGTCGGCGTCGCAAGGGACGTCTTCGCGGAGGCAGGCGAGTTCGAGGCGGCGATCCAGCCCGAGGAGCCGACGTTCGAGGACGAGGCGAAGGACGATCTCGTCGTCATGTTGTTCCACGACGCATTCCGTCACGTCGCGCCAGGCCACGCCGAACGCGCCGAACGCGGATTGTTCCACCAAGCTCCTGGACCGGATCGTCCAGTTTCTGCGCCATGTGCCGCGGAAGCGGGGAAGGGAAAGGACCCGCCGGATGAGAGTGAAGATCAACGGCACGATGAACGGCGCCACGAGTATGCCGAACGTGGGATCGGGCTGTGGCGGTGGGTCGATGCGCGGCGCGAACCAGGCATGGTAGAAGTAGAGCGCGGCCAGCGAGCAGGGGATGCCGTAGAGGAGGGATGGCCGGACGATCGCCCGGATGCCCGTGTCGAATTCGCGAATGCGCTCCGGGATCCGGCGCGGAGACTCGCGCAGGACGAGGGGCGGCGTGGAGCGCATGGCCGGGCGACCGGGAGGGAGGCGCGGTGCCGTGACGGGTGAATCTATCAGCCCAGCCGGTTGCGGATTTCGGCGAGAAGGGCGTCGTGGGCGAGCGGGCCTTTTTGCACGACGTTCTCCACGCAGGCGCGGAGGTAGTCGCGCTCGTCGTCGGTGAGCTCCTTGGCGGTGACGACGACGACGGGCACGGAGCGGCCGTCGTCACGGGCGCGGAGGGCGCGGAGGAATTCGAAGCCGTCCATGACGGGCATCATGAGGTCGAGGAGGATGAGCGCGGGTTTCTGCGCGGCGAAGGCGTCGAGGGCGACGCGGCCGTCCTCGGCCTCGGCGACCTCCCAGCCCTCGCGTTCGAGGACGGAGCGGAGCATGGCGCGGTTGTCGCGGAGGTCGTCCACGACGAGGGCGAGGCGGCGGTTGTCGTGCGGGGCCTGGCGGGCGAGGATTTCGGCGAGGCGGGCGCGGTCGACGGGTTTGGTGAGGTAGTCGGCGGCGCCGAGGGCGAAGCCGAGCTGCCGGTCGTCGATGATGGAGACCATGACGACGGGGATGTCGCGCGTGGCGGGATCGGCCTTGAGCGCGGTGAGCACGGACCAGCCGTCCATGCTGGGCATCATGACGTCGAGGGTGATGAGGCGGGGCTTGAGCTCCTTGGCCAGGGCGAGGGCGTCGCGGCCGTTGGTGGCGGTGCGCACGGAGTAGCCTTCGCGGTGGAGATTGCGCGAGAGGAGGTCGAGGACGGCGGGGTCGTCGTCGACGGCGAGGATGAGCGGGCCGGAGGAGGCGGAGGCGTGGGGCGAATCGCCGTCGGCGGAGGGGGCGTTCGCGTCCCCACGGCCGTCGTCGGCCGGGCCGGCGGGGAAGGGCGGTCGGGACTTGGCCGGATCCTCGACGTGCATCGGTATCGAGGCGGTGAATACGGTGCCCTTGCCCGGTTCGCTTTCGACGACGATGTCGCCCCCCATGAGCTGGCAGAATTTCTTGGAGATCGCGAGGCCGAGGCCGGTGCCGCCGTATTTGCGTGTGGTGGAGGCGTCGGCCTGGACGAAGGCCTGGAAGAGCTTGCCGAGCTGCTCCTTGGTCATGCCGATGCCGGTGTCGGCGACGCGGAAGTGGACGAAGTCGCGGCCGTCGCGCGGGGCGACGAAAACCCGGAGGGTGATGCGCCCCTCGTGGGTGAATTTGGCGGCGTTGCTGAGGAGGTTGAAAAGGGTCTGGCGGACTTTGGTGACGTCGGCATGGAGGACGCCGAGGTCGGGGGCGGGTTCGACGACGAGGGTGTTGTTGTTCTTGGCGACGAGGGGGCGGATGGTGGAGGCGACCTCCTCGACGAGGGCGGGGATGGGGGCGTCCTCGAGGTAGAGGGTCATCTTGCCGGCCTCGATCTTGGAGATGTCGAGGACGTCGTTGATGAGGCCGAGGAGGTGTTTGCCGGCGGCGTGGATTTTCTTGAGGTCGGGGATGGCGTCCTCGTTGCCGGTGTCCTCCGCGTCCTCGATGAGCATCTCGCTGTAGCCGATGATGGCGTTCATCGGGGTGCGAAGCTCGTGGGACATGTTGGCGAGGAAGGCGGATTTGGTGCGGTTGGCCTCCTCGGCGGCCTCGCGAGCCTGGAGGAGCGCGGCCTCGTCCTGTTTGCGTTTGGTGATGTCGACCTGGATGACGACGTAGCTCTCGACCTCGCCGGCCTCGTTGAGGATGGGTTGGCCGTCGATGAGGAACCAGAGCGGGGCGCCGTCCTTGCGATAGTTGAGGAGTTCGAGCTGAAAGGGCTGCTTGGCGGCGCGGGCTTTTTTCTTGGTCTCGAGCGCGACGGGATCGGTGTCGGGCCCCATGAGGAAATCGTCGGGGTGACGGCCGATGGCTTCGGAGGCGGTGTAGCCGGTGAGGCGGGTGAAGGAGTCGTTGACCCAGGTGATCTTGCCGTGGGTGTCGGTGATGATGACGCCGTTGTAGGTGCGGGAGGCGACGAGGGCGAGGCGGCGGGCCTCGGCCTGGAGGCGTTCGGCTTCGGCGAGGGCGGTGGAGAGGCGGCGGGCGAGGACGTAGCCGAGGGCGAGGGCGACGACGATGAGCGGGACCATGAAGCCGAAGACGGGAAGCACGCGCTTCCAGGTCTCGCGGCGGATCTCGTCCGGGCGGTAGGCGGAGAGGAGGGTGAAGCTCCAGAGCGGGAACGGCTCGGCGCGCCAGGACCACCCGGCCTCGTCGGTCCAGGAGCGGGAATCGGCGCGGGCGGCGGCCGCGCGGACGAGATCGAGATCGGTGCCCTTGGTGTGAAAGAGCGGCCGGCCGTCGCGGTCGACGAGGGCGAAGAAGCCGGAGTCGAGGAGGCGGGCCTCGGCGAGCTGGTCGCCGATGCGGTCGAGTTCCTCGACGAGGTAGCCGACATAGTGGATGGCGACGATCTCGCCGGAGGCGTCGGTGGCCGGCGCGTAGCCGGTGAGGTAGGGGCGCCCGAGGATGTCGACGACTCCGTAGTAGGCCTCGCCCCGGCGGATGGCGGCGATGGCGGGACCGGTGGGGTCGAGGATGGTGCCGACGGCGCGGCCGCCCTCCGGGCGTATTACGTTGGTGGATACGCGGACGAAGTCCTCGCCGGAGCGGACGAAGATGGTGGCGGTGCCGCCGGCGAGGGCGACGGCCTGGTCGACGACGGTGAAGTCGTTGGCGACGGGGGTGAGGCCGAAGCGGAGGACGGGGACCTCGCGGTCGCCGACGCGGTCGGTGGCGTCGCCGGGGGCGATGTTGGGCGAGCCGAGCCGGTCGGTGGCGTCGCGGAGGATGCGCATGGCGGTGTGCACGCGTTCGAGGTAGAGGGCGTGGGTGGTGACGAGGTCGCGGCGGACCTGCGCGGTTCGCTGGGCGATGTCGCCGTCGAGGTCGGCTTCGACGGTGCGGCGGAGGTTGCGATGGCCGCCGAGGAGGGCGAGGGCGACGAGGGCGGCGACGAGAAGGAACCAACCGAGGAGACGGAGATGAAGCGAACGGTGCACGGTGATCGGAGGGCCGGAGGTGGGACGCTAAATGGAGAGGAAAGGGAGGCGGGTCAGAGATCGAAGCGGACGATGGTGAAATCGTCGTCGAGGGGGCCGGGGCCGTGGAGGGCGCGGACCTGGGCGTGGAGGGCTTCCAGTTCGTCGGCGCCGGGGGCGCGGGGTTGCCCGAGGAAATCACGCAGCTCGTCCAGGCTCCACATGCCGCCGTTGTCGGCGCGGGTGATCTCGTAGACGCCGTCGCTGAGGAGGTAGAGGCGCGCGGGGCCGGGGATGTGGCGGGTGAAGCTCTTGTAGAACATGCCTTCGAGTCCGCCGATCACCATGCCGGCGCCGGCGAGGGGCTCGGCGGGGGCGGCTTCGGTGGCGCCGGCGGGGACGAGGAGGGCGGGCGGGTGGCCGCCGGCGGCGAAGCGGAGCGTGCGCGTGGAGGGCTGCCAGACGCCATACCAGAGGGTGAAATACATCTCGTTCTGGCGCTCCATGAGGAAGGCGTTGTTGAGCGCTGCGAGGACGAGGCCGGGGTCGCGGAAATCGACGCCGGGGAGGGTGGAGCCGCGGAGGACGTTGATGGCGGCGGCGGAGAGCAAGGCGGCGCCGACGCCGTGGCCGCAGACGTCGAGGAGGTAGAGCGCGAAGTGGTCGTCGTCGATCCAGTGGTAACCGAAGGAGTCGCCGCCGAGCTCGGTGGACGGGACGAGGCGCCAGTCGACGTGGATCGTGCGGCAGGGGCCGGGCGCGGGGAGGAGCGAGCGGATGTAGTTTTCCGCCTCGGTGAGTTCGGCGCGGAGGCGGGCCTGGGTCTGCTCGATGGTGCGGAGGTAGGCGGCCTCCTGGTCGCGGAAGCGTTTTTTCTGGAGGCCGGCGCCGATGCGGGCGCGGAGGAGGACGGGGTTGAAAGGCTTGGGGAGGAAGTCCTCGGCGCCGTGTTCGATGCACTTCACGACGGCGGCGAGCTCGTCGAGGGCGGAGATCATGATGACGGGGAGATCGCGGAGGGTGGCGTCGGCCTTGAGGGCGCGGAGGGTGGAGAAGCCGTCGAGGACGGGCATCATCATGTCGAGGAGGACGAGGTCGAAGGGCTCGGCGCGGAGGCGGGCGATCGCGGCCTCGCCGTCCGCTGCTTCGGCGACGGTGTGGCCCTGGCGGGTGAGCTGGCGCACGAGGACGTCGCGGTTGCCGGGTTCGTCGTCGACGACGAGGATGCGGCCGGGCGCGGAGACGGGGGCGTCGGCGGATTCCGACGCGGAGGCGGCGAGCAGGGCGGCGACGTCGAGGGGCGGAGCGGCGGCGGCCGGCGCGGGGGGCGGGGGCGGTGTTTTATAGGAGGCCGGCGTGGCGGCGAGGGTGACGCGGGCGTCGGTGAGGTTATCGTTGATGAGGGAGAGGAGCTGTTGGGCGGCGCGGCGGATCTTGTGGAGATCGGGGCTGTAGGCTTCGCCGTGGCCGGCGTCGTCGATCTCGTCGATGAGCAGCTCGCTGTAGCCGAGGATCTGATTGATCGGCGTGCGGAGGTCGTGCCGAAGCTGGGCGAGCGGAGACGGAGCGGAAGACATACGGAGAGCGGGGCGGGGAGCAGGGAGCGAGGAGCCGGAACGCGGGGCGTTTATTGAAGGAAGGATGCGTTTCGCCAATCCCGTAACACGGGATTTCGAAAGGAAAAAGGCGCCTCGCGAGGTGCGGGGCGCCCGGATGGACAAGGGGACGGAGACAAGCGGCCGGCGCGGTCAGGAGGAGCGGGGTTTGTAGACCGTCTGCTTGAGGCCTTTCGCGAGGAGGGCGCGGAAGGTGGCGAGGTTTTTGACCGCGCCGAGGGCGATGAGCTGGCGGGCCATGTTGCCGACGGCGGTGCCTTCGAGCGCGAAGCTGACGACGGGGATGCCCGCGGCGTCGGCGGTGGCCTGGCAGAGAAGGCGGTTTTTCGAGCCGCCGCCGACGATGAGAATGCGTTTGAAGGCGCGGCCGCTCATGCGTTCGAAGGCGGCCTTGGCGTCGGCGTGGCCGCGGCCGAGCGAGTCGCAGATGAGGCGCGTGTAGCCGGCGAGGTTCTTCGGGAGGGCGAGGCGGCGTTTCTTCAACTGAGCGTCGATCGCGGCCTTCATCGATTTCGGGTTGGTGAAGGCGGGATCGGAGACGTCGAGCAGGGCGGCGGGCGCGGGGAGTTTTTCCGCGGCGGAGATGAGTTTGTCCCATTCGGCGTCGGTCTTCGGGCGGGAGGAAAAATCCTTGAGGGTGCCTTCGAGGAGCCAGAGGCCGATGACGTTGGTGAGGGGGCGGTAGCGGCCGTCGCCGATGCGCTCGTTGGCGACGCGGGTGGCGAGGGCCTCGGCGCCGAGGAGCGGTTTGTCGCTTTCGAAGCCGACGAGCGACCAGGTGCCGGAGCTGAGGAACAGATCGTCGCCGTCGGGCGAGGCGGGCATGGCGTCGTAGGCGCAGGCGGTGTCGTGGCCGGGGACGACGACGACCTGGGTCTTTTCGAGGCCGGGGAGATTTTTCACGCGGCCGAGTTTCGCGCCGGCGAGGACGGGCTTGGTGAACCACTGCGCGGGGATGCGGAAGTGGTCGAGCGCGGCGCGGGACCAGTCGGCGGAGTGGACGTCGAGGAGCTGGGTGGTGCTGGCGATGGTGAGCTCGTTCACCATTTTGCCCGAGAGGAGGAAGTTGAAGTAGTCGGGCAGGAAGAGGCAGCGCGTGGCGAGGTCGGTGATGGCGGGGCAGGACGCGACGTGTTCCTCGAGTTGGAGGGAGGAGTTGTAGAAGACGTTCGGGATGCCGGTGGCGGCGTAGATGCGTTCGAGGGCGGCGCGGGTGTTGCCGAGGCGTTTGAGACCGGGCTGCGTGCGCGCGTCGCGGTAGGCGTGGACCGGGAAAACGAGGCGGCCGGCGTCGTTGACCAGCGCGTAGTCGACGCCCCAGGTGTCGACGCCGACGGAGGCGAGCGAGGCGCCCTTCGGCAGGGCGGCGACGGCGGCGCGGAGGCCGGTCTGGATCTCGGTCCAGAGTCCGGTGATGTTCCAGTAGTCGTGCCGGCCGATGGATTGGAAGGCGTTGGGGAAGCGGTGCACCTCCTTGAGGGCGAGCTTCTGGTTTTTCCAAACGCCAAGAATGACACGGCCGCTGGTGGCGCCGAGATCGACGGCGGCGAGATAAACGGGGGAAGGCATGGCGAAAGAGAAGCGGGGTGGAAGCGGGGGAAGAGAGGAAAAAGGGCTAAGATCGAAATCTACCAAAATCTATCAAAAACAGCCATTTTCTTCCAAGATGGGGATTGCGAATGAGAGTGCCTTGATCGCACCGTCATTATCCTTCGTCCATTCTCCATGGCCCACGCCCAATCCGCCCTGATCACCCCGCCCGCGCGCCCCGTCGGCAAGCGCGTGCAACTGATGGCCACCTGTCTCTGCGACGCGTTCTACGACGACGTGGCGAAGGCGACGGTCGAGGTGCTCGAACATCTCGGCTGCACGGTGGAGTTCCCCGAGGGGCAGACCTGCTGCGGCCAACCGGCCTTCAACGGCGGCGACTGGGCGGCCTCGCGCCGGGTCGTGCGCCACGCGATGAACGTCTTCGGCGGCGACCTGCCGGTGATCGTGCCGAGTGGTTCCTGCGCCGCGATGATGTTCCACGGCGCGCCGCTGGAGTTCGAGAAGGAGCCGGATCTCCCCGCGGTCGAGGCGCTCGGCAAGCGCACCTGGGAGCTGATCGATTTCATCGTCAACGGCCTCGGCGTGACGTCGTGGCCCGGCCACTACAAGGCCAAGGTCGCCTTCCATCGCTCCTGCCACTCGCGCGGCACCTGCACCGGCCCGGCCGCGCTCACCTTGCTCTCCAGCATCCAGGGCATCGAGGTCGTGCCCTTCGGCGAAGGCGAACAATGCTGCGGCTTCGGCGGCACGTTCTCCGTGTCGTTCCCGAACGTCTCGAAGGGCATGGGCACGCTGAAACTCGAACACATCCGCGCCGCGCAGCCCGACGTCCTCGCCTCGATCGACATGAGCTGCATGATGCACCTCGGCGGCCTCGCCCAGAAGGAGGGCAAGCCGATCAAGACCCTGCACGTCGCGCAGATCCTCCGCGACGCCCTCAAAAACACCTGAGTCGCGCCGCGGCTCCGCTCCCGCACTGTCTTTTTCCCCTTTCCCCGCTCCCTGCTCCCAGCTCTCCGCTCCGATGGCCCTTCAGCAAATCGACCAGTTCGCCGCCAAGCTGCGCGCCGACACCCGCGCCGCCGTCTACGACGGTTCCAAAAAAGGCCACGAGAAGCGCACCGCCGTCCTCTTCGACCACTACCCCGATCCCGATCACCTCCGCCGGCTCGCGGGACAGATCAAGCAACACGTCGTCGAAAACCTCGACACGCTCCTGCCCGCCGCCGCCGCCGCCCTCGAACGCAACGGCGTGAAAGTCCACTGGGCCAACACCGCCGAGGAGGCCAACGCCGCCGTGCTCGCGATCATGCAGGCGCGCGGCGCGAAGAAGATGGTCAAGGCCAAGACCATGGTCTCCGAGGAGACGCACCTCGCCGACTTCCTCGACAAAAACGGCGTCGAGTGCGTCGAGACCGACCTCGGCGAGTTCATCGTCCAGATCGATGGCGACCACCCCTCGCACATCGTCAAACCGATCATCCACAAAAACCGTCGCGAGATCGCCACGTCGTTCGAGAAGCACGGACTCGGCGCCTACAACGACGACCCCGAGACGATCACGCGCCGCGCGCGCATTCACCTTCGCAAAAAATATCTCGAGGCCGACGTCGGCCTCACCGGCGCCAACTTCGTCACCGCCGACACCGGCCGCCTCGTCCTCGTGACCAACGAGGGCAACTCGCGCTTCTGCCTCGCCGCCACCAAGTGCCACATCGCGATGGTCGGCATTGAAAAACTCCTCCCGCGCGAGACCGACCTCGGACTTTTTCTCAACCTCCTCGCGCGCTCCGGCACCGGTCAGCAGCTCACCGTCTACACCGAGTTCATCTCCGGCCCGCGTTCGCCGCGGCAGCCCGATGGCCCCGAGGAGATGCACGTCATCTTCGTCGACAACGGCCGCACCAACGCCCTCGCCAGCGAGTGCCGCGACATCCTGCGCTGCATCCGCTGCGGCGCCTGCCTCAACGTCTGCCCCGTCTATCGCCAGGCTTCCGGCCACGCCTACCGCAGCGTCTATCCCGGCCCCGTCGGCGCCGTGCTCTCGCCGCTGCTCGCCGGCGAACGTTTCCCCGACCTCGCCGACCTCCCCAAGGCCTCCTCGCTCTGCGGTGCGTGCAACGAAGTCTGCCCGGTCAACATCCCCATCCCGGACCTGCTTCTCCGCCTGCGCAACCGCGGCAAAGAGGAGGGCGCGCCGAAGGCCTCCGCCGCCACGCCGCCGATGGGCGCCTGGTCCGTCCTCGCCTCGCAACCCGTCGCGTGGAAGACCTCGCTCGGCGCCGGCCACGCGCTCAACTACATCCCGAAGAGCCTCATTCCCGTGCCGCCGATGCAGACTTGGCTGCGCGATCGCACGCTCCCCGAATGGCGCGGCGGCGCCTTTCGAAAGTGGATGAAAGACCGCGCGAAAAAATAAACCTTTCTCCCGGTGTGGGCCGGACCGCCCGGTCTGGCTTTCCGGAATGCCCGACCAGCGGTCGGGCCTACAGCAACTCAAGCCCGCCTTCCGCCCTCCTTCCGATGTCCACCGCCCGCGACACCCTTCTCGCCCGAGTCAAAGCCGCCCTTGCGCCGCTGCCCGAGCGCGCTCCCTTGCCTGATTGGGACCGCGAACTCGTCGTCATGCGCGAAGCCCGCGGCGCGGTCGACGCCTGGACGCTCTTCGCCGAGCGCCTCAAGGGCGTGAACGGCACCCCGCTCACCTCCGCCGCCGAGCTCGTCGCGCTCCTCGCGAAGAACGACTGGAAACACGGCTACTGCGACCCCGAGTTCTGGGCCGCGCTTCGCCCCGCCTTCGACGCCGCGGGCGGCTTCACCGTCGAGACCGAGTTCGATCGTGCGCGCGTCGACGATTACCAATTCGGCATCACCGTCGCGATCGCCGCCGTGGCCGAGACCGGCACGCTCGTTTTCTCCGATCTCACGACTTCGCGCCGCCTCGCCGCGCTCGCGCCCTGGGCGCACGTCGCCGTGCTTCGCCGCGCCCAGATCCACCACGACGTGCCCTCCGCTATCGCCGCGCTGCCGAAGGATCCGAACGTCGTCTGGGCCACCGGTCCCTCCAAGACCGCCGACGTCGAGGGCATCCTCATCGAGGGCGTGCACGGCCCCGGCGTGCAGGTCGCGCTTTTGCTCGATTGACCGGAAGGGAGATTCCCGGACGACGCTTCCGCGACGTCCGCACAGCGCCGCGCTTGACCGCCGCTCGCGCCGCGGGCTTTCCTAGCCCTCAACCATGAGCGACCGCCCGGCCACGCCCTCCACCGTAAAATACAAGCGCATCGTCCTGAAACTCAGTGGCGAAGTGCTTCGCGGCAAAGGCACCGATCCCATCGATCCCCAGATTCTCGAGGACATCTGCAAGCAGGTGAAAGTCGTCCGCGACCTCGGCATCGAGGTCTGTGTCGTGATCGGCGGCGGCAACATCTTCCGCGGTCTCACCGGTTCGCAACGCGGCGTCGACCGCACCACCGGCGACTACATGGGCATGCTCGCCACCGTGATCAACTCGCTCGCGATCATGGATTGTCTCGAAAAGATGGGCGTGAGCTGCCGCGTGCAGTCCGCCATCCCGATGAACCAGGTGGCCGAGCCCTTCATCCTCCGCCGCGCCGTCCGCCATCTCGAGAAGGGCCGCGTCGTCATCTTCGCCGCCGGCACGGGCAACCCGTATTTTTCCACGGATACGACCGCCGCCCTCCGCGCCTCCGAGATCCGCGCCGACATCATCATGAAGGCCACCAAGGTCGACGGCATCTACAACAAGGACCCGAAAAAGCATCCTGACGCCGTCCGCTACGACAGCCTCACCTTCCTCGACGCCCTCAAGCAGCGCCTCAACGTCATGGACAGCACCGCCTTCTCGCTGTGCCTCGACAACAACATGCCCATCCTCGTGTTCGACCTGCACGCGCCCGACTCGATCACGAAGGCCGTCCACGGCGAACCCGTCGGCACGCTGGTGCATAGCTAATACCAATCGTTGAATGTATTCAGACTTTAACCACATCTGTCACAGATGGGCACAGATACCGAACCCACGCATCGTGCCCGGGTCTTATCTGTGCATATCTGTGTGATCTGCGGTCCAAATTTCTGATAAAATCCAATAATTAACAGCCGGCGGTATAACGCGCTTCATCGGCGTCTCCTTCCGCCGTTATCGCTTTAGCCGCTCCTTCGGGGCGGCTTTTTTGCGCATACGGTGGGCTTCATTCGCGTTTCCGCCTCCGAGCGCGCTCTCGACAAACTTGCCCGGTCCGGCGGATAGTGCCCCTTTTCTCAACCTCATCTTTCTCAGCGCCATGTCCTCTCCCTTCCTCTCCGACGCCCAGGCCCGCATGAAAAAAGCCGTGGACCACACCCTCCACGAGTTCGCCAACATCCACACCGGCAAGGCTTCGCCCACCATGGTCGAGAGCGTGATGGTCGAGTCCTACGGCTCGATGATGCGCATCAAGGATTGCGCCGCCATCAGCACGCCCGACCCCCGCCAGATCGTCATCCAGCCCTGGGACAAGGGCGCGCTCCAGGCGATCGTGAAGGGCATCCAGATCGCCAACATCGGTCTCAATCCCCGCATCGACGGCAACGTCGTCCGCATCGGCCTACCCGAGATGAGCCGGGAGCGCCGCCAGGAGTTCGTGAAGATCGCCCAGCGCCTCGCCGAGGAAGGCCGCGTCAACATCCGCAACGTCCGCCGCGACGTGCTCGAATCCGTGAAAAAGGCCAAGCTGCCCGAGGACGAGGCCAAGCGCGTGGAAAAGGACGTCCAGAACGCGACCGACAAGGCCATCGCCGAGATCAACGCCCACCTCGCGGCGAAGGAGAAGGACCTCCTCACCGTCGGCTGAGCGCCGTTCCGGCGCGGTCGCGGGCCCGAGGGGCCGGAAGTCGAGAATCACAACACCCCCGACTGCGCGGCCCGGCCGCGCCGCGCCCCCGAGATCCGGGACATTCGTTTTTTGGCCATGTCCGCCGCCCTTCCCAAACGCGTCGTCGTCAAGCTCGGCACCGGCGTGCTCACGCACGGTATCGGTCAATTGGATACGGAGCGCATCGCCTCCCTCGCCGCCGGGATCGCCTTCCTGCGCGCCCGCGGCGTCGAGGTGCTCATCGTCTCCTCCGGGGCCGTCGGGCTCGGCATGGGCCGCCTCGGCCTGAAGCGGAAGCCCGCCGACGTCTCCAGGAAGCAGGCCTGCGCCGCCATCGGCCAGTCCTTGCTCATGCAGACCTGGCAGCGCGCCTTCGATCCCCACGGCACGACGGTCGCGCAGGTCCTGCTGACCCACGAGGATCTGCGCTCCCGGCACCGGCATCTCGGCGTGAAGGCCTGCCTCGAGGCGCTGATCGACTACGACGTCGTTCCCGTGATCAACGAGAACGACACGGTGAGCGCGACCGAGATCAAGTTCGGCGACAACGACACGCTGTCCGCGATGGTCGCCGGCCTGGTCGGCGCGCAGCATCTCGTCATCCTCTCCACCGCGCCCGGCCTCGTGGACATGAAGGGATCCGGCAAGATCATCCCGGTGGTCGAGAAGATCACGCCCGAGATCGAGGCGATGGCCGGCGGCACCACCGACATCACCGCCACCGGCGGCATGATATCCAAAATCTCCGCCGCGAAGGTCGCCCTCCGGGCCGGCTGCGGCGTCTTCATCGCCAGCGGCGCCGAGCCCGACATCCTCGGGCGTCTTTTCTCCGGCGACAATCCCGGCACCTTTTTCGTGCCCGCCGGCGAACCGCTCGAATCCCGCAAACGCTGGATCGCGTTCTACCAGCGCCCGGCCGGCGCCATCACGGTCAACGCCAACGCCGTGCCCGCGCTGCGCGAGCAAGGGCGCAGTCTGCTCGCCATCGGCATCACCGGGGTGCGCGGACGCTTCGCCGCCGGCGACGTGGTCAACATCCTCGGCCCCGACGACACCGTGCTCGCGCGAGGCGAGGCGGCTTTTGACGACACGGAGGTGCGCGCGATGGCCGGCAAATCGACCGACGAACTGCGTCCGCTGTTTCCCGGTCGCAAACGGCTCGAGGTCGTGCACCGCGACGACCTCGTGGTGCTGTAGGCCGCGGCAGGCGACGACCGGCGGTCGTCGATGTTCAGCGGTCCTGTTCCCACGCCCGCGCCTGCGCGGTGATGGCGCGCAGACGTTGGCCGATGGCCTCGGCGATCGTGATCATCTCCTCCGCCTCGGCGGGAGGAAGATGGGCGCGGCAATGACGATGCCAGAGCCCGAGCCAGGCCTGAAAATGGGGCTCCTCGAGTTTCAGGGTAATGTGACGCGCCGCCATGCCGCCGCCGTAGAGCGCGGGGCCGCCGGTCAGTCCGGACCAGAACCCGGCGATTTTTTCGAGATGCGCCGGCCAGTCGTCGATGCGCGCGTTGAAGATCGGACCGATCTCCCGGTGCTGACGCACATCGGCGTAGAAGCGGCGGAGCAGGAGGTCGAGGCCGTCGCGGCCGCCGATGCGTTCGTAAAGCGTGGGAGCGTTCATGGGGCGAAAAGGGAGGCAGACCAAGCTGTGCGATTGAGCGTGCGGGGCAAGCGGGCGAGGGCGGACGGGGAGGCGCGAGGGGCACGCCGTTGCCGCGCGTTTGCTTTGTCCCGTCCGTCGCCTCGCCGGAAGGCGTCCTACGGCCGGGCGGACGGCGACTTCGACGGCACGGCCTCGCAGGTGAGGCGGAGATGTTGGTCGATCTGCCGACGCGCGCACGCGGGGCAGATGCCGTGGGAGGTGCCGGTTTGGAAGCGGGCGTCGAAGTAGTCCTCCATCGTGCGCCATTCGCCGTCGTCATCAACCTTGCGGCACCAGCTGCAGATGCGCAGGTAGCGCTCCAGCTCGTGCAGGCGCTTGAGCAGACGCGAGGTGGAGAGATGCACGATCAACCAGATGGAGAGGAGCACGGAGCTGCGAAGAGCGACGCGCGGCCACATCGCGTCGTTCGAGTCGCCGAAGACCCGATGGGGAAGATGCAGCAGCTCGGCGATCCACATCACTCCGAGCAGCAGGACGAACCCCAAGGTCTGGCCTCGGAGGATGGACTTGGCGCTGGAGGAGCGGCGGCGCGGCACACGCCGATGCATACCCGCGCCTTATGCGCGGCAAGGGATTTTCCCGGCGCGGATTTTCGCAGGGAATATGCTAAACCGGTAAACCGACGGCTCGCTTGTCCTTCCGCGTTTCGGCGCGGAAATCGCGCCATGAAATTGTTTATTCGTCGTCTGCGAAGGTGGTGCCGGGTGCCGTTGGCGGCGTGTGTTTTCGCCGCCTCGATCTGCGCGCGGGCGGAGACGTTCACGCTCGTGGTGTTGCCCGACACCCAGATCGCGGTGCGCGCGAGACCCGAGCTGACACGCAGCCAGATGGATTGGATCGTGAGGAACCGGGTCGGGAAAAACATCCCGTTCGTGCTGCACGTCGGCGACGTGGTGGATTGGGACACGCCGGAACTGGAGCAGTGGGAGACGGCCAGCGAATGCTTCGCGCGGCTCGACGCGGCCGGCGTGCCTTACGCGATCGCGGTGGGCAACCACGACACGGCCGCGGTGGGACCCGGCGGGAGCGCAGCCCCGGGAGACACGCGGGCGAACCTGCGCGTGACGGAGAGTTTCAACCGTTTTTTCCCGGTGAAGCGTTTCCGCGCCCAGACGGGGCGGATGGAGGAAGGCAAAAGCGACAACGCCTGTTACGCATTCCGCGCGGGCGGACTCGATTGGCTGGTGGTTGCGCTGGAGTTGTGGGCGCGACCGGAGTCCATCGCATGGGCCAACCGTGTCGTGGCCGGACATCCGAGGCACAACGTGATCGTCCTCACGCATTCGCATCTGAACTCGCGCGGCGAGATCGAGGCGCGCAACGGCGGCTACGGCGACCGGAGCCCGCGCCATGTTTTCGACCATTTCATCGCGAAACACGCGAATGTGCGGCTGGTCTTCAGCGGCCACGTCGGCGGCTCGGCGTGGCGGGAGGACCGGGGAGAACAGGGCAACCGGATCGTGCAGATACTCCAGTGTTACCAAACCCGCGACGCGGGCGGCGGCTATCTCCGCCTGCTCGAAATCGACCCGAAGGTCGGGACGATTTCGGCGAGCATGTATTCGCCGTTTCACGACAAGACTCTGGAGGACGGGTCGGGTTTCCGGATCGAGGGCGTGGAGTTCGCGGGCCCGGCGAGGTGAGCGTTCGCGGGGCTCTTAGGCCGGACGTCGCAAACAGGCCGTTTGGCGACGACCTGCGCCGCCGCGGACGGCCACGCCTCGATCCGGTGACGGCGGGAGTTCTCACACCAGCACCTCTTCGAGAATGCTCGGCGAGAACGCCGCTTCGCGCGCGCGTTTGAGGCGGTAGCCCAGAGGGGTGTCGCCCGTGACGCGCCTGAAGGTGCGGCAGAATTGCGAGGCCGAGGAGAAGCCGGCCGCGCGCGCGATCGCGGCGACGGTCATGCTCGATCCCGCGAGCTGCGCCCGGGCGCGTTCGAGCCGGAGGTGCTCGATGTAGCCGAAGACCGTCATCCCCGTTTCCTTGCGGAAAAGGCGGGCGAGGTGCTCCGCGCTGAGGTTCGCGTGTCGCGCCACCTTTTCCAGGGTCAGGGCTTCGGTGTGATGCTCGAGGAGGAAGTGTTTCACCTGCTCGACCTGCCAGGCGGCGCGGCTCATGGCCTGCGCCGGCGGCGGAGCGTCGGTGGCCTCGCGTCGCGCGATTTCGCTGATCAAAAGCAGCGTGTGCGCCGCCGCCCGGAGGTGATGACCGGTTTCGCGTTCCTCGGCCTCTCGCCGAAGCGCGTTGATCGATTCGGCCACGGCGGGGGTGAGCACTCCGCGGCGCAGTTGCACGCTGCCGAAATGCACGCGGACAAAGTCGTCGGGAGAGTCGTCGGGTTGGACGCCCGCCACCGGCACCGCCCGCGCGAGGTTTTCGTCATACGCGAACACGCCGCGCCGGAAAATCACCAGCAGCACCCGCATGCGCATCTCCCGGCGCGACAGGGCGGGCACGTAGGCCTGCCGGCAGGTTCCCGGCACCACCAGGGCGTCGCCGGGGAGCATCTCGCCGATCTCGGTGTGGTTGATGAAGGCCCGCACCTGACCCTCCAGCAGGAGCACGATCTTCGGCTGGTCGTTGCCGGTCAGCAACCGGCGGCCGCGCGGAATGATCATCACGCGTTCGAGCACGCGCTCGAGCACGCCGCCCAGTTTCTCGATGTGGAAAATGCTCCGGCCCATGCCGAGGATGGGAGGGCTGATATCAATTCAAGACAATCCATATCAGCCCATGCTGATGACGCGGAGGAAATGCTCCTGTAAGCTGCGGACATGACGACTTCCCCCGCCGAATCCCCGGCCGCCGCCGGCCTTTCCCTCATCGACGCCGATGTGCACAACGGCCTCGCCAATCCGAAGGAGTTGTTGCCCTACCTTCCGCGCTATTTCGCGGAGGAGGTGAAGCGGCACGGACTCGCGATCCCGGGCGCGGGTTACTCGTCCTCGGTCGGCGTGCTCCGTCAGGACGCGAAACCGGTGGACGAGGACTGCGGTCCGGGCGCGTCGCCCGCCTTCATGATGAAGGACCATCTGGATCGCTACGGCGTGGACTACGCGATCCTCACCGGCTCGGGCATGTTGTCGCTCTCGCTCCACTACGATCCCGACTACGGCAACGCGCTTTCCTCCGCGATCAACGAGTGGATGGTCGCCAAGTGGCTCGCGTTTTCCCCTCGCTTCCGCGGTTCGATCATCATCAACCACTCCGATCCGCTCTATGCCGCGAAGGAGATCCGGAAGTGGGCCGGTCATAAACAGATCTCGCAGGTCCTCATGGCCAGCGGCACCAACCGTCTTTTCGGACAGCGCTTTTTCCATCCGATCTACGAGGCAGCCGCCGAGGCGGGGCTGCCCGTCGCGATCCATCCCGGCAGCGAGGGCGCGGGCCTCGCGCCGAACGTCACGCCGGCCGGCCGGCCCACCCGCTACATGGAGTGGCACAATATTCTTCCGATAAACTACATGGCCAACATCAACTCGCTCGTCTGCGAGGGGGTGTTCGTGAAGTTCCCCGACCTGAAGTTCGTCGCCATCGAGGGAGGCATCGCCTGGTTGCCGCACCTGATGTGGCGCATGGACAAGAACTACAAGGCCCTGCGCTCGCAGACGCCGTGGCTCACCGAGCTGCCCAGTCACTACATCCGCAAACACATCCGCGTGACGACCCAGCCGATCGAGGAGCCGGAGAACCCGCGGCATCTGATCCAGATCTTCGAGATGATCGGAGCGCCGGAGATGATTCTGTTTTCCAGCGATTATCCGCACTGGGATTTCGACAACCCGAAGATGGCCCTGCCGCCCATGGACAAGGAGTGGAAGGAGCGCATCCTGTGGCGCAACGCCGCCGAGCTCTACAACCTCAAGTCCCCCGCGGTCTGACGCGTCGCCATCGTCCCGCGCATCCCCTCGGCCCATTTCCCGCCATGCCTCTGCACCCCGTCTGTCCCGTCTCCGAGCTTCGGCCCGGAGAGCGGAAACTCGTCACCATCGGTCGCGTCGAGATCGGCGTCTTCAACGTCGACGGAACATTCCACGCCTACCGCAACGTCTGTCCCCACGCCGGCGCGCCGGTGTGCGTGGGCAGGATAGGCGGCACCACGCTTCCGTCTCCGGTTTATGAATACAATTACGGCCGCGAGGGCCGCGTGATCCGGTGCCCGTGGCATGGCTGGGAGTTCGATCTGGAGACGGGCGAGCATCTCGTGGATCCCGCGACGCGCCTGAAGAAGATCCCGGTCGAGGTGGCGCCCGACGGCGCGTCGCCGGGCTGCGGGCACGCCTCCGAGAACCTCGACAAGTTCCCCGTCGAGATTCAGGAGGGAGTCCTTCACGTCCGCCTGCCCGGCTGACGCCCCCCGTCATGTCCGAACTTCGCGCCCCCTTTGGCTGGCCCATGCTCCGCATCGAGCCGGGCGAATCGCTCCGCATCAACCCCGCCGCGCCGGCGACGCCCGCGCCCGCGGGCGGCTGGTTGCGCGTCACCGTCTCGGTGGACGATCGGGAGGAGAAGCTGCTCTCCGTCCGGCTGCCGTCCTCCGCCCGGGAGCTCGGCGTGATGGATCTGCGGTTCGCGCATTCGCTCGAACCGTTTCACCTGGCGCTTTCGGCGGACGATTACGCGGAGGCCGCGCGCGACGGGATCGTGCTCACGCTCACGAAAGCGACCTGCGCCCTCCAGTTGCTCGCGTCCGATCTGCCTCCCGACGCCGCGCCGCTGGCGCCGGTTCTCGTGCCGGAGGTCGAAACGGATCGCCTCGCCGCCTTTTCCGATCGTCTCGCGTCGCGCGCTTCGGTGCAGGCCTTCGGCTGGATGGAGGGCTGCGTGCTCGACGCGTTGCACGATCTGCATGTCGCGACCGGGGAACCGCGCTGGCGAGCCGCGCTCGACGCGCATTTCGCCCTCTTTGTCACGCCCGACCATCGTCTCGTTTACGAAGATCCGCGCGGTCGTCCGTCCGACGGCGTCATCTACGGCATCGAAGGCGCCTTGCCCTTCGCGCAGCTGGCCAAGATCGCGCCGACGGAGCATCCGTTGCTCGGGCTCGCGCTTCGTTTCTTCCGCGAAAAGCTCGCGCCCGACGGCGGATTCGCCGTGCCGGAGTCGATCACCGCGGAAGGCAGCTACACCATCGCCTATCCCCTGGCCGTGCTGGCGCAGACCCGCCGCGATCGGGAGCTCGCGCGACTTTCCGCGAACGTGCTTCGCGTGCGACGCGAAAGCCTGCGGCGCCCCGACGGGCTGTGGTTGAGACATCACGTGGACGACACCCGCACCTTCCGCTCGTGGGCGCGGGGAGTCGCCTGGTATCTGCTCGGGCTCGTCCGCTCGATCGAACATCTCGGCGATCTGGCGGACGTGGCCGATCTCAAGGCCGAGTTCGCCGACGCGGCGACCTGGGCGCTGGAGCATCAGCGCGCCGACGGGCTCTGGGGGTGTTACCTCGACGACGACGCCACGCCGCCGGACACCTCGGGTTCGGCCGGCATCGCGGCGGCTTTCGCGCGAGGCGTGCGCGCCGGCCTGTTGCCGCGGGAGGTGTTCGTTCCCGCCTCGATTCGCTGCCGCGATGCCCTGTCCGCGCACCTCACCCCGGACGGGTTTCTCGGCGGAGCCGCGCAGAGCAACCGGGGCGGCGAGGCGCTGCAGCGCGCGCCCTACCGTGTGCTCTCTCCGATGGCGATGGGTCTGATGGGGCAGCTCGTGGCCGCGCTGAATCTCGTTTCACACGGGGACGCTTTTTCTTCTCCGGACGCCGATTCTTGAGTGGGCCGGTCATGAAGGCCCAGTCGTCCGTCGTCACGCCGCGTCTTTTCTTCATCGGAGACAGCATCTCGGTCCACTACGGGCCGTATTTGGAGAAACGCGTGGAGGGCGTTTATCGTTACGATCGAAAACGGGATTCGGCCAACGCGCCGAAGGCGACGAACAACCTCGACGTGCCCACCGGGGCCAACGGCGGCGACTCCGACCGGGTGCTCCTTTATCTGCGCCATCGTCGCGCGAAGCATCCGATCGAGGCGGACGTGCTCGTGGTCAATTGCGGCCTGCACGACATCAAGGTGGACCCGTCGAGCGGAGCGATCCAGGTGCCGCTCGAGCGTTACGAGGCGAACCTGCGCGCCATCGTGGCGGAGGGCCGGGCGATGGCGCCGCGCTTTATCTGGATCAACACCACGCCGGTCATCGACGAGGTTCACAATCGCGACGGGTTGGGCTTTCGCCGCTTCGCCCGCGACGTGGCGGCGGTGAACGCGGTGGCGGAGAAGGTCATGGGGGAGGAGGGCGTGCCGATCATCGACCTGCACGGATTTTCGTCACGCCACGTGCCGGAGGGCTTCGTCGATCACGTGCACTACACCGAGGACGTGCGCGAGAAGCAGGCGGAGTTTCTTTTCGGCGAACTGCGACGTCTCCTCGCCTGATCCCCGGGCGGGGCGGCGGGCACGGGGCCGCTCGGCCGGCGGCTCCGGATTCGGGAAGCCAGCCGGAGAAAAAGCGGGCGAAGCGCGGGCGGAAGCATCCCTTCGGATCGAAGGAGGCGATCACGCCGGCGGCGCGACCGACGATGAAGCGCCCGGGCACGGGCCGAAATCACGCGTGGCGGGCGGCGCGGGTTGTCCCATCACGTAGTGTTCGCGGTCGTCGATGCGTTCGCGCGCGATCGTCAGCGGGCCGAGGGACTGGACGGGGTGGGGACGGGAAGCGGGATCGACGGCCGTAGTGTGTTGGAGGATACCGTTGAGAAAGAGGATGCCGTCCCTCATCTCCAGCCGGTCGCCCGGGAGGCCGACGACGCGTTTGACGAGACGGGTGTCGTCGACCGGTGCTAAACAGACGGCGATGTCGCCGCGTTGCGGTTGGCCCCATTCGGCGAGCCGGATCGAGGTGAAGGGGACACGGAGGGTGTAGGCGCTCTTGTTCACCAGCACGAGGTCGCCGACGAGGATGGTGGGCTGCATCGATCCGGTGGGAACCCAGTTCCAGCCGACGACGGCGGAGCGGGCTGACGATGGCGAAGAAGATCGCGAGCAGGCCGAGCCAGGTGCGGGAGAACACGCGCAGGGCGGCGCGGGGCGATTCACGGGCGGGCGAACGGCGACCGTGATCACGTGTTTCGGCGTGCGGCAGGCGGACGGTCCGGACTGTGTGATCGCCTATGTGCGATCGTTGAAGGAGCTCGATCGCAGGCAGGCCGGCGACGCGGACGGAGTTTCTGCGCAAAGTGGCGGAGTGGGAACGGGATCCCGGCCGGTTGCCGTCGTCCTCACGCTGAGGGGGAGCCGCTTTCCTCGGGAGCTTGTTCGGGGCCGCCGATTGGGCGCGGATTGTTCGATGTTCGTCGAGGGGCAGGTGCTTCTTGTTCCGGAACACGGGGCGATTTTTCATCGGTCACGATGTTTCCAATCTGTTCCAGCCCCCGGTGGTTCCGTGGTCGCCGTCCCTTTGCGCGGAGGTGTCCGCGATGAATCAGGAATTGTGGATCGTTCTCGCGGTGCTCGGTGCCTGCATGGCGATGTTCGCATGGGGCAAACCGCGCATGGATGTGGTGGCCCTGCTGGTCATCGTGGCATTGACCCTCGCCGGCGTGTTGAAGGCGAACGAGGCGCTCGCGGGCTTCTCCGATCCGAGCGTGGTGTTGATCGCGGCCCTCTTCGTGATCGGCGAAGCGCTGGTGCGCACGGGCATCGCGTTTCGTCTGGGCGACTGGCTGGTGGGCAAGGCGGGGAGGAGCGAGGGGCGGCTGATCGCGTGGTTGATGGTCGCGGTGGCCCTGCTCGGCTCGGTGATGAGCTCGACCGGCGTGGTCGCGATCTTCATCCCGGTGTCGATGAGCATCGCGGCGCGGACGGGGATCGCGCCCTCGCGGTTGATGATGCCGCTGAGCGTGGCGGGGCTGGTGAGCGGCATGATGACGCTTGTGGCGACGCCGCCCAACCTGATCGTGGACAGCGCGTTCAAGCGCGAGGGACTGCCGGGATTCTCGTTTTTCAGCTTCACGCCGATGGGCATGGTCGTGCTTCTGATGTCGGTGGGCTACATGCTCGTCGCCCGCCGCTGGCTCGGGGGACGAACGGAGGCGGGGGTGGCGAATGGCGAGAGCGCCGCGGATGGGCGTCGCACCTTCGGGCACTTCGTCGCGGACTACCGGCTCGAGGGGCGCGCGTATCGTCTGCGAGTCGCGCCCGGTTCGCCGATCGCGGGGCGGGCGTTGCAGGATCTGAAGCTGCGGCGTGAATACCACGCGAACGTGGTCGCGGTGGAGCGTCAGGGGCGCTTCCAGTCCGAGCTGCTTGCGCCGATCGCCACGCTGGAGCTCCGCGTCGGCGACGTGTTGCTGGTGGACGCACAGGCGGACAGCGAAGCCATCGGGGAGATGCGCACCCGGGCCGGAGTCGAAATGCTGCCGCTGCAGGGCGGCTATTTCGCGGATCAATCGCGCGCGGTGGGCATGGCCGAGGTGACCCTGCTGCCCGATTCGCGGCTGATCGGGAAGACCGTGCTCGAGGCGGGCTTTCGCAGCCACCACGGACTGAACGTCGTGGGCTTGAAGCGCGGACGCTCCGCCTTCGAAGGACGTTTCCTCGATGAGAAACTGGCCTTCGGCGACACGCTGTTGGTGGTCGGTCCGTGGAAGGCGATCCGGCGGCTTCAGTCGCAGACGCAGGATTTCGTCGTGCTGAACTTGCCGGTCGAGGCGGACGAGGTCGCGCCGGCGATGGACCGGGCGCCGCATGCGCTCGCCTGTCTCGCGGTGATGGTCGTGCTGATGGTGACGGGCTGGGTGCCCAACGTGATCGCGGCGCTCATCGCGTGCCTGCTCATGGGCGCGACGCGCTGCATCGACATGCGCTCGGCCTACAAATCGATCCACTGGCAGAGCCTCGTGTTGATCGCGGGCATGCTGCCCTTCGCGTTGTCGCTCGAACGCACGGGCGGCATCGAGCTCGCGGTCGGCGCGCTCATGGACCTCTGCGGCGGCGCGAGCCCGCGGGTGCTGTTGGCGGGCTTGTTCACGCTGACGGCCGTGACGGGGCTGTTCATCTCCAACACGGCGACGGCGGTGTTGATGGCGCCGATCGCGGTGAGCCTCGCGACGCACCTCGGGGTGTCGCCGCGGCCCTTCGCGATGACGGTGGCGTTGGCCGCGTCGGCCGCGTTCATGACGCCGGTCTCTTCGCCGGTGAACACGCTTGTGCTCGGTCCGGGCGGCTACCGGTTTGGCGATTTCGTGAAGATCGGCGTGCCCTTCACGATCCTCGTGATGATCGCCTCGGTGCTCCTCGTGCCGGTGTTGTTTCCGTTGTAAGCGTATCCGGAATGTGGATGCGCGGGGATTGCGCCTCAATCGACCACCGTCTGCCTCGCTTGGGCGACGTGGCCGGAGAGGGCGGACGAGAAGGTGCCGCGTGGCGGGCCCGGCTTCCGACGGGCTTATCCCACGTCGGAGGCTCCGGGGCGGCAAAAAGCCCGACGGCCGGGTTGGGCGCGTCGGGCTTTTGTGGATGATGCGTGGTGGCGAAACGACTCCGTCGTTCCGCTACACTCGGAGGCCGCTCAGACGAGGAGCAGGGCGGGGGACTCGATGAGCTGCTTGAGCGCGCCGAGGAACTGGGCGCCGACGGCGCCGTCGACCACGCGGTGGTCGCAGCTCAGGGTGAGCGTCATGGTGGTGCCGACGACGATCTGGCCGTTCTTCACGACGGGCTTCTGCACCGAGGTGCCGACGCCGAGAATGGCGGCGTTGGGCGGGTTGATGATGGGGAGGAACTTCGGGATGCCCATCATGCCGAGGTTGGACACGCAGAAGGTGCCGCCGGTGAACTGCTCGGGCTTGAGCTTCTTGTCCTTCGCCAGCTTGCCGAGGGACTTGGCCTCCTTGCTGATTTCGAAGACGGACTTCTCGTGCGCGTCGCGGATGACGGGCGTGATGAGGCCGTCGGGCAGCGCGACCGCGAAGGAGACGTGGGCGGCGCCGAAGTAGCGGATCTGGTTGCCTTCCCAGGATGCGTTGACGTCGGGCACGCGGCGGAGGGCCTCGGCGCTGGCCTTGAGGATGAGGTCGTTGACCGAGAGTTTGACGCCCTGCTTTTCGAGGCCGGCGTTGAGCTGGGCGCGGAGCGCGGCGAGCGGCTCGGCGTCGACCTCGATCTCGAGGTAGAAGTGCGGGTTGGTCTGCTTCGACTCGACGAGGCGCTTGGCGATGACGCCGCGCATGGTGGAGACGGCGACGGCGCGCTCTTCCTGGATCGGGCCCTTGAAGAAACCGCCGCCCGAGGGGAGGGCGCCGCCGGCGGCGGGCTTGGAGCCGATCTTGGCGGTGCCGGCCTTTTCGGCGGCGAGGACGTCGGCGCGCACGATGCGTCCGCCGGGGCCGGTGCCCTTGATGAGGGCGGGATCGAGGCCCTTCTCGGCGGCGAGCTTGCGGGCGAGGGGGGAAATCTTGATGCGTTCGCCGGCGGCGCGGACGGGCGCGGCGGGGGCGGCGGCGGGAGCCGGCGTGGGAGTCGGGGCCGGGGCCGGGGCGGCGGTCTCGGCGGGTTTGGCGGTGGTGGAGGGGGGCGGTGTCTGGGCGGGGGCCTCGGCCTTCTTTTCCTCGGCCTTGGGCGCGGCGGCGGGGGCCGGGGCTTCGGGGGCGGTCTCGCCGGCGGCGCCGACGGCGCAGAGCGGGGCGCCGATCTCGACCTGGCTACCGGCGGGCGCGTAGAGCTTGAGAATCACACCGTCCGCGAAGGACTCGAACTCCATCGTGGCCTTGTCGGTTTCGATTTCGGCGAGGAGGTCGCCGAATTTCACGGCGTCGCCTTCTTTTTTGAGCCATTTGACCAGCGTGCCCACCGTCATGGTGTCGCTGAGTTTCGGCATGGTGATGACTTGTGCCATAAGAGCAGGGAGATGGGAGCTAGGAGGGCGGAGAGGCGGAGGACGAAATGCCCGACCGGGGCGGTCGGGCCTGCAAGGATCAGCGGAGGACTTTGAGCACGCCGGCGATGACGCGTTCGGGGTTCGGGAGCTGGAAGTTTTTCTCGACGGGGGGCGAGTAGATGGCGGGGGCGTCGACGGTGCCGACGCGGAGGACGGGGGCGTCGAGTTCGTCGAAGGCCTCCTCCTGGATGGTGGCGGCGAGATGGCTGCCGACGGAGCAGAAGGGGCGTTGTTCCTCGACGATGAGGACGCGGTTCGTCTTGGCGACGGACTTGAGGACGGTGTCGACGTCGAGCGGGCGGATGGTGCGGAGGTCGATGACCTCGATGTCGATGCCCTTGTCGGCCTTGAGCTTTTCGGCGGCGGCGAGGGAGTGGAGGACGCTGCGGCCGTAGGTGACGATGGTGAGGTCCTTGCCTTCGCGGGCGACGTTGGCGCGGCCGAAGGGGAGGAGGACCTCGCCGTCCGGGACTTCGCCGGGGACGCCGTAGAGGAGGGTGTTTTCGAGGAACATCACCGGGTCGTTGTCGCGGATGGCGGTCTTCATGAGCGCCTTCGCGTCGGCGGCGTTGGAGGGCACGACGACCTTGAGGCCCGGGTGGTGGGCGAGGACGTTTTCCGGCGTGTGGGAGTGGGTGGCGCCGACGTTGGTGCCGCCGTTGGCGGGGCCGCGGATGACGATCGGGCAGGCGATCTGGCCGCCGGACATGTAGCGGACGTTGGCGGCGTTGTTCACGATCTGGTCGAAGGCGACGGAGTAGAAGGACCAGAACATGAGCTCCATCACGGGGCGGATGCCGAGCATGGCGGCGCCGATGCCCATGCCGATGAAGCCGGCCTCGGAGATGGGGGTGTCGACGATGCGCTTGGGGCCATACTTTTCGAGCATGCCCTCGGTGACTTTGTAGGCGCCGTTGAACTGGGCGACTTCCTCGCCCATGATGACGACGTTTTCGTCGCGTTCGATTTCCTCGGAGAGGGCGGCGCGGATGGCTTCGCGGTAGGTGAGAGTGGCCATTGTGTCTGAAAAGGAGGACGGAGGTCGGATGCCGGAGGTGCTGCGGGTTATTCGACGCTGTTGAAGAAGATGCGGCCTTCGCTGGTGCGCTGGGGCTGGTCGGTCTCCCAATAGACGTCCTTCTGGATGTCCTCGGCGGTGGGGAAGGGGGAGGCTTCGGCGAACTCCACGCAGCGTTCGGCCTCGGCGCGGGCCTCGGCGTCGATCTGCTCGATGAGCTCCTTGGTGAGGACCTTCTCGTGGAGGAGCTGGCTTTGGAAGAGCTGGATGGGATCCTTGGTGTTGCGGTAGTCCTCGATTTCCTTGCGGTCGCGGTAGGTCTTGTCGGGGTCGGCGACGGAGTGGCCGCGATAGCGGTAGGTGTCGATCTCGACGACGGCGGGCTTGGACTCTTCGCGGGCGCGCTTGAGGGCCTCGTCGAGGGTGGCGCGGACCTCGTAGATGTCGTGGCCGCCGCACTGATACCACTTCATGTCGTAGGCCTCGGCGCGCTTGCCGAGCTGGCCGGCGGAGGAGCGCTCCTGGGAGGTGCCCATGGAGTAGCGGTTGTTCTCGATGACGAAAAGGACGGGGAGGTCCCAGAGGGAGGCGAGGTTGTAGGATTCGTGGACGGCGCCCTGGTTGACCGCGCCGTCGCCCATGAAGGCCATGGCGGCGCCTTTGAGACCCTTGTATTTGATGGCGTAGGCGAGTCCGGCGCCGAGCGGGATCTGGCCGCCGACGATGCCGTGGCCGCCCCAGTAGTTGTGCTCGGGGGAGAAGTAGTGCATGGAGCCGCCCTTGCCCTTGGAGCAGCCGGTGACCTTGCCGTAGAGCTCGGCCATGAGGGGCTTGGTGTCCATGCCGACGGCGATGGCGTGGCCGTGGTCGCGGTAGGCGGTGATGACATGGTCGTCCTTGCCCATGAGGGAGCAGGCGCCGACGGCGACGGCCTCCTGGCCGATGTAAAGGTGGAGGAAGCCGCCGATCTTGCCCTGGTTGTAGACCGGGAGGCAGCGCTCCTCGAAGCGGCGGATGCGCACCATTTTGCGGTAGAGCTCGATCTTTTGTTCGGCGGAGAGCGCGGCGTTGGCCGGGGCCTTGGCGTGCGGGCTGGGGATCGCGACGGAGGGCGATGTGACGCAGGAGGAGGCGGCGGCGGGTGCGGAGGTCTGCTTGCTCACGAGGATGGCGTGGTTGAAAAGGGAAAAACGTCGCAGTGTTTGCCCGGGGGGTGGGAAATCAAGTGCGTTCGAGGCGCGGGATCGCCATCAGGTGCGCGACATAAGCGCAAGCCGGGGCCGACGGGGGCGCGAGTTGAGGCGAACTTATCCCGCCGATGGTTTGCGGATGGCGGTTTGGAAAGGGCGCCGGGCGGCGCGCGACGGCCTCAGGCGGCGGGCGCGTCCTGGGTCGGGGTCACCTGCTCGATCACGACCTCGAGGGGCTTGCCCGGGGCGCAATCGGCGCGAAGGGCGACGAAGTGGTGGCGATGCCGGTCGTAGATTTGCCAAAGCGCGGTGCGATCGGTCTCGGGAAGCGGGAGGCGGTCGATTTCGGCGCGGGAGTAGAAGCCGAAACGGCCCTCGGCCATCGCGGCCGGCAAGGTGTCGAGGGGCTTGGTGCAGCGGAAAAGAAAGAGCAGCCAGTGCGAGGCGCCCTCGTAGGCTTTTTCCGCGATCATGGCGAAGAGGTGGAGGTCGGCGACGGAGATGACGTGACCGGTTTCCTCGCGCGTCTCGCGGACGGCGCATTCGAAGGGGGATTCGCCGGTGGCGGTCTCGAGTTTGCCGCCGATGGGGGACCAGGTGCCGAGATTGGGGGCCTTGGCGCGCAGAAGGAGGAGTTGTTCGCCGCGGGAGTTTTCGATGAAGACGAGCACGGCGATCTTGTAACCCAGGGGCGTGGGCGCGGAGGCGGGGACGGGCTGGGCGGCGGCGGACATGCTCCGGGAGCAAAGGACCGGAGCGCGGCCAGGGGCAAGCTCCGCCCCGAGCGAAGTTCGCCCGCATTCGTGTCGCGGCGGCGACGGGCTGAAGACGGCGCCGCCGACGGGCGCGAGGAGGTCGAAGGCCCGGGATGCGCGCGAGCGTCGCGCCGCCGCGGCCGGCGGACGACGGGTCGCAACGACGGGTTGTTGTAATCAAAGTGCGGATACGGGGCGTCGTGCCGGGGGAATATCCCCCAAACGCGGGAGTGCGCTTGATTCGGCGAAACGTGTTTTCTGTTAGTGACCGGATGCGGATGATGGGCGGCTTTTTTTCTGACGTGGAGGGCGGCTAGCATGGGGAGACGGCGCGGCTTGCTTAGTGCAATCCTCCTGCGGGTGGTGTGGCCGGCTTTGGCGGTGCTCGTCGGCGCGGTGGAAGGGAGCGCGCAGGAGATCGTGGTCGTTACGCCGCAAACGAGCCGGATGGAGTTGCTGGGTCACACCTCGGTGCTGCGCGATCCGGGCGGCGGGCTGACCTGGGAGGAGGTGCGCGAAAAAGCCGGGGAGTTCGGACCGGTGGGCTGGGGGCGGGGAGGTTTTGGTTTCACCGCGGACGCGGTGTGGTTGAGGGTCGTGCTCAAGGGGGAGGTGCCGGAGCCGACATCCTGTTGGATCGAACTGGGGTGCCCGCGCCTGGGCGAGGTGGATTGGTATGTGGTGGGATCGGACGGACGACTGAGGCAGGCGGAGCGGACGGGGATCCTGCGGCCGAAGAGTCCGTCGTTGCCGATGACACGAAATCCGGTGCTGCCCGTGACGCTGCATCCGGACGAGGAGCTCGAGGTGTATGTGCGCGCGCGCTCGCAGACGGCTTTGATTTTGCCGCTGACCTTGTGGTCGCCGGGCGAGCTGGCCGGCACGAACGGCCGGCGGGCCCTGGTGGACGGTCTGTTTTTCGGCTACCTGTTCGGGATGGGCATCGTCGCGATCGGCATGGCGCTGATGACCAAGGAGCGGGGCGTCCTTCTCTACGCGTTGCTGCTGCCTATCGTGGGGGGGCTGTATTTTTTCGCGGGAGGATATCCGTCCTGGTATGGTTGGCCGGAGTCGGAGGTGTGGGAACGCGACGCCGTGCTGGTGCTGCACGTGTTGGTGTGGTTCCTGGTGATCCTCTTCGTGCGCTATCTGTCGGACTTGCCGCGCCGCGCGCCGCGGCTGGATCGGTGGGCGAAGGGCGCTTTGTGGGGCTGCGGCGTGTTGATGACGGCGGGGCCCTTCCTGCCTTATCGGCCGATGATCGTGGGAATCCTGTCCTGCGAGGTGGGGATGTTTTTGGGCAGCCTGATCGGCTCGTTTTATTTGTGGAGGCGGGGTTGGTTCAAAGGCGGACGCATCCTGATGGCCGGCATCTTGAGCAGCTATCTGGTCGGCACCCTGTCGATCATGCAGTATCTGCGTCTCATCCCCATCGTGATCCGGCCCGAGTCGCAGGCGATGGTGGTGATCTGCATGTGCACGGGGTTTTTCATGGTCGCCCTGAGCGTCCGCGTGCGGGAGATCCGGTTGGAGAGCGAGCGCAACCAGCGGCGGGCCTTGCAGGCGCAGGAAGAGATCAACCAGCGCCTGGAGGCCGAGGTGCGCGAACGCACCGCCGAGCTGAGGCTCGCGAAGGAACACGCGGAGGAGGCGAACCGGTTCAAGAGCCTCTTCCTGGCCAACATCAGCCACGAGGTGCGCGCGCCGATCAGCGCCTTGGTGGGATTGTCGCAGGCCTTGTCGATGCAGAGCGAAAAGCAGGGGCTCTCGGACGAGTTCAAACGCTTCCTCAACCAGATCCGTTCCGGCGGACAGTATCTGAATCTCATCCTGACCAACCTCCTCGACTTCACGGCGGCGGAGGCGGGACGGACGCCGTTGCATTGGTCGCTCCTGCGCGTGTGCGAGTGGTTTTCGTCGGTGCGCGATCTGCTCGATCCGATCGCGGCGAACCACGGCGTGCGGCTGGAATGGACGCTGGTCGCGGAGGACGATCCGGTGATCCAGACGGACCAGGTGCGTCTGACGCAGATTCTCCTCAATCTCGTGCACAACGCGATCAAGTTCACCCCCCGCGGCCGGCGAGTGATGGTGACGCTGCGCGTGGGCGGCGAACGGTGTGAATTGGAGGTCGCGGACGAGGGGCCCGGCATCCCGCCCAAGGACCTGGAGATCATTTTCGAGGCGTTCCGCCAATCCGACTCCGCGGCGTTCGCCGCCGAACGCGGGGTGGGGCTGGGGCTCGCGGTGGCCAAGGCCAACGCGGACCTCTTAGGGGGTTCTATTCATATTTTAAACAGATGCGGCGGAGGAGCTCTGTTTACCTTGATTTTACCAATTGGACCTATTGCGTAACACGCCTTTGTCCTAGATGCGCATCGCCATAGTAGATGATAATCCCATTGATCGTATGAATTTACGATGCCTGCTCGAGGCCCATCGGCGGGTGGATTTGGTCGGGGAGGCGGATTGCCTGTCCTCGGGCGTGGAGATGCTGCGACGTGCACGTCCCGAAGTCCTGTTTTTGGACGTCGAGCTGGGCCGGGAGAGCGGTTTTCAGTTGTTGAACGTGCCCGAGCGGCCGGCGCGCGTGGTGTTCACCACCTTGCATCCGCACTATGCGGTGGAGGCGTTCGACGTGCAGGCGGCGGACTATCTGGTGAAACCCGTCTTGGCCGAACGTCTGGGACGCACGCTCGAGCGCCTGAGCAATCCGGAGCCGGAGGCCGGGCCCGCGAAGCAGGCGGTTCCCGGCAAGCGTCTCGAGATCGACGATCTGGTCGTGTTCAAGCAGGGCGTCGAGCGCCGCGTCATCCCGGTGGGCAAGATCGCCTGGATCTCGGGGGATCGCGACTACACCCGGGTGGTGACCGCCGACGGCAAGGAATACCTCGACGCGCGTCGCATGCGCGAGTGGCAGCAGATACTGCCGCCCAAGCAGTTTCACCCGATCGACCGTTCCACCATCGTCAACCTGAACGAGATCGCCTCGTATCGGCCGATGCCCTGCGGCGGACGGATCGCGATACGCAATGCGTCGGTGGAGCTGACGATCGGGTCGGTCGCCTACCGGCGGTTGGAAAGCTGCTTCGGTTCGGTCATGGCGGGTTGAGCCCGCGTCCGCGCCGAATCCGGACGGGCCGGCCTGGCTGCACGGCCGGGGAATGGCGCCCGCGTGTGTCCGCGCGGCTTCGCGGGCCTCGTCGTCGTGTCGCGCGTTCGTGTGTGTAACGATTTTCCTGATACGCGGGAACCGGCCGCGTCCGCGGGCCGGCGGGGCGAATGTCTTGCGACTGGGAGGGCGACGGGCGGGTTCCCGAAATTCGCCGGGGTGGGTGACGGGTTTCGCAGGGCTTTCCCCGTGTTTCGCAGAAGGGGCCTTTATTGCTTTTTTACGGCAACATAAGCCGCGCGTGATCCATGAAACGCGCCTTCGTCCGCCACCCGGTTCGGGAGGGGGCGCGTTTCCCCGAACCGTATCCCTTCATGCGCATTTTGTCCGCCTTTGGCTCCAGTTGGCTTCCTTTCTCAATGACGCCGCGCCGCGATGTCGTCGCGTGCGCCCTGATGGTGGCGTTGGCCTCCAGCACGACGGCGCAGACCGCGCCGGCCGATCCCGTGCAACGTCCGGCGGCCCAGTCCGCCTTCAGCGACACGATCCTCGCGCCGATCGTGCCGCCCGCGCCCTCGGTGCCGGTCAAGATCGAGGACGACGCGGCGAAGCGGGGCGCGGATTCGGTCAAGCCCTCCGACGAGGCGCGCCTCGTGATCCGCGGCGTGCGTTTCTCGGGCAACACGCTCTTCTCGTCCGACGAGCTCGCCGCCCTGCTTTCCTCCGATCTGGGCCGGCCGCTTTCGTTCTCCGACCTGCAAGGCCTCGCCGCGCGCATCGAAACGCATTACCAGGCGAAGGGCTATCTGCTCACGCGCGTCGTGATCCCGCAGCAGGACATCGGCGCCGAGCGCGTGCTGGAGTTCCGCGTGCTCGAGGGCTGGCTGGAGGACATCTCGGTGCAGGGCGCCCGTCGTTTTTCCGAAGGACGCGTGCGCAGCGCCCTGCTTTCGGAGGTCGCCCTCGGCGAGCCGTTCAAGATCGCCGACATGGAGCGCGCGCTCGTGCGCCTCAACAACAACGCCGGCATCTCCGGGGTCGGTTCCACGCTCGCGGCGGGCGAGACCGCCGGCGCCACGCGGCTGCAGGTCGAGATCGAGGAGGAGAACCGCGTGACCGGTTCCCTCGAGGTGAACAATTTCGGCAGCAAGAACACCGGCGAGTATCGCATCATCCCCGCGCTCTCGCTGCCCAACACCACCGGGCGCGGCGACTCGCTCGGCGTGTTCGGCGTGTTCTCGCCCGAGGTCGAGGATCTCTACTTCGTGCAGGCCAACTACACCACGCCGCTCAACGTCCTCGGCACCTCGGCGAGCGTGTATTACTCTCAGGGCAACTACCAGGTCGGCCGCGAGTTCGCGATCCTCGAGATCGAGGGCGACAACCGCTCCTGGGGCGTGGGTCTCTCGCAGGCCCACGTGTTGTCGGCGCGCACGACGCTCAACTACGAGCTCTGGCTCGAGTCGAGCGACATGGAGCAGACGATGCTCGGCGTCGTCACCAGCCGTGACGAGACCCGCAAGGTCCGCCTCGGTTTCAACTTCGACCGCAAGGACACCCGCGGTCGCACCTTCGCCTCCTTCCACGCGCATCAGGGGCTCGGCGAAAGCCTCGGCGGCATGGACGACGACTCCCCGCTTTCGAGTCGCAGCTTCGGCGGCGCCGACAACGACTTCACCAAGTTCACCGCCACGCTCACGCGCCTGCAGAGCCTGCATCCGCGCGTCTACGCGCTCGCGCACCTCTCCGGCCAATACTCCGTCGACTCCGTCGTCGCGGGTGAGCAGATCGCGATCGGCGGCGCCAACTCCGTGCGCGGCCATCCCCAGTCCGCCTACTCGGGCGACAACGGCTTCGTGTTCAACCTGGAGGGCCGCTTCGCGCTCCTCCGCGACGACCACCGCTATCAGGCCGCCGTCTTCTTCGATCACGGCGAGGTCGAGACGAAGAAACCCATCCTCGGCCAGAACCGCTGGGAGCGCCTTTCCGGCGCCGGCGTCGGCGCGCGACTCAGCCTCTTCGAGGGCCTCGAGCTTCGCGCGGACTTCGCGGTCCCGGTCGGGGACAAGACCGACGACGATTTCTACGCCTACGCCCAGGCCCGCTACAGCTTCTAAGCGCGAACCCTCGGCACCGAAAATTCACAGCAAACGCAGCGACATACTTCCATGCGCCACTTAAACGAAAAGATCCGTTTCGCTCAGGCCAGTTTCATGAGCGCCCTGACGCTCCTGAGCCCGACCCTCGTATACGCGAACCCGAGCGGCGGGCAGGTGGTCGGCGGCAGCGCCGCCATCTCGCACGGCGACTTCTCCACGATCATCCGCCAGTCCAGCCACAAGGCCATCATCAACTGGGACAGCTTCAGCATCGGCTCGAACGAGCTGGTGCGGTTCATCCAGCCCGGCGCCGGTGCGATCGTGCTCAACCGCGTGACCGGCGCGGATCTCTCGGTCATCCTCGGCGAACTCCGCGCCAACGGAAACGTCTTCCTCGTCAATCCCAACGGCATCCTCTTCGGCGCCGGTTCGAAGGTCGACGTCGCCGGCCTCATGGCCACGACCTTCGACATCTCCGACGCCGACTTCCTCGCGGGCAAATACACCTTCGCCCAAAACTCCGCGAACCTCGCGTCGGTCGTGAACCAGGGCAGCATCACGGTCGGTGACAACGGCTTCGTCTATCTCGTCGCGCCGAGCGTCAACAACTCCGGCCTCATCGTCGCCAAGGCCGGCCAGGTCGGCCTCGGTTCCGGCACCGGCTTCACGCTCGATTTCGGCGGCGACGGCCTCGTGAAGTTCGAGGTTTCCGGCCGCGTGGCCGACGTCGTCAAGGGCCCCGACGGCCGTTCGCTTTCCGCCGCCGTCTCCAACGACGGCACGATCAGCGCCGCCGGCGGCCGCGTCATCCTCACCGGCGACGCCGCCCGCGGCGTCGTCTCCTCCGTCGTCAGCAACACCGGCGTCATCGAGGCCACCTCGCTCTCCGACCTCGCCGGCCAGGTCGAGCTCCTCGCCCGCTCCGGCGGCGACGTGATCAACTCCGGCTCCATCGACGTCTCCGCCGCCTCCGGTTCCGCCGGACAGGTCCTCCTCTCCGGCGGCAACGTCGCCCAGCTCGGCGCCATCTCCGCCGACGCGCTCGCCGACGGCGACGGCGGCTCCATCACCCTCCGCGCGAGCGAGGTTGTCGCCCTCGGCGGCGACAGCGCCACCACCGCCAACGCCGGCCTCAACGGCGACGGCGGCTCCATCCTCGTGATCGGCGAGAATACCGCCCTCGTCGCCGACGGCGCCGCGCTCTCCGCCCGCGGCGGCGCGCAATCCGGCGACGGCGGCTTCGTCGAGACCAGCGGCTATCGCAACATGTCCATCGGCGCCGTCGCCGACGTCTCCGCCGCCAACGGCGCGGCCGGCACCTGGCTCATCGACCCCTACGACATCGAGATCGTCACGGGTTCGGGCAGCACCGGCATCAACGATGCCGATCCCTTCGCCTCCACCGCCGACGGCGCCAAGCTCGGCGTCAACCTCATCACCACCGCCCTCGCCAACGGCAGCAACGTCACCATCACCACCGGCGACGGCGGCACCGGCGCGGGCGACATCACGCTCTCGACCGACCTCACGCACACCGGGCTCGCCGACAGCACGCTCACGCTCAACGCCCACAACGACATCGTCCTGAACGGCGCGATCTCGTCCGCGACCGCGAAGCTCAACCTCGAGCTCAACGCCAACAACGCCGCCGGCGGCGGAGAACCCAGCGGTTCGGGCTCCGTCCTCTTCAACTCCACGATCGACACCAACGGCGGTGCGCTCTCCGCCAACGGCGCCGCCATCACCGTGTCCAACACGATCGTCGCGGCCGACGTCGACCTCACCGCCACCGACGGCAACATCGTCACCACCGGCGCCGGTCACATCACCGCGGATACGCTCTCGCTCACCGCCACCAAGGCCGGCGCGACCATCGGCGCGGAAAACAACGCCCTCAAGATCGACGCCGTCACGCTCAACGCCCAGGCCGCGGGCGGCCACATCATCGTCACCGACACCGCCGGCGGCCTCGCCATCGGCACCGTCAGCACCGGCGGCGACAAGTCCGAAACCGACGCGACCCGCGCGCTCCTCACCACCGAGAACGGCTCGCTCACCCAGGGCGACGGCGACGGCGTCTCCGCTTGGGCGACCAACCTCGTCTCGTCCGGCGCCATCGGCACCGCCGCCGACGCCATCAAGACCGACGTCCACGTTCTCAGCGCATCCACCGAGGACGGCGGCATCCACGTCGCCAACCAGAACGCCCTCGAGCAGCTCCGCCTCGGCAAGATCCTCGCCCGCGAGGGCGGCGCCCCCGCGATCTCCGACGCCGACGGCAACGTCGTGCTCGGCATCAACGGCCCCGCCGGCACCCACGACGTCTCCATCTCCACCGTTGGCTCGCTTTTCCTCTCCGACTCGATCACCGCGCCCGACCAGCTCACGCTCGTCACCACCGACGGCGCGACCGAGAAGGGCGACATCTTCAACGTCCCCGACGCCGGCGCGCTCCTGACCGCCCGCGGCGTCAACATCTCCGCCTCCGGCAACGTCGGCCTCGACGGCAAGGCCCTCAACCTCTCCACCGAGATCGTCAACGCCTCCACCACCGGCGGCGGCGTTTATCTCGCCGAGAGCCACGGCCTCGCCGTCGGCACGATCACCGCCGTCGCGGGCGCGGACGAGGAGCACGTCAACAACGTCTCCGTCAACGTCTCCGCCGGCGACCTCAAGCTCGACACGATCACCGCCGGCGGCGGCGCGGTCTCGCTCAACAGCCAGCAAGGCGCGATCATCGACAACAACGGCGCAGCGGTGAACGTCACCGCCGGCTCCGCCGCGCTCACCGCGAGCAAGAACATCGGCGCCCTCGGCGCCGCGATCGGCACCGACGTGTCCTCGCTCTCTCTCGCCAGCTCCACCGCCGGCTCGGGCATCCACGCCCGGCAGTCCACCGCGCTCGACTCGCTCACCGTCCGCACCACCAACGGCGCCGTGAACGTCGGCCTCCAGTCCGGCGGCTCGCTGAGCTTCGACTCTGCCAGCGGCTCGCTCGCCCTCGTCAACAACGGCTCCGCCCCCGCGCTCGATTTCGCCAACACCGGCGGAAAGATCGTTCTCGCCGGCCTCAACGTCGGCTCGAAGGACCTCCGCCTCGAGGCGGCCGGCGCCATCACACGCACCGGCTCCAATCCCGTCGTCGCCGGCTCGGCCACCCTCGTCGGCGCCTCCCTCGGCTCCGCCGGCACGCCGCTGCTCCTCAACGCCGACACGCTCGACCTCACCGCGAAGTCCGGAGGCGTCTACGCCTCCCGCAACGGCGTCAACGACCTCGTCCTCAGCGCCTCCGCCTCCAGCTCCACCGCCGCCAACGGCGCGGTCAGCGTCACCAACGAGGGCGGCGACATGCTCGTCAAATCCGTGAGCGCCACCGGCGCCGTCACGCTCGACACCACCGGCAACCTCCTCGCGCATCCGGACAACGACGCCGACGCCATCGACATCACCGGCGCCTCGGCCAACCTGAGCGCCGCCGGCTCCGTCGGCTCGGCCGTGCGCGCGCTCTTCACCGCGACCACCGGCGCCGTGACCGTCGACTCCGGCGGCGAGGTCCACCTCACCAACAGCGGCGCGGTCAGCCTGCTCAACGCCAGCGCCAACGGCGGCATCAAGATCGTCAACTACGGCGACCTCACGCTCGGCGAGGCGCTCGCCTCCGGCCACGCCGTCGTCCTCAACGTCTCCGGCGCCCTCGCCGACGGCAACGGCGCCGACACCAACATCGTCGCCTCCTCGCTCGACATCAGCGCCGCTTCGATCGGCTCCACCACCGACAAGATCGAGACCAACGTCGGCACGCTCAAGGGCTCGACGACCAACGGCGGCTTCTTCCTCGCCAACACCGCGTCCGGCGCCCTCGCCCTCACCGAGGTCAAGGCCGTCGGCGGCGACGTCGACATCTCCGCCCAGGGCGACATCAACCTCGGCTCCATCGACGCCGCCGGCGCCTCCGTCACGCTCGCGTCCGTCGACGGCGGCATCCGCGACGCCCGCACTTCGTCGAACGTCGCCAACGTCCGCGCCAAGCTCCTCGACATCTCCGCCAAGAACGGCATCGGCTCCGCCGACGCGGAACTCGTCTTCGACGTCAACGTCCTCTCCTCGAGCGGCGGCGAGGGCGACGTGGCCGCGTCCAACCTCAATCCCGTGTCCGTCACCGCCGACTCGCTCGTCGGCAAGGGCGCGGCGGGCGTCACCATCAAGGCGCCTTCCATCTACATCCTCGATAACGACGGCGGCGTGATCACGATGGACCCCAACGGCTCCCTCGTGCTCATCGCGACCAAGGGCAACATCGTGTTCCTCAACCCGAACGACACGATCATCGCCCCCGGCGGCAACATCACCTTCCAGGCCAACTATCACGACGCCAACCTGCCGGGTAACAGCGGCGTGATCGTCGCCGGCAACCTCAAGACCACCGGTGGCGCCCAGCCCGGCAACATCACCCTCACCGCCGCCTCCCACATCACCATCGGCCTCCTCGATGCCGGCTACAACAAGGGCGACGTCTCCGTCGTCTCCAGCGGCGGTCTCATCATCGACGGCAACGGCGCCGCGACGAACATCATCGGCAAGAACGTCACGCTGAAGGGCATGACGCCCACCGAGTATGTCGCCGAGCTCATCCGCGACATGGCCATCGCCGACTACACCGGCAAGGTCGCCGAGGCCGGCGCCGACGCGACCACCGTCGCCTCGCTCACCGCCATGCGCGATCTCTACGAGCAGGCCTACACCCAGGCCAAGCTCATCGAGTCCCTCCTGCTCTCCGCGAAAAATTCCGCGCAGCGCGAATACAACCGCGAGAACGCCAAGCTCGAGGAATACCAGGCCGTCTACGACACCCTCACCGCCGCGATGAAGGTCGCGCGCATCGTGCTCGACGCGCTCAAGATCCCGACCGGCGCCGCGCAGGCCATCCCGATGACCGGTGACGGCGGCGCCTCCGCCGGCGAGGCCATCGCCGACCTCGCCTATTCCGCCGCGGACGCCGCGATGTTCGCCTACGAGCTCGGCACGCTCTCGCCTCAGGAGTCCGTGGTGGCCGAACTGGCCAACGCCCTCGACGTGGCGAAGGCCGAATACACCGCCGGCCAGCTCCACACCACCAACACCAACAACGACCTGAAGGCCACCGTCGCCGCGCTCAACGTCGCCCAGGCCGCGCTCACCGCCGCCGAGCACGCCCGCGACGCCAGCTTCCAGGTGCGCGAGCAGGCCGTCGCCGCCTACAACCTCACCCAGTCCGGCAGCATCATCGGCACCGAGTCCCAGCCGCTCGGCGTCGAGGCCGCCCGCGTCGACATCGTCGGCCTCAACCAGAGCAGCATCTACCTCGAGTCCGCCGGCAACCTCGGCCTCGGCGACATCACCGCCGTCGGCGAGAACGCCAAGGTCGTGGCCACCGCCGCGCAGAACCTCGCGGTCCTCGGCACCGTCACCAGCCCCACGAGCATCGCCCTCACCGCCACCAACGGCGCGGTCGTCGGCACCTCCGCGGGCAAGCTCGTCGCCGACACGCTCTCCGTGAAGGCCGCCACCGGCATCGGCGACCTCACCGCCGCCGTGCCCGCCGGCGTGCTCGGCCAGTTCAACCTCGCCGAGTCCGGCGCGGTGAACACCACCGTGGACACCCTCGCGGCCAACGGCGGCAGCGGCGGCGCCCGCTTCGTCAACACGAACGGCGCCACCGCGCTCACCGTCGGCGAGATCGGCTCGCTCTCCGGCATCACCGCCGCGGGCGACATCCTCGTCCAGACCTCCGGCGACCTTAACCTCGCCAAGGCCATCACCGACACCAACCCGTCCAACGCCGCCAGCACCGTCACGCTCACCGCGACCGGCGGCTCCATCATCGACGGCAACGCCACCGCGACCAACGTCACCGGCGGCACGCTCGTCGCCACCGCCGCGGGCGACATCGACCTCGACACCACCGTCGCCAAGCTCACCGCCAACTCCACCGCGGAGGGCGACATCTCCATCCGCGAGACCGACGGCATCGAGCTCACCCAGGTGCGCACCGAGAACGGCGCCGTCGCCGTCACCGCGGGCGGCGCGATCAACATCCTGAACGTCGTCTCCGCGACCGACTCGGCCGACGCCGACATCGAGATCACCGCCGCCGGCGGCGACATCACCGTCGGCACGCTGACCGCGGGCGCCACCGCCGGAGCGATCAAGCTCACCGCGACCGCCGGAGCGATCAACGACGACAACGACAACGCGACCAAGATCACCGGCAACACGCTCGAACTCGTCGCCTCCAACGGCATCGGCGTCGCGGGCGCCTCCGACGCCACCCGCTCGCTCGACACCGCGATCTCCGAGCTGACCGCCCGCGTCACCACCGCCGGCGCGATCAACCTGACCGACGACGACACGCTCAAGGTCGTGCTCGCCGAGACGGAGGACGGCAACGTCACGCTCCAGGCCGGCGGCGACCTCAACGTCGACACCATCGTCGCCAAGGGCGCGAACAACACCGTCACGCTCGCCGCCTCCGGCGCCATCAGCGACGCGAACGAGAACACCGAGGCGAACATCACCGCGGCCAATCTCGCGCTCTCCGCCGGCACCGGCATCGGCTCCGTCGACAACGCGCTCGAGACCTCGGTCGACAAGCTCGAGGCCAAGACCGCCACCGGCGGCATCTACCTCACCGACCTCGAGGGCGACCTCACCATCGGCGGCGTCACGCCCGGCCTGAGCCTCCCCGCGCTCTCCGGCGTGCAGGTCACCGACTCCGGCGACATCGTCGTGAAGGCGGCCGACTCGCTCGTCATCAACGAGGGCATCGCCACCGCCGACGGCGACGCGACGCTCGTCGCGGAGGCCGGTTCCATCACCGGCGCCGCCGCGATCACCCACGTCTCCGCCAAGGACCTCAACGCCACCGCCGCGACCGGCATCGGCAGCTCCGCCACGCCGTTCAAGACCGCGGTCGACACGCTCACCGCGATCGTCACCGGCGCCGGCGACATCCACGTGAACGAGGCCGACTCGATCGAGCTCACCAACCTGAACACGAACGAGGGCGCGATCGCCGTGACCGCCGCCACCGGCGACATCACCGTCGTGACCGTCGACGCCAACGGCGACGTCGCGCTCACCGCGACCGCCGGCGCGATCAACAACGACGGCGATCTCTCCACCAAGATCGTCGCCGACGCCCTCTCGCTCACCGCCGCCAACGGCATCGGCGTGGCGGGTGATTATCCGGAGCGCCTGCTCAACATCTCCGCCGACAGCCTCACCGCCGTCGTCACCACGGCCGGCGCGATCAACATCCACGAGGAGAACGATCTCGATGTCCTCAACGCGACCACGCCGAACGGCGACGTCCTGATCGTGAGCGAAGACGGTTCCCTCAACGTGACGACCATCGCCGCCAACGGCGCGGGCAACACCGTCACGCTCGGCGCCGCCGGTTCCATCACCGACGCCGCCAACGACGACGCCGCGAACATCACCGCGACGAACCTCGTGTTGAGCGCCGGCCAGTCCGTGGGCTCCGACGACAACACCCTCGAGGTCGACGTCGCCACCCTGGCCGCCTATGCGCAGAACAACCTCCACGTCACCGACCTGTCCGGCGACCTCACCGTCGGCACGATCAACCTCGCGGGCGTCGGCGAGTTCTCGGGAGCGGAAACCCGCGACGGCGACCTCGTCCTGAAGACCGCGGGTTCGCTCCGCATCGACGCCGCGATCTCCGCCGGCGGCGACGTTTCGCTCACCGCCTCGACCGGCACCATCACCGGCGCGGCCGACCTCACGCATGTGACCGGCAAGGACCTCGCCGCGACCGCCGCGGCCGGCATCGATCTCGTCACCACGGTTGACTCGGCCTCGCTCGACGTCACCGGCGCCGGCGACATCACCCTCGTCGAGAACGACGGCGCCCGCGTCTCGGCCTCCACGGCGGATGGCGACATCGCCATCACGGCCAAGACCGGCGACATCGACGTCGACACCATCGTCGCCTCCGGAGCCGGCTCCACCGTCACGCTGGTCGCCTCGGACGGCGGCATCCGCGACGCGAACAAGAACACCGCCGCCAACATCACGGCCTCGGCCATCGGCCTGACCGCGACCAAGGGCGTCGGCGCCGCGTCCAACGCGCTCGACATCGACACCGACGAAGTCACCGCCGCCGGCGGCAAGGGAGGTGTTTACCTCAACAACCTCTCGTCCGGTCTCGTCGTGGAGGGCATCACCGCCACGGGCGGCGACATCGTGGTGACCACGCCCGGCGCGATGACCATCGCCCGGAAGATCGAAAACTCCGGAAAGGGAGACATCCGCCTCACCACCACCGACACCGGCGGCACCGGCGACGTCATCAACGTGAACGCGGAACTCTCCGCGCTCGGAGGCGGCAGCATCGTCCTCGACGCCGACGACTCCGTCGCGCAGAACGCCGACATCACCGTCAACGGCAAGGGCGGCGTCACCGTCACCGCGGGCGGCGACATCGTCATGGCCGACGACGTCACCACCACCGCCGGCAAGGGCGTCGTGACCTACGACGCGGACGGCGAGCTCGTGGTGAACAAGATCAACACCGATCCGAACCGTGTGAACGGCGGCACCGTCGTCCTCTCCGCGGGCGACTCGATCTCGACCAACCATCCGGATGAGCCCGCCGTCACCGGCGCCTTCGTGAACGTGAAGGCCCCGGGCGCCGACATCGAGCTCATGCGCGAGCTGATCGGCGACGTCACCAACACCGGCCTGCGCGTCAACGATCGCCTGGTCGGCGGCGAAATCTCCTACGACGCGAGCTTCTTCGGTTCGCTGCAGATCCGCAGCGAGCAGGAACTCGCCGCGCTCAACATCCTGTTGGCGCAGATCGGCAGCCTGACCTTCGACCAGACCCTCTTCTCCTACGGCGGCTTCGACGCCGGTTCGGAAGACGGAACGGTCTGGCGGTTCAACTTGGGACGCTAAGCGACGCGCGTCCCCAGCCGGGTGTCGGCTTCGAAAGAAGCGGGCGCCCGGCTTTTTTGTGTCCGCGCGCGGAGGTCGCGACCCACGAAACACGCCCGCCGGCCGCCCATGCCCGCCGCGGTTTTTCAAAGGGGAGACATCATTCCAACGCGGCGCGCGCGACGGTCTCACGCGTCCGCCTTGGGGTAGTGTCTCCGAAGTTCAGCAAAAAGGCGGGTCATGGTAGGTGGTTGGGAGACGAAACCTAAACCACCGAACGAAAGACAAACCATGACCCGCCGGAAGCGGAACGATGAGACGATCAA